>ERZ834798.2478-NODE-2478-length-13334-cov-2.773628_pt1 | contig 13334 bp, 10 predicted proteins | sample MGYA00519689_ERZ834798 | MGnify/ENA primary metagenome ERZ834798 (study PRJEB31850, sample SAMEA3708761) | human gut metagenome | biome: human gut; feature: human-associated habitat; material: faeces | place: China | collected 2014 ...
TACAGCCCAGGGTTCTTTTTTTCATCATACTGCTTCACCCTTTCGTTTTTCTTTACATTATAAAGGCAACTACGGAGGCTTTCAAGGAATACCGAAACGAAAAAATTTCTTTCTTCGTTGAAAAATGACAAAAAAAGTGATATGCTATCAGAAAGTATGTTCGTATTTTAAGAAAGGAGGGCTCTCATGACCAGAATTATTTTTCATATTGATGTCAACAGTGCATATCTCAGTTGGACTGCCGTTTCCCTTCTGAAAAAGGGAGAACCGATAGATTTACGCACCATTCCCTCCATCATTGGTGGGAGTATAGAGGATCGTCACGGCATTGTTCTGGCAAAGTCCACCTCTGCGAAAAAACACGGCATTGTGACAGGTGAGCCGATTATACAGGCAATGCAGAAATGTCCGAATCTGATTGCCTATCCACCCGATTTTGCGCTGTATTCCAAATGCTCTCGTGCCATGTTCGATATTCTTTCGGAATATTCTGACCGAATTGAGCCATTCAGCATAGATGAAGGATTTCTGGATTATACGGGAATGGAAGCCCTGTTTGGGCCTCCAATCGAAGCCGCAAAAGCCATTCAGAAGCGCATCCTTGCAGAGCTTGGCTTTACCGTCAATATCGGCATCAGCACCAATAAGCTTTTGGCGAAAATGGCAGGTGAGCTGGAAAAACCGAATAAGTGCATCACCCTTTTCCCCGAAGAAATTGAAACAAAATTTTGGCCCTTGCCGATTGAGGATTTGTTCATGGTCGGGCGGCGCACCGCTCCGCGTCTGCGAAAAATGGGAATTCGCACGGTTGGCGAGCTTGCTGCGTATCCGCCATTGCTTTTGGAAAAGGAATTCAAAAGCTTTGGCAAGCTGCTTCACGCTTATGCAAATGGGATAGATGACAGCCCCGTTGCCCCTTCCGTTTCCGAAAGCAAATCCATCGGCAACAGCACCACAACGCCCTTTGATGTGACCGACCGCGAAGCTGCGCACAAAATTCTGTTAGCCTTATCGGAAACCGTTTCCATGCGTCTGCGGCAGGAAAAGCTTTGTGCCGAAAAAATAGCAGTTACGCTGAAAACCGCCGATTTTCAAGTCTATTCTCACCAGAAGCAGCTGGCAAATGCCATCGACTGCACCAATGCGGTTTATGCCGCTGCAGCGGAAATCTTTGATGAGGTCTGGAAGGGCGAACCTCTGCGGCTGTTGGGGGTGCGTGCGGGTAAGCTTTGTAAAGAGGATTGTATACAGCTTTCCCTTCTGGAGCAGGATTGGAGCAAACAAAAAAAGGTAGATGCTGCCATGGATGCCATCCGCAAAAAATACGGAAAAAACAGCATCTGCCGCTCTACCTTTCTGGGCGAAAAAAATACATTTCAAAAGGAATAAATGGCAACCTGCCTTGGAATGATTCTGTTACGCCGCATATTTCATAATTAAAAGCTCTACCGCGGTTTCCTCTGCCGCCCTGCCCGATTTGATATCCAAATCCGCTTGCAAGCAGTCTCTGACTGCCTGTTTCCAGCCTGCCACAGGGAAGCGTTTTGACTGCCGCTGATATTCCTTCACCGCAAATTCGCGCAGCTCCAGCCGTTCCCGCTTCATATGCACAATTTCCGCCGGCACCGGCTTCTGCGTCAGCAGCATCGTTTCCAGAATCAGGCGAAATTGTCTGGTAATCAGCGAAAGCACCATATACGGGGATTCCTTCATAGAAAGCAGTGTGCGATAAATCTGAACCGCCCTTTCGGGATGCTTTTCCGCCACCGCCTTCACAAGGTCAAACACACGCGCCTCCAGAGAAACCGTACAGACCGCACGAATATCCTCCGCGCGGATTTCTGCTTTCTCTCCCTTATAGGCAATCAGCTTTTGCAGCTCGCCATCCAGATTTTCCATATCATGATCCACTGTCTGCAAAAAGAGATTCAGTACGCCATCGCTCATCTGCATCCCGTTTGCCTTGCAGCGCTGTTTTATCCATGTGCCTAAGTCCTTTTCCGCCTGTTTTTTGAACTCAACTGCCTGTCCGTTTTTGACAACCGCCTTATAAAGCGCATTGCTTTTTTCTACCTTTTCCTCAATGAAAAGCAGGCAGACCGTTTCGGGCAGATTAGAAAGAAAGGCTTTGAGCTTTTCTCCCTCCTCTTTTCTGCCGCCCTTCTGGAAAAACGCACTGTTTCGCACGATGACCAGGCGTTTATCATTCAGAAACGGCAAAGTTTCCGCCGCATCCATGATTGCTGCCGCAGTTGCCCGTTTTTCCTCGAAGCTGTCCTCATTCATCATCTCTGCAGCATCGGGCAGAATTGCCTTGCGCAGTGCCGCTTCATATTCCCGAATGAGGTAGGTTTCTTCGCCGAAAAAGAGATAGCAACGGCTAAATTCATGATTTTTCCAGTTTTTCTTTAACGTTTTCATATAACGGTTTCCTTTCCGTCATGGTTTCTATATTCATTACACCGTCTTTCCCTATGGTCACAAGGATGGTTCCATCCTCATCCGTACGAAAAATTTCGGCACCCGTCTTTTGCAGACGTTCCATGGCTTCCTTATGCGGATGTCCGTATACATTGCTCACGCCGCAGGAAATGACTGCTGCCTTCGGCGATACCTTTTCCAGAAAAGCGACATCTGAGCTGTATTTTGAGCCATGATGCGCCACCTTCAGCACATCCGCCGAAATATTCTGCTCCAAAAGCTGCTGTTCCTCCTCCGCGGTAATATCCCCCGTAAACAGCACCTTCGTATCACCATAGCTGTAGCGCAGCACCATAGAGCCTTGGTTTTCCTCTCCTGTCCCGGCAGAAGCTCCTGTCGGATATAAGCAAAGGAACGTATCTTCTAAAGAGGAATCACCTGTTTTTATAGTATACAATGGAATATTGTATTTTTCCACCATTTCTTTCAGCAAATCGGTCTGCTCATTTTCCGCAAAGGCATAATCAGAAAGATAGAGTCCCTTTGTGGGAACGGTTTCCAGAACCTCAAGCAGACCTGTCATGTGGTCGCTGTCCGGATGGGAAAGAAACGCACCGTCCAGTGCGGACACCCCAAGATATTCCAGATAAGGCAAAACAATGCGCTTGCCGACATTTTCACCAAAATCCTGCCCGAATTTCCCGCCGCCATCCACAAGATATGCCGCGCCATCGTATGTAGAAATCACCGCTGCATCGCCCTGTCCCACATCCAGAAAGGCAATCGTATTTTCCTTACGGAACAGCGGATTTTCAAACACCGCACAGAACAATGCCGCACTCAGCACCGCCCCAACCTTCCAGCTTCCCTTTCTGCCGCCGTATTCCAGAACGAAAAACAGCAGGACATAGTACAGCACAATGGACAAGTAGGATGGACACCCAACGAGTACATACGCAAAGGGCAGACGAACCAGCGCTGTGCAGACAATTTTGAAAGCCTGCAAAATGGCATAGACACTCCCTGCCGCAAAGATGCCCGCAGGCAGACAGACTGCACCCAGCAAGACACTCAGAAGTCCGAATCCCAGAAGCAAGCCGCTCAACGGCACAATCAGAAGATTCGCGAAAATGCCGGCCAGAGAGACGGAGGAAAAATAATACGCCACCGCAGGATAGCTGAATAGAGATGCATAAAGGGAAACCAGCAGACTTTCCTTCAGCCAATCAAACTTACCCCTGTCCTTCTTTTTCTTCCGCTCCATTCTGCCTATACCAAACCAGATGCCGAATACCGTCAGAAACGAAAGCTGAAAGCCTGCATGAAACAGATACAGCGGCTGAAAAAGCAGAAGAAGGAACGCCGCAATCGCCATGGTATTCAGCGCATCCGGCAGGCGATAGAACGCTCTGCCCAGAAGCACAACCGTAATCATCAATGCTGCGCGATAGGAGGACGGGGAGGATTTAATAAAAAGCAGGAAGGCAAACACAGCAAAAATCGTCACAAGTGCGGAGGTGCTTTTGCTCCTTCCCAGAGCCTTTTCCAGAAAAAATGCCAGATACAGCGCCAATATGGACAAATGCAGCCCTGAAATGCAAAGCACATGCACGACACCTGCCTTGCTGTATAAATTATAGCTTTCCTCTGGAATTTTTTCCTTATCCCCCGTCAGCACCGCCTGCATCAAACCGCTTTCCTCCGCAGGCAAAATTCTATCCAGAACCATCTGCACACCCGCTCTGGCTCGCGCAAGCCGAACGGAAAAGGAGGTATCCTGTCCCGTCACCTTGATTTCATCCGGATAAAGCTTGTAATCATAGCCTTTCGTCAGAAGATACAGCTGTTCATCATAGCCGCCGGGGTAGCTTTGCTTGGAAAACGGCACGATTTCACCCGAAAAGGCAACCCGCTCTCCCTCCTGAAAGCGTTCCTCTCCTGCCCAGATAGCATAGACCTTGCAGGGCTTCTCCTGCTTTTCAAGACTACAGCGAAGGGTCAGCTTCTGATTGCCGGAGGTGGTTTCTCCTTCTTCCAGAATTACGCCCTCGCCTGTTACGTTTTTTGTCAAGAGGCTCTGCTCTGCCTGCCAATGCACCCCTGTCGAAAAGAATCCAAACGGAACAAAGAACAGAAGCAGCAGATAAGCAGGCTTTTTCTTGTTTATCACAAAATAAAACAGAAAAAAGAGCAAAAAAAGAAATGAGACAAGGCATATCACCTTCGATATGCCCAGTCTCATATATATTCCACAAATCATGAAAATTGTTGTCCAGAGTATCGGACGCTTCATTTCTGTTCTCCTCTTATCTCTCCTCAAGTCTTCTGATGCTGTCAACTGCGGTAAACGGCGTTTTGAACTGCAAATTATCCTTATAGGTATCCAGCTTTTTCCCTTCTACCAGAAACTGCACGCGGTCAATTTGATCCAGTTTGCACAGAGAATTTACAATCGAATAAATCGTCAGCAGCTCCTCCCTTTCGCCGCCGATGTGCTTCAGCACAAATTCCTCACTCAGATTGACATAGCAGGTGCCGTCATCTGTTGTGGTTACATCCTTGATTTTTGTACCGATAGGAATCGTTGCAACACTGCCTTTTTCCTCCGGTCCTGCAATCAGCTGTTCCAAAACGGTTTTTTCTCTGGTCTGGTTTGCGTTTACCTCTACCACACGCTCCTCTGCCACCAGATCCGTGCCTTCCGCATTTGCGAAATACAGTGTCAGAATTGCGTAGCCTGTGGTTTCCGCGGAAATTTCCGTATCAATCCAGACATTATCTCTGTTGAAAATCGCATACGCCTCACCGTTCTGATTTTTCAGCGGCTCACCCTCTACCAGAATCCGTACATTCTTCACGAAATCCAGAGAGGTCAGCGTCCAGACGACAGAGGAACGGCAAATAGTCTCCTCCAAATCATTCATCTGCAAATATTCCTCGGAAAAATCCACCGTAACAGTGGCTTGCTCCAGTGTAACAGAGCGTATCTCCAGATTCTGTGGCATAGAAGCCGTCGCTCCATCCGCATTAGGGCCCTCCTGTAAAATCGCAAGCACGGTTTTCAGCATTTCCTCCCTGTCCGTTCGTGGAATATTTTTTTTCAGAGCACCCATGCCGCCGTCACTCATCATATAATAAAAATCCACTCTTTCCTCATTCGATGAAACTACGGTATCATACACCAGAACGGAACAAGGAATCAGTATGACCAGCACAATAAACAGGACAATCAGCTTTCGCACCAAAGATTTTCGTTGTGTCATAAAATTCCTCCTTTATCCGTGTGTGGTCGGCTGCTTGAGAGGAATCCGCACCAAAATGGTCGTGCCTTCCTCCTCCTTGCTGTTTACCTTAATGCTGCCCTTGTGCATCATGATGGTGCTGTGGGTAATGGAAAGCCCAAGCCCCGTGCCGCCGGTTTCTCTGTCTCTTGTTTTATCCACACGGTAGAAGCGTTCAAAAATACGGTTGACCTCATCCTCCGGAATCCCAATGCCCGTATCTGCCACGCTGATAAATACGTTTTGATGGTCTGCATCTAAAGAAACCTTTACGGTTCCTTCTTCCGGGGTATATTTCACTGCATTATCAACCAAATTAGAAATCGCAAGGGAAAGCTTCATTTCATCTGCCTCCGCATGAATTTCCTTCGATGCGTCCCATTGCAGAGAAATATGCTTGGCATCAGCCATCGGCTGCAAGCGCTTGATGATATCCGTCATCATCTGCGTAAGATTTGTTTCCTTAAAATTCAGGGGGATTTCCTTTTGATCCAGCTTAACAAGCGTCAAAAGGTCATTGATGATTGCAGTCATACGGTCAACCTCAGAGGTAATATCATGCAGAAATTCCACATACATTTCCTTCGGAACATCCTCCTGCAGCAAAATAGATTCGCTCAGCACCTTTACGGAGCTTAAAGGCGTTTTCAGTTCATGTGATACATTGGAAACAAACTGCTGGCGGCTGGATTCCACCTTTTCCAGCTGGTCTGCCATCTGGTTACAGGAAATCGCAAGATCCACAATTTCATTATGCACAATCCCTCTGACCTTTGCACGCTGTTCAAAATGCCCCTCAGACATTTTGCGAATAACGTCAATCAGATTTTTCACAGGCTCTGTAAAGACCTTTGAAATAATAACCATCACAATCAGCACTAAAAGGACAAGCGTTCCCAACAGCAGATATGCCTCCCTGCCGATATCTCCAAGAATATCATGCACATCTGCCAAGCTGTCTACAATCAGCACAACGCCCACACGCGTATCACCTGCACCAACAATGGAGGCTGCGGCATAAACCGTACCGTTTTTCTGCTCCTTTGCGGTATCCTTATGCTGTAATGCCTGCACAACCTCAGGCAGAAGCAGCGTTTTCCCGACATCCTCATAGCCTGTATCATAGGTTACCAAGCAGGAGGAATCTAAAATCATAACACGAAAATTCTTTTCCTGACTGGTCTCTAAAATGGTCTCCTCCAGCGCGCTGCGGTTTTCTTCATCAAACAAAAATTCCGAGGATGTAACCTGTCCGGAAATAACATTTGCCTGACTGAGCAGGACCTTCTTTCGCTCATCCAAAAAATATCCCTGAACAGAGTGAAGAATGGTGCTTGCCAAAAGCAGGAGCGGAACAATCCCCCCTACCAGATAGCCTGCAAGCATAATCCAGCGCAGAGAAATAAACGGGAGTTTTTTCTTTTCTTTCGTCGCTTTAGTTAAAATAGTAACCAACTCCCCATTTTGTAAAGATATACTTCGGTTCGCTCGGATTTACTTCAATTTTTTCTCTCAAACGGCGCACATGTACATCCACCGTACGCACATCACCGGGGTAATCATAGCCCCAGACGGTATCCAGAAGCTTTTCTCTGCTGTAAACCTTTCCGGGGTTTTCCATGAGCAGCTCCAGAAGGTCGAATTCCTTCGCGGTCAGGTTTACCTCCTTTCCGCTGATAAATACGCGCCTGCTATCGAAGGAAAGCTCTAGGTCTCTTGCCTTCAGGACTTTTTTCTCCTGTGTCTCGGCAGGCGCTTTTTTCACACTGCGGCGCAGAATGGCTTTGATTCTCGCCTTCAGCTCCAGAATGTTAAAGGGCTTTGTGATGTAATCATCCGCGCCGTATTCCAGCCCCATAATTTTATCCATATCCTCGCCCTTCGCCGTTACCATAATAATCGGCACCTGTGAAAATTCTCTTGTCTGCTGGCAAACCTCAAGCCCATCCATCTTCGGCAGCATCACATCAAGCACCACCAGATCGAAGTTCTTTTCCTTGATATTTTGCAGAGCCTCCTCCCCATCATACGCCGCAGTGACCTCCATGCCGTCCTGCTCCAAGGAAAATTTAATCCCCTTTACGATGAGCTTTTCATCATCCACCACTAAAATCTGATACGCCATTTTCAGCCTCCTTATTCTCCCACTGTAATTTCATCCTTTATTTCTGCAAAGGTTTTTTCTCCGATACCGGAAACACACATCAGCTCCGCAATATCAGAAAAGCTGCCGTTTTCCTCCCGATACGCAACAATTTCCGCTGCCTTTTTCTCGCCAATGCCGGAAAGGCGCGTCAGCTCCTTCGCTGTTGCGGTATTGATATTCAACCTGCCTGTATCATTTTCTGCGTTTATTTCCCGTTTTTCGGTGATTTTCTCCGCAGAAGCAGGTGTTCCCATTTCCAATGCGCCCGTTGCAAAGCTATGGCTGTACCAGATGCCGCTGAACAGAAAAAACAGCAGCACTGCCAGAAGCTTCAGGCGTTCTGTTCCGATTTTTTTAAAAAATGTATTCTCATGCAACTTTAATACAAACCTCTTTTTCTTTTTCGCTTCCTGTGATAAAATAAGGTATTGCCGTTTCCTTCGGAAACGCAGATACTCATACGAAATAACTATATCACATCTAAGATAAATTTTCAAATATATAGGAGATTCACATGAAAAAACGATTGACACGATTCCTGCCGTTCTTATTGGCATTTACAATAGCTCTCCCCTCTTATTCCGCCTTTGCAGAAGAAGAAAACCAAACAAAAGAACCGCAAACAAATGAAACGCAGGCAAATGAGGCCACCGCGAACGATACGCTGAGCCTTGCCGCAGAAACCGCTGTTCTGATAGATGCGGCAAGCGGAGAAATTCTCTATGATAAGGATGCAGACAAAAAAATGTATCCTGCCAGCATCACAAAGCTGATGACAATTCTTCTGGCATTGGAAAACGGCAAGCTGACGGATGAAATCACATTTTCCCACGATGCCGTTTACAACATTGAGCCCGGCAGTGCGCATATTGCCATTCTCGAAGGCGAAACGCTAACCTTGGAGCAGGTGCTGCGTGCAATTATTCTGCGTTCCGCAAACGAAGCCTCCAACGGCGTAGCGGAATATGTGGACGGCTCTGTGGAGGCATTTGCCAAGCACATGACGGAGCGGGCGAAGGAACTCGGCTGTACAAATACAAATTTTGTCAACGCCAATGGACTGTTTGATGAAAACCATTACACCACCGCACATGACATGGCACTGATTGCAAGGGAGCTGCTCAAGCACGAGGAATATCGTTCCATGATGAGCGAGACCGATTACGAAATTCCCCCGACCAATCTACAGACAGAAACCCGTTATCTGCATGGACAGCACCAGATGCTGAACCCCAATTCCATCTATTATTATAAGGATGCCATTGGCGGCAAAACAGGCTATACCGTCGAGGCAGGCAATACACTTGTGACATACGCCGAACGGGATGGGCTGACACTGATTGCCGTTGTGATGAAGTGCAATGGTGCGGAGCATTATACCGATACCGCCGCTTTGTTCGATTATGGCTTTGCAAATTACGCATCCGTGAAGGTTGCCGCGGTCAGCGACTATACCTCAACCGTACCCGTAACCGAAACCTATAACAAAAAAGCCGTTGACTTAGGCAAGGTGACGATTGCACCAAGCGAGGATGTGTATTACACCCTGCCGAAGGGAACGGATGCCTCTGCCGTTACCATAAAGACGGATATTCCGGAAGGTGTAGAGGGCGCAGTCAAAAAAGGGCAGACCCTCGGCACATTGCAGCTTTCCTATGACGGCAAAACGCAGACCGTTGATTTAATTGCACAGAATGCTGTAGACGCGCTAACAGATACACAGAAGGCAGAGCTGGATAAATCCTCTCTTTCCGGCATAGTGAAAAGGGTCGCCATCGGTGCGGGGATTGCGGTAATCGTTCTCCTTCTTATTTTCTGCATCACCCGATTCATCGGCTACAGAAGCTATCAGCGAAGAAAGCAGCTGCGCAGACAAAGACCCCACAGAAGAAGAAATTACAGAAGATAAACAAAAAGCAGACATTCGTAGAAATAAATTCTATGGTGTCTGCTTTCTTTTGATGTTTTTTATAATCCCAAAGGCGCAAGGCTTCTTTCCAGAATCCCATGAATATAGGCGATACAGATGCCGTAATTCGTCATTTTTGCACTCTGCTCCTTCGCTATGGAAAGTCGGTGCTGCATTTCCTTTTCATTCAGCATGCAGCCGCCGCAATGCACAATCAGCGCATAGGGGGATAAATCCGCAGGGAATGTACCACCGCTTGTAAATTGAAACTGCAAGTCCTTCCCCGTATATTCCCGAATCCAACGGGGCAGCTTGACCGTTCCGATATCCTCGCACTGGCGGTGATGAGTACAGCCTTCGGAAATCAGCACCGTATCTCCATTCTTCAACTGCTCCAAGGCTCTCGCCCCTTTGACATTCTGCTCCAGATTGCCCTTATACCGCGCCATCAGAATCGAAAACGAGGTCAGTGGGATATCCTCCGGTACGATTTTAGAAACCTTCCCGAAAATTTGGCTGTCCGTAATAACAAGCCTCGGGCGTTTTCCGAGAGAGACTAAGTTTTCCTGCAATTCGGAATCCCTTACGACAATGGCATTTGCGCCCGCCTCCAGAATATCCCGAATCGTCTGCTGCTGCGGCAAAATCAGCCTGCCCTTCGGCGCAGCGGAATCAATCGGAACAACCAAAACCACAAAATCATTTGGTTCCAATAAATCCCCGATAATTCTGCGTTCCTTCTCCCCCTTTGGTGCTAACGCAGCAATGCGTTCCTTCAGGACGGAAATATTTTCGCCTGTTTTTGCGCTGACGAAAATTTCATTTTCTCCATCCTGCTTCTGCGTCAAATCCGCTTTGTTTTTTACGATGATATAAGGAATGCTTCTCTTTTGAATTTCTGCAAGAATTGCCGCATCCTCCGCCGTTTCCCCGATAGACGCATCTATCACGATAATGGCAATATCGGTTTTCTGCAAAACCTGATATGCCTTTTCTACACGCATTTTTCCAAGTTCCCCCACATCATCCAGACCGGGGGTATCAATCATAACAACAGGCCCAAGCGGCAACAGCTCCATTGCCTTCTGCACAGGGTCTGTTGTTGTGCCTGCCACATCAGAAACGATTGCTAAATTCTGTCCTGTCATAGCATTGATGACACTGGATTTTCCTGCATTTCTTCTGCCGAAAATCCCGATATGTATCCGTTCCGACAACGGTGTATTGTTCAGTCCCATTTTTTCCTCCTATTCTACCAGAGAATCCCCACGGGCGCTGACCACCCGATAGCCGATGGATTCCATCTCTGCCTTTAAAAGGGTAAGCCCCTCCGCCGCTTCATCCCCCATGGAGCGTTTGTTATCATACAGACTATAAAGCTTTCTGTTTTCCTGCGGGGAAAGGTTCGGCATGACAACATTTGCCCCTGCCAGAACCCCCATTTTCCGCCCATCCGGATGAATGGTGCTGAGTGCCGTTGTAGAGGGCAGAAGCACCTTTGGCAGCATCAGCCGCAGAAGTCCCAGAAGGAAAAGCGTTAATTCCAATGTACCTGCCCTTTCCTCCCGAAATGGCGTATCCTTCTGGGGAATGAAGGGCCCAATGCCAATCATGTGAGGATTCAACTCCTTCAGAAACAGCAAATCCTCCGCCAGATGCTCTGCCGTCTGCTTGGGCGAGCCAACCATAATGCCGCTTCCGACCTGATAGCCGATTTCCTTCAGCTGCCACAGGCAAGCCTTGCGGTGATTTAAATCCAGCTCCGCAGGATGCAGCGTACGATAATGCGCTTCGTTTGCCGTTTCGTGCCGCAGCAAAAAGCGGTTCGCCCCTGCCGCAAAATACGCTTCATATTCTTCCCTTTCCCTCTCCCCGATGGAAAGCGTAATCGCACAATCCGGATATTTCTTACGCATAGAACAGATAATATGCGTCATTTTTTCCTGCGTAAAATACAGATCCTCGCCGCCCTGCAAAACGAAGGTGCGAAAGCCGAGGGCATACCCCTGTTCACAGCAGGAAAGAATTTCCTCCTCCGTCAGCCGATAGCGCTTCAGCCCCTCATTCCCTCTGCGGATACCGCAGTAATAGCAGTTATTTCTACAATAATTCGTAAATTCAATCAGCCCTCGAATATAGATATCCCTGCCGTAATGCTGATGGCGAATGTCTCTCGCCTTTGCAAAAAGATATTCCGCCAAATCGGGCGTTCTGCCATTCAGCAGGGTAATCCACTCCGTCTTGGTGAGGGCTTTTTCTCTCTCCAATTTGTCAATTAAATGCTTCATCTTAATTCCCATCAACCTTCTATCTTTTGCATTTTCTCTGAGTATACCATAAACGGATTCCTGTGAAAAGCACAGAAAAAATCCTCGGACGAAATTATCCGAGGATTGTATATGCAACTCCCAATCAGTTTCCACATTCGATACTGATTTTCGTGAAGATATCCAGAATATCATCCACCTTTGTATTGACCTTTTCTTCTCCTGCCTTATCCAGCACGATATGACCCTTATCCATCATAATCAGACGACTGCCATATTCCACCGCATAGCGCAGGTTATGCGTTACCATCATTGCCGTCAGGTGTTTTTCCTGCACCACCTTATTCGTCAATTCCATGATGATATCCGCCGTTTTGGGGTCAAGCGCAGCGGTGTGTTCATCCAGAATCAGAAATTCAATAGGTGTCAGCGTTGCCATAATCAGCGTTGCCGCTTGTCTTTGTCCGCCGGAAAGCGCCCCCAGCTTGACATTCATTTTATTTTCCAGACCCAGCCCCAAAATAGAAAGCTGTTCCTTATAGAAATTTTCTCTTGCCTTATTCACACCTCTGCCCAGACCGAAGGGCTTGCCCTTATTATCCGCCAGAGACATATTCTCAAGCATTGTCAGATTTGGACAGGTGCCTGCCGAAGGGTCCTGATAAACACGCCCAATGGTGCGATATCTCTGAAAATCCTTCATTTTTGCAATATCCTTGCCGCCAATCAGCACCTCTCCCTTCTGAATGGGAATGCTGCCGCAGATGATATTCAGCATGGAGGTTTTACCAGACCCATTACTGCCGACAATCGAAACAAATTCGCCGTCTGGCACAGTCAAATTAAAATCCTCAAACAGCAGTGTTTCGGAGATGGTGCCGGGATTATAGATTTTTTTGATATGCTTTAGCTCAAGCATGCTCCGCACCACCCTTCTGTTTATTACCAAGAATCAAAATAATCAGGAACAGCACTGCCGTTGCCAGTTTCATCAGATTTGCGGGCAGACCAAAGCTGATTGCCACCTGAATACAAGCCTTATAGAATACACTGCCGACCAGAACCGCCGTAGTGCCCTTCGCAAAGCTAACCTTACGGAACAGGGTTGTGCCAATGATAACCGCCGCCAGACCAAAAACCATCTGCCCTGTCCCCATGGTACTGGAGAAGGCTCTCTGCTCCATGCAGACCAGCGCGCCGGAGAAGGCAACGAGTGCATTTGCAACCGTCAGCCCGATAATCTTTACAATGCCCTTATCCTTTGCAAGGGTGGTTACCAGTGTGCTGTTATCACCAACTGCACGCAGAAG
>ERZ834798.2487-NODE-2487-length-13292-cov-3.342751_pt1 | contig 13292 bp, 10 predicted proteins | sample MGYA00519689_ERZ834798 | MGnify/ENA primary metagenome ERZ834798 (study PRJEB31850, sample SAMEA3708761) | human gut metagenome | biome: human gut; feature: human-associated habitat; material: faeces | place: China | collected 2014 ...
TCACCTCCCTGACCGGGCGGGTTGCCAAGTCCATTCCCGGGTTGTGGCAGGATTATTATCTCCAGCGCTCGGGCAAGATTTACGACGTGGATTCATGGCTTAATATCCAGAAAAGTATCAATGCGTTGCAGGAGACCTTCTCCGTCCGCATGAACGCGGAACTGCCGTGGACCCTCGCCGGGTGGCTCGGCGTCATACTGCGCGCAATCGTGCTTATCCTGCCGCTGCACGGCCTTATTTTCGTGTCGCGCCGCATGTCGAGGAAATGGCCCGAGTCCTTGCGTACGGGCTGGACCAAGATGTGCGGGCACAGCTTCGTGTGGCTGTCCTTTGGCTTCACGTTCCATTTCGCGGCGTGGTCCCCGAGCGGATCGTACCATGTCCTGTCCATCATCGGCACGTTGCTCCTGAGCCTTGGGCAGATGGCGCTTGCATGGGACTTGTATACATTCCAGCGGAGCGATCTCCAATTGCGCTCGCCGCTGTGGCCGTTGTTCACCCCTTTGCTCGGCGGGCTTCTCCTCCTGTTTTTCAATTTGCCCGGCCCGATTCTCGGGGGCATCTGGCTGCTGATGTCGCTCGTCACTCTGTGGCGTGACTACAAGCGCCCTTTGCCGGACATCCCGTTCCCGCTGGTCATCAATCTTTTGAAAGGGCAGGCCGTTATCCTCTGGATCGCCGTGCTCATGACCCTGATTGGATGGGGGAGGCTGTCGATTCTGGTATGCGTGGCATATGCGGCGGTGGCCGTGTGCGTGCAGCAGGCGGTGGGCTTTATGCGGCTTATGAATGTCATTGCCGAACACATGCCGCAGGAAGGGGTGAAGGCTTTGTTCAGCGGGTTCCTGCTGGCTCTGGCGCTTCCCGCCATGCTCGTGCTGGCGACGGCGGCAACGGGGCTCTGGATTCTGGCCTATCCCGGCGGCGAGTTCCTGCTGACGCACTTGGCGAACATGGACGTGAGCGTGGGCAAGACCTCATTCAGTATGCTTCAGGTGCTGTTTATCGTCAGCGCGTTCTACGTGACCCGCTCTTTCATTTCGGTGGGGAGGTCGTTCATTGCGGATCTGCCCGCGCATTCCATGCGCCTTGACCGCAGCCTTGTGGGGCCGATTCAGGCCGGGTTCACGTATCTCCTGTGGGGTTTGTTCGGTTTATACACCCTGAGCGCGCTTGGGTTCAGCCTGACCAGCATCGCGGTGGTCGCCGGCGGCTTGTCCGTAGGCATCGGCTTTGGCCTCCAGAACATCATCAACAACTTCGTCAGCGGGCTTCTGGTCATCTTCGGGCAGACCCTGCGCGAAGGCGACGTGATTGATGTGGGCGGCGTCAACGGCATTGTCCGGCGCATCAATATCCGGTCCACGCAGGTGGAGACGTTCGACAATGCCGTCATCTTCGTGCCCAACGCGGAATTTCTGTCCGGCAAGCTCACCAACTGGACGCGCAACGGGCGCATGGTCCGGCAGGAGGTCGCTGTGGGCGTGGCCTACGGGTCAGATATCCAGCTTGTCGAGAAGCTGCTCAAACAGGTGGCGAAAGAGCACCAGAAGGTCCTGACCTATCCCGAGCCGGTGGTTCTGTTTAACGATTTCGCGGCCAGTTCGCTGGATTTCCGGCTGCGGTTCTGGGTGGGGGACATCCTGCACGGCAGCGGCATCGCCTCGGACATCCGAAAAGTCATTGACGCAAAGTTCACCGAGGCCAACATTGAAATCTCTTTCCCGCAAATGGATGTGCACCTGCGCGAGAACGAAACCGTGCCCGTGGAATTGCGCAATCCCCGCAAGGTGAAAGAGGCAACCCTACAGCAAGAGGACAAGAGCGATGCTCCAGAGCAAAACGGATAATCCATTGGATGGGCTTCATCTTGAAACGTATGTCCGGGCCGATGCGGACGGCGTGGCGTCATGCGCCGCCGGGTTGCTGGCCGCCCGCTGTGCGGAGGCCGTATCCCGGCGCGGCGTCTTCACGCTGGCCCTGTCCGGAGGCTCCACGCCGTTGACGTTGTTCCGGCTGTTGCGCACGGAGGCGTGGGCGGCGCGGGTCGACTGGGCGCACACCCGCGTTTTTTGGGTGGATGAACGCTGTGTCGCTCCGGATCATCCCGCAAGCAATTACGGTGCGGCCAATCAGGAGCTGCTGGCGCATGTCCCGGCGGCGGAAATCTATCCGATGGACGGCGAAATCGATCCCGGCGAATCAGCCGTGGCCTATGAGGAGCTTTTGCGGCAACACGTTCCGGCGGAACAGGGGATGCCCCGTCTTGATTGCGCCCTGCTCGGCATGGGGGACGACGGGCATACCGCTTCGCTGTTCCCCGGCAGCCCGCTGCTGGCGCCCGAGGCGTTGCGTTCGGGCCGCCTGACCGGTTTTGCCGTGGCCGAACATCTGGCCCCCAAGCCGGAGAGCCGTCGCATCACGTTGACGCTGGAGATGATCAACGCGGCCCGCTGCTGCCTGTATTTGGCGACGGGGGAGGGGAAGCGCCCTCCGCTCGGCAAGGCGCTGGATCTGCTGGCGCCTGCCTCTTTGCCCGTGCAGCTCGTGCGGCCGAAGGGTGGCGAGCTGATTTGGGTTATGGACGAAGCCGCTTGCGGTGGGCGGCAGTAGAAGGTGGGTTGCGGAAGGGTATTTGCCCGGAAGCCGTAGGGGGGATCGCTTCCATGTTGTCCCGGATTCTGTGGGACCCATGATAGATTTTATTTAAAGAAAATTATTCTTATTAGTGTATAAAATATTGTACCATTAGAATGGCAATTTTGTATTAGAGTACAAAAAATGATACAAAAAAGGATTTTTACGCGGTAAAATGAGTCCTCTCCAGCCCTCCCTCCCATGCGTCGTGTCTTGGGCGTGGGGGGTGGCTTGTCGTGTGCCTCATCCTGTTTATGGGCGCGCTCCGTTTTTAATCCGTGACTTCTCGATGGGGGAAGCCTCGAAAGCGGCATAGCGTCTCACTTCTCGCCTCATAGGACGGAAATGGCGTCCGGCCCCTTTTCCCCACGGAAAAGGGGCTTTTTTTGTGGGGTCCGTTCATGGGCCGCGTGGGGCGCTCAAACCCTCCGGATCCGTTTTTTTTATCTAAGAAGGGCTATGGCACGCTCTTTGCTACACCCTTACGGCGCGCCCTATGAGCTGGAAAGAAGCCTTTTTTCCGGCTGGACCCAAACAGTCGAGGATAGTTTTTCTATGCGTAACCCATTGGCAGGATATGCTGTTTCTGTGACAGGCACGTTGGCCCTGCTTGCCCTTGTGACGGGTTTTGTGCCCGGCGGAAGCAATCAGAGCCTTGAGCCCGTCACCGGAGCGACCAGCCGGGCCAAAGGGGAAAACCCTCTGCCCCGCCCGCTGCTTCATATTCCTGAGCAGTTTCGGGAAGCCATGAAGCAGAATCTCCCTTCAACGCCCTTTGCCGCTTCCGGGGACCGTTTTCCGGTTCTGGAGGTGCAGAGCGATGGTACGGTAACCATGCGCCCGCTGCACGGGAGCATCCCGGTCAAGCTGGAAACGACCAGTACATCCCTTGCGGCGATGCTGACCGCCGCCCCCACGGAACCCCAGCAGGCCGATTTTGTTCCCCGCGCGGAACTGTTTTCGAATATGCCCCGCATCAATCAGGCGGAACCCGCCCATCTCGATGTGCTGGGCAAACAGCTGGATTTTGATGATCTGCCCCTGCGCTGGAACGGCAGCCAGCAGGCTTTCGAGCTGGCCCCTGAAGTCCTTGAGCGTACGGAAAAATTGCTTGGCGACTTGCGGCAGCTTTCCGGTCTGACCGCCTCCATGCGCCGTCAGGCCGAGCAGTACCGCCCGGTCGTGGAGAAGTATGCCGACCGTTACAATCTTTCGCCGGATTTGGTATTTGCGATCATCTACACCGAAAGCGATTTCGACCCTGACCTGATCAGCAACCGCTCGGCGCATGGCCTCATGCAGGTGGTGCCGGACACGGCTGGCGGAGAAGTGCACCGCTGGCTCGGCCGCACCGGCAAGCCATCCCCTTCATTGCTGCTGCATCCCGAGACGAACATCAAGTACGGCACAGCGTACATGTATCTCTTGCAGAACCGGCATCTGAGCGCGATCGCCGATCCCCAATCCAGGGAGTACTGTGCCATCGCCGCCTACAATATCGGTACCGGCGGCATGTTGCGGACGTTCGGCAAGTCGCGTGATGCCGCCTTTGAGGCCATCAATGCCATGACGCCGGAGCAGGTGCGGAACACGCTCCTCAAGAAGCTTTCCTCGCGGGAAACCAAGGCGTTCCTTGCGAAGGTTCTCAAGTCGCGCGAGCGTTTTTCCATGCTGGGCTGAGCGCCCTTTCTTTGCGCAAAGTACGGGCAACTTTTTCCGCCATACCGGAAAGCCGACGGGATCGCCCCGCGATCCCGTCTTTTGTTGTGGATTGGGGCTTGCGGGGGAAAAAGGTAAGATAATCATTTGGACGGGATCTTTCCTGTGGAAAGTCCCCAGTCGCCGGGTTGCGGCGACGTTGAACCTCTTTGCGAATGGAGTTTCCATGCGTACTATCAGCGCTATCGCTCTGTGCCTCATGCTCGTATTTGCGACGACCGGCTGCGCCGCCAGCAAAATCGCCGTGGTCGATCCGGCCCGCCTTTTCCAGGAAAGCGAACCCGGCAAGGCCGGCATCGAACACCTGAAGCAGCTTGAAGCCGCCATGCAGGAACAGCTCAAGACGGCCCAGGGCATGATCGAAAAGGCTCCCAACGACGAAGCCCTCCGCGCCCGTTTCCAGAAGACCTTTGTTGGTTACCAGCAGATCGTCAATGCCGAGCAGCAGAAGGTTGTGCAGCAGATCAACGGCTTGATGCAGAAGACCCTTGAAGACTTCCGCACCAAGAACGGCTACTCGGTCATCATGAACGCCGAAGGCCTCCTCGCGTTCGATCCCAAGTCCGATGTGACCAAGGACGTGATCGCCGAAATGGACAAGACCAAGGTGACCTTCGCGCCCGTCAAGCTGGAACCCATCACCGCCGCCCCGAAGGCCGACGACAAGGCCGCTCCGAAGGCTGACGCCAAGCCTGAAGCCAAGAAGTAAATGTGAGAGAACCGGGGGAGGCTGCGCGCCAGCGTTCCCTCCGGAATACAAAGGCCCATTCCGATGTTACGGAATGGGCCTTTGCTTATGGGAATGCATTGAGGACAAAGCGTGCTTGCCTGTGTGCGGCTCAATAGTTTGGGAGTTCGCTCACGGCTCGAAAGATCTCAGGGATTCGAACAGGCCGAAAGTATTGGCTAAGGGAGGGGAGGGCCCGCATTGGCATGTCTGGGGAGGGAAGTTTGCTTTAGAAAGGTTGCCTCTTCCCTCCTCAACGTTTCTCTTCTTTCCCCGCTCCAAACGTGATGTCTTGAATGGCTTTTATGGTCTGTCTGGTCACGGCGTCCATGTCGGCATCGTCGATGGTGGCTCCCGCGGCGTTGAGATGCCCGCCGCCGCCGAAGAGGGCAGCCACGGAGCGTACGTCATCGCTGCCGGACGAGCGGAGGCTCAGCTTGCAGCGGTTGCCGGGGTCCTGCCGGATGAGCACGGCGACGCGCACGCCCTTGATGCGGCGCATCTGTTCGGCAAAGCCCTCCAGATCCTCGCGCACGGCCCCGAAAGAGCCGATTTCCTCCATCGTGACGGGGCAAACGGCTACCGTGCCGTCACATTCAAGGGAAAGGGTCTGCATGAGCTTGCCCCAGAGCTTCGTCTTGGGCATGGACCATTGGTTGTCGAGCTTTTCGCGCATGGCGGCGGCGTCAAGGCCGTTGGCGACGAGGCGGGCGGCAAGCGTGAAGACCGCCGCACTGGTGTTGCCGTGCGTGAAGGAACCCGTGTCGGAGACGAGGGAGAGGTAGACGCACTGGGCCAGTTCCCCGGTGAGGGGCACGCCAGCGGCGTCGGCGACGGCGGCCACCATCTGGCCCGTGGCGGCCATGCCGGGGTCCACCCAGTTCCCGAGGGAGGCGAACATGGGATTGCCGAGGTGGTGGTCAATATTGACGGAAGGATACTCGGGAAAGACCGCGAGCAGTTCCTTGCCCATGCGCCAGGCGTCGCCGCAGTCCAGCACGATGATCAGGCCGGGCTTGAAGGGGATGGCGGAGGGCTTGGTGACGAGCTTTCCGGGCAGGGGGACCCACTCCAGATAGTCGGGATGCCGGTGGCATTATAGAGTACGAACGGCTTGCCGAGCGCCTTGACCAAGGAGCCCATGGCTCCGGTGGCTCCGATGGCGTCCCCGTCGGGGCTGCCGTGCGCCACGATGACGATGTTGTCGAATTGCTGGATGATCGCCGCCATTTCCTCGGCGGGCTGGATGATATGGGCCGTCTGCATGTCTTGTTCGTACACTGTATCAATCCCCATTGATGAATTCCAAGTCACTGTAAACCATCTCTTCGGAACACACGGCCTCCATCATGGCGAGGCATTTGTCCATCCGCGATTGCAGGTGCTGCTCGCTGTTGCTCAGGGAAATGACCATCAGCCGGAGACGGGTCAGGGAATCCTCCGTGCCGTATTCGGCGATGGCGACGTTGAACGTGTTGCGCACCTTCTGCTTGAGGCTGTTGGCGACACGGCGCTTTCCCTTGAGGGAGTCGTTGCCGTGCAGGTGGTACTCGACGGTAAGGACTGCGATGACCATGATTCAATCCGTTGGTAAAATCGTTCTGTGCTACCTTTCTGGAATAATGGAACCACGCAGAAACGCAAGCCCTTTGAGGAGGATTTCTCATTGAGAAGATGGTCGGGGGGGAACCTTTCTGGAGAAAGGCCCCGCCCCCTCCGCCCCCAAAGGCTTTTGACGTTATCGAATTCCTGTTCGCAGCTTTTTCTGGCTTGAGGAGCCGAGAGGGGCTTTTCCGCATGACGCCCGTTTGATGCGTTTCTTGCATGTAACAGGCTGCATGTTACAGAAAAAGCCTGTCCATTTTGTGAAGATATATATCGACGTTGAATCATCCAACCAAAGGAAGGGGCGCCGATCGGCCCGTTCCTGAGAACAAAGCCGGAACCGACGCCCGCATACGAAAGTCTTTGGAGAGGGAGAGGGGAGGTTTGAAGGGGGAGGGAGAAGCCTTTCTTCAGAAAGTTTCTCCCTTCCCCCCTCCAATTTCATCTATTCCATGCCACTACAGCGTAGCGGCTTCTTCGACCATTTCGAAGGCTTCGATAACGTCGCCGACCTTGATGTCGTTGAAGTTTTCGAGGCTGATGCCGCACTCGTAGCCCTTGAGGACTTCGCGGACGTCGTCCTTGAAGCGGCGGAGCGAGGCAATCTTGCCGTTGTGCACGACCACGCCGTCGCGGAGCAGACGGACGCTGGCATTACGGGTGAGCTTGCCGTCGACGACATGGCTGCCCGCGATGGAGCCGACCTTCGGCACGGAGAAGACTTCGCGCACTTCGGCCTGGCCGAGGTACACCTCGCGGCTGACGGGAGCGAGCAGACCGGCCATGGCGCTCTTGATTTCGTCCACGAGCTTGTAAATGATGTCGTAGAAACGGATGTCCACGCTTTCGTGTTCGGCCATTTCCTTGACTTTCGCCGTGGGACGCACGTTGAACCCGATGATGATGGCGTCGGAAGCCGAAGCCAGCAGGATGTCGGATTCCGTGATCGCGCCGGTGCCGCCGTGGATGATGTTGATGCGGACCTTTTCCGTGCTCTGCTTGTTGAGGGCATCCACGATGGCTTCGAGGGAGCCCTGCACGTCGGACTTGACGACGAGGTTGAGCACGAGCGCTTCCTGATCGTCCGCCTTGCGGGACAGGAAGGTTTCGAGGGTCACGCGGGACTGCTTGGCGAGTTCGCGTTCACGCAGCTTGACGGCGCGGCTTTCCGCGATGCGGCGGGCCAGCTTTTCGTCCTCAAGGCAGATGAACTCCTCACCGGCTTCCGGCACGCCTTCAAAGCCCTGCACTTCCACAGGAATGGACGGCCCGGCCTCTTTGACCTTGCGGCCCTGGTCGTTGAACATGGCGCGCACGCGGCCGCTGAACACGCCGCACACGAAGGTGTCGCCCTGATGGAGCGTGCCTTCCTGGATGAGCACGGTCGCCACGGGGCCGCGGCCCTTGTCGAGCTTGGCTTCCACGATGTGGCCGCGAGCCGGCTTGTCAGGGTTGGCCGTGAGTTCGAGGATGTCGGCCTGGAGGGCCAGCATTTCGAGCATTTCGTCGAGGCCTTCGCGGGTCTTGGCGGAAACCTTACAGACCACGGTGTCCCCGCCCCAGTCTTCGGGCACGAGGCCGAGGGAGGCGAGTTCCTGAAGCACGCGGTCAGGGTTGGCCGTGGGCTTGTCCATCTTGTTGACCGCAACCATGATCGGCACGCCGGCGGCGCGGGAGTGGTTCACGGCTTCGCGGGTCTGTTCCATGACGCCGTCGTCGGCGGCGACGACCAGCACCACAAGGTCGGTCACCTGCGCGCCGCGGGCACGCATGGCGGTGAACGCTTCGTGGCCGGGCGTGTCGAGGAACACGATTTCGCCGCGCTTGGTCTTCACGTGGTACGCGCCGATGTGCTGCGTGATGCCGCCCGCTTCGCCGCTGGTCACGTTGGTCTTGCGGATGGCGTCGAGCAGCGAGGTCTTGCCGTGGTCGACGTGGCCCATGATGGTCACGACCGGAGGACGGCGCTTGAGCTGCTCAGGCGAATCTTCGGTGCGGTGATCGGCCAAATACTGTTCTTCGGCGAAGCCCACCTTTTCCACTTCATAGCCGAATTCGGCGGCTACGACGGATGCCGTGTCGATGTCCAGCGCCTTGTTGATGGTCGCCATGATGCCGAGGTTGAACAGCACCTTGATGATTTCATTGGATTTCAGGCCCATCTGGTGAGCCATGTCGGCCACCCGGATGGCTTCTTCGATGCGGATCTTGCGCTTGACGGCCTTGAGGGGCTGGGTGGCCTGAGAAACAACGCGGCTGGCCTTGGGTCGTCTGCGTCCGCCTCTGCGCGGCACATCATCCATATCATCGCTGCGGCGACGCCCGTTGTTCGCGGTGTCCTGAAAATCGACGGTACGGCGGGCGGTCTTGTTGCGTTTTTTCTTGCTCTGGCCGTCACGGTCCGGGAGCGGGCCGCCGGGCGTGGCACCGGGAGTGAAGTTTCCGGGAGCTCCGCCGCCGGCAGGGCGCGGGCCCTGATAGCCGGTGCGGGCCGGGCGGTTGTCGTCACGTCCCTGTCCGGGGCGCCCATCACGCGGCTGTCCGGGGCGTCCGTCCCGTGCCTGACCGTCGCGTCCGGCATTGCGGTTGTCGCGTCCGTCGGATTGGGCGGCCTGCTGCGTACGCGCGGCGGCTACGGCCGCGGGGTCGGGGCGGGAAATAACACGGACCTGCGGCGTGGCCGGTTCCTGGGGACGGCGCGGCTTGCGACGGTCGCGGCGATCGTCGTCCTCGCCATCGGAAGAGCTGGAACGGTTGCCTTCGGAGACCGGAGGCAGCAGCGAAGGCGCGGAGGAGCCTTCGGGCCGCGCGGAGGCGGCGGGTTGCGCCTTGCGGGGCTTTTCGGCTTCTTCAGTTTTCTTTGCGGCGGCAGCGGCTTCGGCGGCAGCCTTCGCGGCAGCGGCTGCTGCTTCGGCGGCGGCCTTTGCAGCGGCTTCCTCAGCGGCCTTTGCGGCGGCGATGTCCTGAGGACGGCTGATCACCTTGGCGACCGGGGCGGCTTCACGCAGCCCGGAGCGCTTTTTCTGCCGGTTGTCGCGCGGCTGGCGCGGCTTCTGGTCGTCGGCCTTGTCGGCTTCGGCAACCGGAGCGGGCTTTTCCTCGGCGGCATCCTTCACCGGTTCCTGCACGGAAACTTCCGGAGCGGCCGGCGCTTCGGGTTCCGCAGAGGGGACGGGCGCGGCGTCCTGTGCCTCGGACGCGCCGGGCACGCTGACAATGCGGGCCGTGGGCGTGTGGTTTTCACGCGGGGCCCTGCGTTCCGCGCGGGGCGCTTCTTCGCCTTCGGCCGCAACGTCCTCGGTGGACTGGCGGCGGCGACGGACAATGACGCCGGGCTGTACTTCGCGGCGGTCGCCCTGTTCGGACGTGGCGGAGTCTTTCAGATGGTTCTTCACGCGATCGATGTCCTCCGCAGCAATGTTGCTGGAAGTGCTTTTCGCCGGAATATCCAGCTCACGCAACGCCTGCAAAAGATTCTTGGTCGGTACGCCAAGTTCTGTCGCAAGGTCTTTCACCTTGGTCTTGTCTTCAGTCATGCACTAATCTCCCTTACGCTTCCGCCCGCCTGTGCGGAACCGCCGGAATTTTTCCCGGCAGGCCGTTTCCGAGCATACATACCAGCCGCGTCCGGGCTGGGTTTGGCTCTCATCGACCAGAAATTCCCCCCCCTGCGGGGACAGAACGTGGCGCACGAGCTCCTGTTTGGGCATGCGCCTTCTGCATATGGCGCACATCCGGGTGGGCACATGCCCCCGGTCCATGCTATTCGTCTTCCCCGGCCGCCGTTTCGTCGGCCTTGTCCGCATCGGCATCGGCCTTGTCAGCCGATTCGCCCACTACGGGAGAGAGGAAGTTGATAGCCGCACGCAAATCGCCGATACGGCTGTCCGAGAGGCTGAGCTTTTCGGACAGTTCTTCATCGGTCGCATCCTGGAGCTGTTCCAGCGTGGTGAATCCGGCGCTCACGAGGCTGTCCACGGAGACTTCGGCCACACTGGCGACCTGCTCGAGCCCGCGGCCGATGGCGTTGGTTTCGTTGTAGCGGGTTTCAGTGAAAATATCGATTTTCCAGCCAAGCAGCTTGGCGGCGAGCTTGACGTTCTGCCCCTTGCGGCCGATGGCGCTGGTGAGCTGATCGTCAGGCACGGTGACTTCGAGGAGGTTTTCGGCCTCATCGACCACAATGCGGGAAATCACGGCCGGAGCCAGCGCGTTGCGGGCATAGGTCGAAATTTCGGGGCTCCAGACCACAATGTCGATGCGTTCGCCGTGGAGTTCCTGCACGATGTTCTGGATGCGGGAACCGCGCACGCCAACGCAGGCGCCCACGGGATCGACGTCGCGTTCACGGGAGAGCACGGCGACTTTGGCGCGGCTGCCCGGATCGCGGGCGACGCCCATGATCTGCACGGTGCCGTCGTCGACTTCCGGCACTTCGCGGCGGAAGAGGGCGGCGGTGTAGTCGCGGTGCGAACGCGAAATGACGATCTGCGGGCCGCGGCCTTCTTTCTTGACCTCGATGATCAGGGCCTGCACGCGATCGCCGCGCTTGTAATGCTCGCGGGGGATCTGCTCTTCCTTGGGAAGGATGGCTTCGGTCCGGCCGAGGTTGATGATCCAGCCGCCCTTGTCGCGGCGCTGAATGATGCCGCTGCAGATTTCGCCCACGCGGTCCTTGAACTCTTCATAGATGAGTTCCTGTTCGGCGTCGCGCATACGCTGGATGATCACCTGCTTGGCGGACTGGGCCGCGATGCGCCCGAGGTCGGTCACCTTGAGGGGGAAGCCGATTTCGTCGTCGAGCTGCACGGAAGGATCGAGTTCGCGGGCCTTTTCGATGTCGATTTCGGTATCGGGATCGGCCACGTCGTCAACGACGATCTTGAACTGGTGGACCTGGATTTCCCCGGTGTCGTCGTTGTAGCTGACTTCGACGTCGATGTTCTCGCCGTATTTGCGGATAACGGAAGTGCGGACGGCGTCCTCAAGCGTATCCACGAGCATGTCGCGATCGAGCCCTTTGTCTTTGCTGATCTGGTCGATGGCCTTTTTCAGTTCCAAATTCATGCAGCGCCTCCGCGTGTACCCTTGGAATCTTTGGAGTCTTTCTTGCCGCCGAGCTTCTTGCCCGGTTCGGGGAAATGGTGGACGAGGGTCGCCTTGCGCACAAAGGGCCAGGCGATGGTGACTTCTTCAGGCTCTTCGGCCTTCCGGCTGGTGTCGGGCAGGCTGAGCGTGAATTCCTCGTCGGCGACGGCAGCGAGGACTCCGGAAAATTTCTTGCGCCCCGGCCAGGTATCAAGCGGTGCCGCAAGCACGACTTCCAGTTCGCGTCCTACGTAATTTCTCAACTGGTCGATTTTGAAGAAGGGGCGCTGGAGCCCCGGAGAGGAAATTTCGAGCGTCCAGTTGGTGGCGAAGGGGTCTTCCACGTCGAGGGCGAGACCCGCGAGCCGCGACAGTTCCGCGCACTGATCGATGGTGACGCCCTGCGGGAGCAGATCGTCGTCGGAGGCCTTTTCGGAAGGGGCGGGTTCGGCGCCGGGAAGGACGTCGACGTAAATCCGGGCGATGGGGCGGGCGGCGCCGCCCAGTTCAACGCCCCAGACAGCCAGTCCGAGGGAAGCCGCCAGAGGGGTGACCAGTTCGGTGATGAATTCGATTCTATCGGGTTGACTCATGCGTCTTGATGTTCTCCGTATTGCCCCATTCTTAGGGATAAAAAAGGGGCTCGGCATAAAAAAAAGGGGGCCGTCTCAGGCCACCCCAGTAGGACCGCTCAGTCGCGGTCAGACAGGATGAGAAGAAAAAGTCGCCTCTTTCTTCCGCAGGAGTTCAAATAGCCTCTCTTTTTCCCGCTGTCAAGAGAAATCGGTATTTATCCTTGCGCACCGGGGATTTTGGGTACTTTATCCTTGCGTGTTCGCGTATGCCCGATGTAGAATCGCTTATAAAACCGAACCAAGGAGCAATCGATATGGCAAAAAAGAAAATACTGATGCTGGCTGGTGACTTTGTTGAGGATTACGAGATCATGGTCCCGTATCAGATGCTTCTGATGGTGGGTCACGATGTCGATGTGGTCAGCCCCGGCAAGAAGCCGGGCGACGTCATCGCCACCGCCGTGCATGATTTTGAGGGGCATCAGACCTATACGGAAAAACGCGGCCACAATTTTATGATCAACGCCGATTTCGACGCTGTGGATTGCGCCGCCTATGACGGGCTCGTCGTGCCCGGCGGCCGTTCTCCCGAGTATCTGCGCCTGAATCCGCGCGTCATTGAGATCATCCGTGAGATGGACGGGGCCAAGAAGCCCATTGCGGCGATTTGCCACGGCCAGCAGATGCTGGTTTCCGCCGGTATCCTCAAGGGGCGTTCCTGCACGGCCTATCCCGCCGTGAAGCCCGATGTGGTGGACGCCGGAGGCGTCTGGTGCGAGCCCAACGCGACAGCGACCAACGCCTTTGTCGACGGGAACCTCGTCACCGGCCCGGCGTGGCCCGCGCATCCCGAGTGGATGGCTCTTTATCTCAAGCTCCTCGGCACGAAGATCGAGGCGTAGCGGTCTCGTAGCGAGGTGAATTGGAGGGGGGCGGGAGAA
>ERZ834798.2488-NODE-2488-length-13288-cov-4.211214_pt1 | contig 13288 bp, 14 predicted proteins | sample MGYA00519689_ERZ834798 | MGnify/ENA primary metagenome ERZ834798 (study PRJEB31850, sample SAMEA3708761) | human gut metagenome | biome: human gut; feature: human-associated habitat; material: faeces | place: China | collected 2014 ...
GGAGCCGCTCACGGCGGCCAGCATCCACTGCCCGCCGGTGCTGCCGGTCAGGCTGGCATCCGCCAGCTGCACCAGCTTCTGGTTGATGCTGTCCGTGTAGTTGTTCTGGTAGGCCCTCGGCATAGCCTGTTCGGCCTGGGCCAGCTTCTTCTTTGCCGTGTTCAGTCTCGCAATGGTTCCCATGGTGTCCCCTCCTTACACAAAAAAGAATGGTAAGATCTGCGCCGCCAGCTGCACCGCGCTCAGAATGCCGTTCAGCCACCGGCTGGTGCGCTGGCTGCTCTCGCTGCTGGCCTTGTCGTACTCGTTCTGGCGGTACTGCAGCCCGTCCATCCAGTTGGCCATGTCCTTCTGGTAGTTCTGGTAGTCCTGCTGTTCGGCGTTCTGCAGTCCGCTCAGCTGGCTCTCCAGCCCGGTGCGCTTGGCCGTGTACTCGCTGCGGCTCTGGTCCTGCAGGCTGTTCAGCACGTTGTCCAGGTTGTTCATGGTGGCCGTGTAGGCGTTCTGGCCCGCCTGGGTGCCGTAGCTGCTGCCATAACCGCCGGTCTGGGCGGCGGCATTGGCCTGGGCATTCTGGTTCGCCAGCTTGGCCGAGCGGGTGTACTGGCTCTTGTACTGCTGGTAGGCCGTGTCGGCGTCCGGGTCGTAGTCAAACTCTTTCATGCCGTCCAGCTGGCCCATCACGTCCTTGATCTTCGGCTGGTACTGGCTCACATAGTCCGCCGGGCGGGTCTTTTCGTAGTTCTCCAGTTCCGTCCGGGCATTGCTCAGTCTGCTCATTCCGTCTCCCCCTTACTGCTCAAAAAATTCTCGCTCATGTTCTCGCTGTCCAGGTTGGTCAGCACGTAGCCCAGCTGTTCCTGCAGCTGGTACAGGTAGTTGCGCAGCGCCCGGGCGTCCTCCGGGTCCATGCTGCTGCCAAAGCTGGGCAGGCTGATGCCGTTCAGCCCCGCTAAACTCGCCATGTTCATCCCTCACTTTCTCGGCCCGGCCCCGGTCACCCGGCCGCCGGTGGTACCTGCCAGCGTAAAGGCCATGCTCCGCAAAGCGATCTGCCCCGTGCCGCTCAGCTTCAGCCGCATGGTGTCGTGCCGGCGCGGCTCAAAGGGCAGGTTCAGCCGGGCATGGTCTCCCGTGGCGGCCGCCGTGCGCAGGGTCTCCCAGGGTCCGCCGTCGTAGCTCGCCGCCAGCGTCACCACACTGTGGGTCTGGGCGTCCAGCCGCAGGGTGATCCGGCTGATGTATTTGTCATCCGTCTCGGTCAGTCCAATGTCTCCGCTCACCGCTTCAAACTGCAGCGCCGCCTCGGCTTCCCCTTCTGTTTCCCGGTCGGGGTCTGCCGCCCACAGGGCCCGGCCGTCCCACAGGTACAGCTGCCGGCCGGTGCTGGCCATCTCGTAACCCACGGCGCTCTCCTCGTGCCACAGGCCCCGCTCCGTGTCGTACACCAGCAGCCGCCCGGCGCTGTCCCCCTGGCGGCGCAGGTACAGGTAATACCGCGCGTCCAGGCTTCCGGCCGCGCACCACGCGGCCCCCGTCAGCTTCCCGGTGTCCAGCGCGCCGGACACCTTGCTGGGCAGGCTGCCGTCCCATGCCATCACCCCGCCGGGCGAAAGGTAATACAGCGTCTCGTTCAGCACGCACAGGCTGTGGGCGGCGTTGGCTGCCACGCCCCGGCACCGCACGCTGGAAAGCTGGTAGTCGCTGGGTTTGGAGCCGTACAGCTTGTGGATGCAGTTCTCTTTGAAGAACAGCACATACCCCATGCAGCTGGCCGCGCCGGTAAAAGTGCCGTCGCTGCCCACGCTCACGGCGTAGCTGTCCGCTGCAATGCCCCGGTAGCTGTACCAGTTGGTGGGGTCGCCCAGGCGGCAGGCGTAAATGGTGTTTTCCTTCTTGCTGCAGCCCCACACCCGGTTGCCCTGCTCCGTCACAAAGTCCAGATCCGGCACCCGCCGCTCCAGCGTGATGCTCACGGCCAGGCCCTCGTTCTCGGTGCGCGCCCCGTCCAGGCTGCGCCAGCTGGTGCCCGTGGCCGTCACCGTCCAGCTGCCATAGTACCGGCTGCTGTCCTGGGCCGGGGTCAGGCTGGCCACAAGGTCGTCCCCCTCCAGCGCCTGCACCACGATCTCCCCGTTCAGGTCTGCCGCCAGCGCGTCGCACACCGCCTGCGGCATGCCGGTCAGGGTCACTGTGTCGCCCTCCTTCAGCAGGCTCCCGATTCCCGGGCAGGTCATGCGCACCGTGTTCACCAGCACCTGCACCCACTTGCCGCTCTTGGCGCTCCACTTTTCCAGCACGCTCTCATAGTCGTACAGGTTCTTCGGGTCGCCCTTCAAAAACAGCTGCCCGTCCTCCGGGCTCTCCGGCTCCGTGTCGCCTGCACCGGCCACCTCGTACATCTTGCCCTCCGTGTCGCAGGGGCACACGGTCATTTTGCGGTCGCCCAGCTCCCACTTTGCCCCCAGCGTTTCCAGCTGGCCGGTCTCGGTGTCAAAGGCCAGCTTGTCCGGCCAGATCAGCACCTTGCTGCCCATGCCGGCCAGCGCCTTGCGGTCGTCCGTCAGCACATTCTCCAGCGTCACCGCCGCCGTGCGGCCCGCCTGCCCGTCCGGTGCGTATTCCAGCCCCGTGCCCCGGCAGATCAGCAGCCCGTTCAGGTGGTACATGCCGTTCACCTTCTCCACGTCCCGCACCTTTTTGCGCAGCGCCCGGGTCTGCAGCGCCGGAAATCCCCTGCCGGAAAAATTCAGCGCCGCCGAGAGCTCCGCCTCGCTGCAGCTGTAGGTCTCGTTGATGCCCCCAAAGGCCCGCAACAGCTGCCGGCTACCGGTCAGCTGGTTCAGGTTCGTCCCGTCGATCATCTCTCAATACCTCCACTGCACCCCGCCCGCCGGGGGGTATTTCTGCCGCATCCAGGCTGCAAACTCCTGGCAGTAGTCACTGTACATCTGCAGCTCGTTCACCGCCCGGGCCGTCTCGCCCAGGGCCAGGTCCATCTGGGCGCACAGCCAGTGCTGGTACAGTGCGCTGAAGGCATCCGGTGCCAGCAGCTGGGTGTCATACTCCAGCCCGTCCCCGGCCATGTCGGCGCCCACAGCGTCAAAATCGCCGCAGGCCGAGCGGTTCACCACCGTCTGCCGCAGCCGCACGTCGCACTGGCGCATCCACATCTGCTTCATCTCGTCCCCAAAGTCGTTGTTCGGCCGCATCTGGTCGCAAAGTTCTATCGCCTTTCCGGCTGTCATCGTTCCGCCTCCTTAGCAAAAACACCCGGCACAGCAAGTGCCTGCCGTACCGGGTGTATTCTTCTTTGATTCGTGGCTCCCCTTTCGGGGGAGCTCCGGCATCCGCGCCGCCCTTGGCGGACGGGGCCGGTGAGAGGGTTACAGCTTCTGCAGTGCCGGCACGTTCTGCGCCGCCGCCTGGGCCGCCTCGATCTTCGCGTTGGCCGCGTTGTCCATCTCCTCGCTGTGGCGCAGCACCTCGGCCACCGCCGCAGGCACCTCCACGTCCACACCGCGCTGGATCAGGTACGCCTCGCCGTTCACGCTCACAAAACGGGCGCTGGAGTAGCGGCCGTTGTCCTTGAACAGGTGGATCACCTCGGTGTCCTTCTCCAGAGTGTCCATGGTGTCCTTCTTTGCGGCCTCGGTGTCCTGCACGGCCGTCTCAGTCTTTTTTACTGCCATCGTCGTACCTCCTTGATTTTCTTAGTTTGCCAGTGCCGTTGCACTGTAGCGTGCGCTGCAGCTCTCAATGCGCACCATGTACTGCTCCACCAGGCGCTCAGCGGTCTTGTGTGCCTTCCAGCCCACAGATGCGCGCTGGTTCAGGGGGTCGTCACCATAGCCCAGCTGCTTCACGATGTGCTCCAGGCCGCCGCCCTCGATCTCGGTGGAACCGTAGGCGTGGGCACCCAGGATCAGGGTGCTGAACACGGCCAGACCCGCCGGGCAGCCGGTGCCCTTCCAGATCTTTGCCTCGCTGGTCTCCACAAAGCGCACACCATGCAGCGTGCCGATCTCGCCGTTGTAGATCTCGTCCGGCTGTGCGTACTTGTGCACATCGATCCAGTCCGGGTCGCGGCGCAGTTCATAGGCCACATAAGGGTGGATGATGCCCACAAAGCTGGTGCCGATGGGATCAGCGTTCATGGCCTTCAGCTGGGTGGCCGCACGGGCGATCAGATCGCTGGTCAGCTGGCAGGTCGCGTCCAGGGTAGCGCGGCTGGTCACAGGGGTCTCCGCGCCGCCCTCGCCGATCTTGGGCGCATAGATCACGTTGGTGCCGCCCGCCAGCACATCACGCACGATGGTGTCCAGGGTGCGGCCCGCCTGGCTGGCAATGATCTTGGTTGCCTGCACGATGTTGTTGTCAATTGCAGTCAGCTGCAGCGTGTCGGTAATGGGTACCCAGCCGCCGTACTGCTTGACTTCAGCGGTAACGGTGGAAACGTTCATGGTCTGGCCGTCCGGGGTCACACCCTCGGTCAGCGGAGTGGTGGCCTTGGGCAGGCTGTCATACTTGCGGAACTCGATGTTCTTGCCGCCGTTGGCCGGAATGGGATACGGGTCGCCGAACTGGTCATGCACCAGGGCAGGCTCTGCCTGGTCGATCAGGCGCTTCTCGTAAAAGGTTTTCATCTCGGCACTCATGCCGGATGCGCTGGTGGCGTTCTGGTTCTGGGTGCTGGCCGTTGCAAACATCTGCAGATCCAGCTTCATGGTCTTGTCTTTCATAGCTTCCTCCTGTTAAAGTGTAATAACTTCACCCCGCATGACCCGCTTCTCCATCTCTTCCATTTCCTTGCGGCTCATGTGGGATACGTCGATCTTGGTCTGCACCGCGCCGCCGGGGCGGGTGCCATTCTCGCCGGGCCGGGCGTTGCGCTGCTGCATCCGGTTCACCACGCCCTGCTCCACCTGCCGGGCCGTGGCGGCCTGCTGCTGTTTCAGGATGTGATCAAAGTAGGCGCTGCGGTAGGCGTTTGTCATAGAAACGCCCGACCGCATCATCTTCTCCACCTCCGGGTTCGCCAGCACCTCAGCCATGTTGAAGTCGGGATACTGGGCTTTCAGCTGCTCCGCTTCCCGGTCCCATCCGGCCTGCAGCTCTGCAATGCGGGCCTGCTGGACACGCTGACGCTCCATCTGCTGGATCATCTGCTGCTGTTCGGTCAGGTGCTTGTTCTGGCTTTCCAGCTTGTCCAGCTCCCGGGCCGTCCTGGTGGAAACGCCCTTCTCCATGGCCAGCTTCTCGTAGTAGGCATCGTCTTTCACCGCGCCGTTCCGCACAGCCTCGGTCAGGGCCACCAGGTCGTTGGCATCCGTGCCGTACTTTTCCTGCAGCGCCTGCATCAGACCCTTCATGGCCGGGCTTGCTTCCAGCCGCCGGGTCGCTTCGGTCACGGCGTTCTGCATCAGCTCCTCGGTCAGGTCGGCATACTCTCCGCGCAGCAGCTCACCAAAGGCTTTCCGCCGCTCCTCCGGGCTCTTGGTCTTGCCTTCGCCCTTCTCCTCGCCGTCCTTGCCCTCGGCTTCGTTCTGGTTCTCTGCCGCTTCCTCGTCCAGCTCAGACTTTTCCTCACTGCCAAGGGCTCCCCCCTCGGGGGAGCTGGCGGCGCTCTGCGCCGACTGAGAGGGTGAGCCCTCTTCCCGGCTGCTCCGCTTCAGCACCCCGCTCCGCCGGGCCAGCCGCTCTTCTGCCGGCCGCAGGGCGGGCAGCTCAATGGCATTGCCTTCCCCGTTCGCTGCCCCTGCAGATGCGTTGGCTCTCCCGTTGGGAGAGCTGTCCGCGCCAGCGGACTGAGAGGTTCCGTCCCCGCCCGCAGCACCACCGTCTGCAAACATCTGCAGATCAATGGCATCTGCCTTGTCTGCGTGCATGTTGATGTACCGCACATGCTCCGGGTAGGCATCCGCCAGCAGGATCAGACCGTCTGTCACCAGCTCAAATTTTGCCAGGCTGTCAGTGCCCTGCTTTGCCTGTACCACCATCAGGTTCCGGTCATCGGCACAGGTCACGGTCCCGCTGTCCAGACTGTAGGCCAGCGTCTGCATCAGCGCGCTCACGGCAGCACATACAATGTCCTGCCCCTTGGATGCAAACTCCGCGTGCCCCTCGGCCCGCAGGAACATCATGTCTCCCATCTCGTTGTAAGTGATCTGGATCATTCTATCGCTCCTTCCAAAATTTCCTCTAAGCAGGGCTCCCCTTTCGGGGGAGCTGCAAGCAACTGCGTCGTCAGACGCATTGCGCGCTGAGAGGGTCACTTATTCGGATTATTCACGTTCATGGCCCGCTTTGCCGCCTGGGTGGCCAGGCTGTTGCCTCCGCCGCCCACCACAGCCCCCAGGCCGTTAGTCGCCGTCTTTGCGGTGGTCTGTCCGCCGCTGCCGCCGCCCGTGGTTCCGGCCGCCTGTGCAGCGGCCCCGGCCATGGCGCTCATGTTGGTGCCGTTCTGCTGGTCAATGATGGCGCTCAGCTTCTGCAGCTGCTCCATGGCCTGCTGCAGTTGGGTGTACAGGGTGCCGTTCTGCTGCACCCGTTCCCGCACCTTTTCGATGCCCTCAAAGTCCATCATATCCAGCACCGCCAGCGCCGCGTCAGCGTTGGCCGGGGCAAACAGCCCCATCTGGTAGCACTCCTTTGCCGTCTCGTTCTGGGAAAGGCGGCTGAAGGTGCTCTTCTTGGCAGCCGATACCGTGATGTCGAACACCGGCTCGTGGCTGCCCAGCTCCACCCCGCCGATCATGTCAACCGGCTGGGGCTGCAGCATTGCCCCGGAGAACTGCACATACTCCGGCTGGCCGCTGTCGCCGGTAATGCGGTAGACCCGGCTCTCGTCGTAGAACTGCCGCATCAGGTCGATGATGAAATAGTACTCCTTTGCAAAGGCCCGGTAAGCGCTTTTCAGCATATCCCGGGAGAGCTTCGAGCCAGCCTCCTGCAGCGCCGCAATGGCAGAAGCCGCAGTCAGGCCGCTGGTGGTGCCGCCCTGGGAAACATCCCGGTTGCCGCTGATCTCCTTCAGCTCCGCCACTCTCGCGTCCCGGTAGGTGATCAGGTTGCCCGCCAGCCCCGCTGTCTGTAAGGGCCGCAGGGTCTCGTCCGTCACCCGCCCCGCCGCGTGGACGATGTCCTTGCTGAAATCGGCCAGCTCCTTCTCGTTGATGCCTGCCCCGTCCTGGATGATGTACCGCGCCTTGGCCGAAAGCTTCACGTTCTCGTCCATGGCTGCGTTCATCTCGTCAATGGCGGTCTGGGTGTCCTTCATCACGTCGATGTACCCAAAGCCCGCCGGGCTGTCCTCTTCCACGAACAGGGTATCGAACACAAAGGGGTACTTGCCGTGGTCGTAGAATCCCCGGTCAGCAAGGGCCGGGTCGTTCTCGCTGGCGTAGAGCACCACGCCGTTGCAGAACTTGCAGTAGTGCAGCAGAGGCGGGCCGTCCTCCCGGGCCTTTTTGTAGTACCAGTCCACCACCACGCTCTTGTCGGAGGTGTCAATGCTCTGGTCGTGGATGTACTTTGCCACTTCCAGCGTGCTGCCGGTGTGGCCTTCCAGCTGGGGGTACTGGGCCTTCAGCTGTTCGTTATCGGCCACCGCCAGGCTGAACAGGTTGGGGCTGTCCTGGATGTCCATCACGCCGGGCTCCCAGTACATCATCAGCAGATCCATGCTCTTGATGGAGATGTCCCCCACGCCGTTCCGCAGGCCCGGGTCCCAGAAGATGCCCTTCACGCCGGTGCCCTGCTTGAGCTTGCGCCACCAGGTGTCGCTGTACACCTGCTCGTATTCCGCCTGTTCCAGCAGCACCGGCAGGATCTTGGAAAGCACCTTGGCGGTCTGCTCGTCGTCCGCTGCCCGGGGCATCACGTTGGGTTCCGGGTAGTTGTCCATGGCATCCGCGTGCTTGTTGGCAATGCTGTTGAACAGCCACCCGCTGGAAGGTTTGGGCTTGCCCTCCATCATCTCGTTTTGGTAGTTGGCCCAGTGCTGCATCCGGAACCACAGCTCGTTGTCCACGATCCGCTTGTCCAGCGCCGCCTTGCCGGTCTTGTATCTCTGTAACAGCGCCGTGGCCTTCGCCACCTGCTCTGTGCCGATCACGTCGGTCATACTCTAAAAAACCTCGCTTTCTTCCCCAGCTCCAGCGGGTCATCCGGCATGGGCTGCACCGGCTCTGTCCGGGGCGGGCTGAGGGGATTCTCCATCAGCACATACCGACACTCGTCGTAGATGTGATCCTCCTGGTCGGTGTCAATGTCCTCCACGTTGCTCTCGCTGTATACCAGGTTCGGGATGGTGCGGATAAAGTGCTTGCAGGTGTTGAACACCTGCAGCATGGGCCGCCCATCCGCCTGGAACGCCAGCCGGTAGTGGAACTGCATCTTGCCCGCCAGCCGGGTGTGGTCGCCGGGAGCCCAGTGCAGAAAGTTCGGGCTCTTTTCCTGCATGGCAGCAATGCTCTCGCCCTGGCTCTCGTTAAAGATGGCCGGATCGGCCACGCCCAGAATGGTGCGGCCCCGGAGCATGGGGTCGTTTTCTTCTGCTTCCCGGATCATCCTTGCCTGCTTCACAGGGTCAGCTTTGATGCCCTCATTGGGGGTCCCGGTGCAGCCGTACAGCTCCCGGATGCGGTAAAGCCTGCCCTCTTCGTCCGCCGCATACCACCCCACGGAAAAGGGCTTCGAGTAGCCGAAATCGTACCCCCGCCAGATCTTCCAGTGTCCCGGGATGCGGAACGGGCGGATCACATGTGTCCACCGCTGGTCGTCGTAGTGGGCCGGGTCGTTCTTCCACTCGGTGAACACCTGCCCGGTAAAGCTGTCCCAGTCGCCGTAGAGCAGGGCTTTCTTCTCCGCTTCCGGCAGCGCAGCCAGCGTGCCCAGGTAGCCCGGGTCATTTTCCAGCAGGGCCGCGTTGTCAAACACAGTGCTGGGGATAAAGATCCGGGTCCGCCGCTGCACGATTTCCCGTCCGTCCGGAGCCCTGGCCTTTACCATCTGTACCATCCGGGTGCCGGGCGGGGCCGGGCTGACGAACCTTGCCTTCACCCATCCGTGGCCGATGCCGCCGGGGTTGGCCGTGGCCCGGGTGTAGACCCGGGTATCGGGGCCGTTGGGTCGGTTTCGGCTCAGCAGGTAGCTGTACTCTTCCCAGGTGAAATGGGTCAGCTCGTCAAAGCCGATAAAGTCGTATGCCTGGCCCTGATAGTTGTACTTGTCCTGGGCGTGGTTCAGGCTGCCAAAATAGATCTTTGCCCCGCTGGGGAAGGTCCAGCAGTGTGTGCTGCTGTTGTACCGGGCTTTTGGGAATACTGGCTTGTAATACCGCATGGTCTTGTCAATGAGTTCCCGCAGCTGGGGAAACGTCTTTCGGATGATGAGCCCCCGGTAGTGTGGGATCTCCACCTGCCGCAGGGCCTCGATCACCAGCGCGTCGCTCTTTCCGCCGCCTGCGGCCCCGCCATACAGCACTTCGTTCTCGGTGCGCTGCATGAACCGCGCCTGGGCAGGTTGCGGCGACCAGATCACCGGTCTGCCGTCACGCATCCTCTGTGCCGCCATCCACTTCCACCTCCTGCTGGCCGTCCGTCTCACTGGCTGCCACGATCTCCACCATCGGCGGGCCGCTCTCGCTGTCGGTGTTCTCCGCCGGGGCCATGGCAGCAGCCTTTTCTGCCACTTCCATCAGCACCTTGGCCACACCGGCCGCGTTCTTGTCGCTCATCACCCGGCCCTCGTACCGTTCCAGCTCGGCATTTAACAGGTTTCGCTCGTCCTCGTAGAGCCGCAAGTTCCGGGTTCCGGCCCTTCCATACACCACAAGCCCGGTCTCGGTGGCATCGGCCAGTTCCTCCGGGTCGTCCTTCAGCAGAGTGCCCACGGCAAAGTCCCGGGCCCGGGTGTCCTCGTCCAAACGCCGGTGCAGCCTCTCCGTGATCTGCGCCGCCCGCTGGCTCTCAGCGGCCCTGCCCTGCAAAAAGGTCACCTGTGCCCGCACCCCCAGGCTTGCCCGGATGGCGATCTCCCGCGCGGCTTCCTGCCGGGCCTTTGCAAAGGCATCACTGCGGCCTGCCTCCTCGCTCATCCAGCTGCGGATGGTGCTCTCCGGCACGCCGTACTTCTTCGCCACAGCGCAGACGGAGTTGGAGCCCAGCATGGCCATCACCACCTCGGCCCGGAACGCCGCCGGGTATTTCTTTCCCCGCTGTTTCCCCTTCACGGTATTCTTGCAGTACGCCCGCTTTTTCGCCAACTCTCTCACCTGCCTTTGCAAATAGCCTATCACGTCTCGCCCGCTCAAAATACCCCGGACATTTGCCCGCCGGGCAGCAGCCCTGCATCCGCTGCACACACTGCCACGGTGCTCAGGGCTTCCAGCTCTTTGGTGTAGTAGGTCGTCCGCCCCACATACAGCCGGGCGATCACCTTTTCCTCGGGCAGACCTTGCAGGTAGCGCAGCCGCAGCAGCTGGGCGCATACCGGGTCATTGCGGTCGTACCAGGCCAGCACCGCCCCGATCACCTGAGCCCAGGCAGCACAAACAGACCCCTCGCCATATCGGCGCAGAGCCTGCCGGGTCGCTTTCTTCTGCTCTTTTGTCACCGCTCCACCTTCTTTTCGCATGGGTATAACGCGCAAAATACCGGTGTTTTATCTGTCAGGTGCGAAGAATCGCAGCCTCCCTCCGACGCAGGATCACATAGCATTGTGGTTCCAGCCGTTCCCAGCCGGTTCCTTCCCGCTTCGGGCTCTCATGCAGCCCGCCGGGCTCCAGCACGATGCACTTTTCCATCTTCCAGCCGGGAAACCGCTGCTCCCACCACTTGGCATCGTTCTGCTTTTCCCCGCAGGCGGCCCGCAGCTGTTTCCGGCTCCATCTCCCATCGTTGGGGGCCTGCTCAATGGCCGGGCGCAGGTTGGCCGTTTCCACCCACAGCCGCTCCTTGTGGCCGTAGAGGTAGCCCACCGTGCCGTATTCGCCCTGCCCACTCTTGCCCAGCAGCTTTTTCATGTCGATCCGATCCACGTTCATGGTTCCCAGCGGCTCAAACTCGTTGGAGCCGGGGATACGCCGCCGCCACAGATCCTCCAGCATCTCCCGCCACTCCCGTCGCCGGGCCGCAGTCAGGCCCGGGCATTCCGCAAAACCGTGCATGTGCAGCCGTCCTGCTTCTCCCTTGCGCACCGCCACCAGCATCAGGCGGATGTCCTCCCGCCTTGCCCCGAACCGCTTGCAGGTGGCCGCCATCACCCGCCGCTTGTAGTTCTCCACGTCTCTCCGGCAGGCCAGAATATCCTCCGGCAGAAATGGATCCTCGTATGTACCGGTCAGGAACATTCCCGCCGGACTGAAATTGGTCAGCGCCTTTCTCTGGCGCTTGCGCAGGGAATCCATTTTGTTCTTCGCCTTCTGCCCCTCGCTGGATTCCTTCCGCTTCTTGCCCCGGCCCCGGTGTTCCTGGGTGATGATGGAGAACACTCCGACTGCCATGTAGTCATCCCCGCACTGGTATTTTTTCTCTCGGATGTAGTTACAGCGCATCCCGGTGCCCTCCTGCTGGCTTTCACTTTCTGCTGATATTCTCTTTCCCGTGACCCCACCGTCACAGAAATAACGGGTATACTAGCTCCCCAAAGAGGGCCCTTCCCCCTCTTTCTTTATAAAGGTATTATGAAACGTAACGGATACGGTGGACGTGTTAGGTTCATCGTATCCGTTGCTCTTCATAATAGATTCATGTGTTTAAGGCGTTGCGGGCTTTCCTTTTTCCGCCCAGTATCCGTAGGTCAGTTCCGGCTTTCCAATTTTCCGGGCCTTCTCGTTGTAGATCATCAGATCGTGCACGTCGTAGGCCAGGGCGCTGGGGTCGATCACGCCGCCAATTGGCTTGCGCTTCACCTTTGCTGGCTGATCCGGCAGCTTCATGGGGTGCCGGATCCGTTTCTGGCACAGCTCCATCTCCATCCGCGTAACGCCGCCGGGCTTGTACACGCCGCCCCGCTTGCGGTAGCACTCGTGCACTGTGCCCTCGCTGCCAAACAATCCCTTGTCCTTCAGCTCTGCCGCCGTGCCCTTGCCCAGCAGGGTGCCGTCCGCACCGTAGCAGCTGTACACCCGCACTATCCGGGTCTCGGCCCGCTCGTCCGCGCTCAGGCCCTCTGCCCGGGCCCTCTCCACCCGGTCGTCCTTGGTGCTCTTCCGCTCCATCTTCCACCGGTAGCTCTTCGGGCTGGGGTTCTTGCACTTTTCCAGATTATTCCAAACGCTGCTCAGCTTGTTCACATCGGGAAAATATCCCTGCTCCACCAGCTCCACGCTGGTGCCCTTGGCCACCACCTCGCCGGTTTCCCAGTCCATCAGGGTGTATACCCATCTGCATCCGCTCTGCATCTCAGATTCTCCTTCTACTAAGTACGGTGCTCATTTCAGGGGAGCTGTGCACCGATGAAGTTACCGCTTCCACACGCCGCTGCACCTCGGCTTCCGAAAGCGGCAGCACACAAGGCACCCGTTTGCGGCTCACTTCCCGCTGTACCGCCTGCACTTGCAGCTGACGTATCGTCTCCGCCGTTTCCCTCCGCTGTTTTTCCAATACAGCCTCGTCCGGCACATCCAGCACTTCTACCTCGGTCTTGTAAGCGTCCCGGGCGCAGCGGCACAGCATTTCCATGGCCACATCCACGCCGTCGGTTTCCACCCACTCGTTCAGCTGGCCAAAATTCGCAATTGTTTCCTGCCGCAGTTTTTCCAGCCGCCGGGGGCCAAAGCCCAGCACTTGGGCGCAGGCGGTAGCATAACCCCGCCATTCCAGCGTGGCCGCCCTGTCAATGGCCATCTTCAGCTGAACTTCCCGCCGCTTCCGGGGCACACCTTTTATCACCGGGACACGAAATACGCTCACCACACCCTCTGGCAGCAACCCCACCAGCCATTTTTCGGCCTCGTTCAGCTGGGCCTTCTGATTCTTTGCAGGTATGGCCATCCGCCGCATCAGCTCCCCATTGATTTCATCCTTCCGCTGGGTCACCTTGTCCAGCCGGTCTTTGCCTACGCCGAACACATCATGCAGCGCAATGGTCATGCAGGCATGGGTGAAGTCAATCGCATTCTGCTGTGCCAGCTCGATCTGGTTCTCCAGTGCCATCTTTCTTGCATCGTTTTTCATAGTTTCTCCGTTCTTCATATTCCCCGCACGCCCGGTTCCGGCCTGCACAGGTCAGGCACCGGCTCCGGGTGATCTCAAATACATGTACACACTGGGTCTTATCCATC
>ERZ834798.2496-NODE-2496-length-13266-cov-51.165620_pt1 | contig 13266 bp, 10 predicted proteins | sample MGYA00519689_ERZ834798 | MGnify/ENA primary metagenome ERZ834798 (study PRJEB31850, sample SAMEA3708761) | human gut metagenome | biome: human gut; feature: human-associated habitat; material: faeces | place: China | collected 2014 ...
CGCCGGCGGGGGCGGCAGCATTGACGCCGACGCTGGATACGATTAAGAGGGAAGCAGCGGATTTGAGCGGCAGCTTCACTTTAAGCGAATTAACCGGTGAATTGCCGGCAGGCGCGGTTGAAGTGAAGATCGGTGACAAAAGTTATTACTTTACCCCATCGGGTGATGATGCGGCATTGCTTGCGGCCCTGGCGGGGACTTCGACCGGGAACCTGAAAGAAGATACAAACGGGATTTTTGAGCTGAACAGCCAGAAATACGGCTATGACGTTGCGTCGATTCCCGACAGCGTGTTTGAGTATGCGGAAGGAACGAAGGACGACTACAACTTCACCGTTCAGGAAGCGGATGCGGAAGGCAATCTGACCGACAAATATTACAAAATCAATCTCAAACCGGAAAATTTTTCCACTTCAAAAAGCATCACATGGACGGAAGTGCCGGAAGCGCAAAAGGACGATAAAGACGACGACTTGTCGGACGGCAAAGTAAGCGCCGTCATTGCCGTCAGACTCCCCAACGACCAAACCAAATATTTTCAATATACCTATACCAAGCCGGACAATTATACGGTTACCAATACTCGAATTAACGATACCCTCGGCAACGCCAACGTCACCAACGTTGTGTTTAACGGAATTTCTTCTTCTGAAGGAAAAGGCGGCGCAATTTATAATACTCAGGATAACCGTGATGTGAACATTAATGCCGACTTTATCGGTAATTCTGCTACTTTTGTTGGCTCTGCTTATGGCGGCGTGATATATAATGATGATAGTGGTATTATCGGGAATATTACCGGAAATTTCATTGGTACTTTCTCTGCTTCTCCTTACTTTTATGGCGGTGTGATATATAATGATGGTACCATCGGGAATATCACCGGAGATTTTATCCGTAATTCTGCTGCTTCTTCTTCTGCTGTTTCTTCTGGTGGCGCAATAGATAATAGAGGTACCATAGGAGATATTACCGGGAATTTTATCCGTAATTCTGCTACTTCTTCTAGCATGTCTAATGGCGGTGCGATTTATAATAAAAGCACTATAGGAGATATTACCGGAAATTTTATCGGGAATACGGCTGGAAAAGGCGGTGCAATATTTAACAGTGGTACCATCGGTGATATTACCGGAAATTTTATAGCCAATTACGCTTCTATAATTGGCGGAGCAATTAATAATGGCAGTACCATTGACAGTATTACCGGGGACTTCATCGGCAATTACAGCAGCAATAGCCATGGTTATGGTGGCTGGGGTGGTGCAGTCTATAATAGCGGCACCATTGACAGAATTGCCGGGGACTTCATCGGTAACCATATCGACTCTTATGGTATGGGAAATTCTGCAGAAGGCGGGGCAATTTATAATAGCGGAACCATCAGCAATATCACCGGCAACTTTATCGGCAACTATATTCAAAATGATGATAGCGGCAGTAGTAACTTTATGTTGGGAGGAGCCATCAGGGCAGCCGCCGCCAGTGGAAACGGCAGTATGACGATCACCGGAAACTTTTTATATAATTATGCCGTAAAAAATGATGAGTACAACATACACCGATATGCTTTGGGGGGAGCCGTATATGTCGGAGAAGAGAACGGCCCTTTGACATTCAAGAGCCAAAATCAAAATTTGTTTTTTTCCGGCAATTATACAAAAGACGTTGTTCGCGGTAAAAATTACAATGCAATTTTTCTTGATACATATAATTTAGCAATCAATCATGTGATTAATTTTGACACCTCTGGTGGCGGCGCTTGGATCATCAATGATAACATTGAAGGAGTAGACACCATAAGCTGGGATATGGAAGGAAAAATTGATTACAGTCGCCGCTACAATCTCGCTTTCACCGGCGACGGCGTGTTGAATGAAAACAGTCTGACCGACCAGTATATTTCGATTAACAACGATATTATCAACGCCGGCGAAGTTGCGGTTGAGGGAACCACCCTCCGCTTCGGTGCTTATCAGCACGAAGACAAGACCGCCAAAAACCGGGACGGACACGGACGTTTCCTGGCAGCACTGAAAGCCGACGGAACCGCCGATTTGGATGCCGAGGCCGTAACCACGCTGTCTTTGAACAATGCGGCCTTCGACCTGTATAATGAGTATCAGGATACGGTTAATCTGAAAGGCTGGAAGGCAAGCGGTGACAGTTTCCTGCATGTTGACGTCGATGTTGAAAACTTAACCGCCGATGTGCTCAACGTCAACGGCAATGTCGAAGGAACCACCAAACTGGTGCTTTATCCGACCTCAGACAAAGACATCCGCGGCGAAAGCATCCTGTTTGCTCAGTCGACAAACGATACCACCGGCAATGCGGATTCCTTCAAGGTCTGGCGCGTTTACAGAAGCCCTTACATGTTTGAAACCAAATATACCAAAACCGGCGAAAACGCCAACAAATGGGAACTGGAGATGGGCAACCAGATTAATCCCGATGCGGATCAAAAGCCGGATGAACGTCCCGACCCGGAAGTGCCGGATATTAAGCCGACGCCAACCCCGGATAAACCGACCAACCCGGTATATGGCGAAGTGGTTGCCTACGGCGCGCTTCCGGCGGCGGCAATCGAACAGACCCGCAGCGTGGTTGACAACGTGTTCGGACAGACAGCCGGCCGTCGTTCGTATTGTCCGGGCTGCGGCTTCTACGACTACTATTGGAACGGCGAAGGCTTCCGCAATCTGTGGATCAATCCGACCTATTATACCTCCAACATTGACTCGCCGTTTGACGTTGACGCCGACGTCTGGGGTATTGAGGCCGGCGGTGATTTGCAGCATGACCTCAACAACAAGCTCGGTCTGTTTGTGTCCTACCGCAAAGGTAACTACGACATGAACGGCGACAGCAAGCATTATTACTCGACCATCGGTTCGGAAATCGACATCGATTCCTATCTGGCCGGTCTGTATTACCGTTATGACAGAAACAACCGGTATGCGTTTGCCACCTTGTACGGCGGCATCCAGCAGGCGGACATCAAGACCGATGACGGGGTTAAATCCGATACCGACGGGGTTGAGTTCGGCGCAAGCTTGGAGGCCGGATACGACTACAACCTGACGGATACGGTATACTTAACACCGAGCCTGGGCGTATTCTACACGCAGGTCAACTATGATGACGCCGACGACAGCGTCGGCAAGAGCGCAAGCTATGATGACGTACGCCAGATTGAACTGGAAGCCGGCGTCAAGCTGACAAAGGCTTTCCGGCTTGACGAAGGTTACGCCAGCGTTTACATCAAACCGAGCGTTGTGCAGACGATTGTCGACGGTGACGAAGTCAATATCACCGGTTTGGGCAAAGTAAACACGCTTGACGACGAAACGCTGGGGCGGATTGAGCTTGGCGGGCGCTACGGCTTCACCGATCAGCTTTCGGCTTACGGCTGGGCGAACTACACGTTCGGTTCGGACTATGACGCGACGACCGTCGGTCTGGGCCTAAACTACGCGTTCTAGAAAATGAAAGCGTCATCTCCTAAGAAAAAACTCCCGGACAACTCCGGGAGTTTTCTTTGTCGCATATCTGACGGAAGAAACTCCGCGGGAGAAAGGGACGGGAAACCTCACAAAGAAGGACGGAGGAACCCTGCGGGAGAAAGGGACGGGAAAAAACGTAAAGGAAGGGCGGAAAAATCCCATAAAGGAAAACAGGAAATCCTCGAAATGAAAGGATGGGAAAACCAGCGACGGAAGGACGGGAAAAATCCCGCGCCGGTGCATGATTCCGAAAAACTTATGGCATTATGGAGGATGGTAAAGAGAAGGGGCTCTTTCAATATGTGAAGGCGGGAAAATACAAAGTAAGTTAAAAGAAGATGCAAAATGATAATGCAGCAAAATTCCCGTTTACGGTAACAGCTAATACTTGCTTCGCCCGACCCAGAGGCGCTTGCCGGTACCGGAAGTTATCAAAAAAACAGGCGGCAGCGGTTATTTGCGCACCGGTGCCATAGAGCTTGCAGATGTTATCAAAGAACCCCGTGTTTGACACGGAGGGACTTTTTTAAGCAAACAATTGTAATATCGGTATGGTACGAAACGCCCGGCAGTATTTTTTGTTCAAGCAGTGGCTGTCCCGTATCTTCGCGCCCGTAGTGTTCGACACAGCGTTGTTTTACGGCCCCGTTGATGGCGGCAGCAGTAATATGTCTGTCTGAGCAAAATTTTACGTGCTCAAATAACATTTTTTAAGAAAATGATGTGTTTTTTAGGCCTTTTTCTGGGATGGGATATGATTATGCGCACGACACTGTCCCCGCTCGTTTGGGGCAAAATGAAAAGTGAAAGGCCGTACGGCCTTTGTCATGATTTTGTTTGATGAATACCGTTTGCGGACTGTGTTTATGCATTTCTCCTGACCGTTTCTAAAAAAAATCCATAAATGCCCGCGTAAAACGCCTTTTTCAGGCGTTTTGTCTTTATCGCTGTATGATATGACAGTGAGGAGCACAATTACTTTATTGGCTGTAATGATTATTCACGGCGCGAAGCTGCCGGTGTGTCCGCATTCGCCTGTTGACGTCGGGAGCGTTGCGTTGAGACGTAAGCTTTTCCCGGTTAACGCAAGAGGTATTAACTCTCCGGAATTATGTTCACCCGTTTTAAAAGCCTCTCCATCAGCACAACCTTGTTGTCTTATACGCTTTGATCACATCATGTTATGCAGACTTGTTTTCGCCTTTTTTGTCTTGCCGTTTTTGTTTCTTTTCCTTTTCCCGTCTTTTGGGTTTAATTGACATAAACGTAGCATTTCCGAGCTTTTTATGAATTTATTATCATGCCGGAAATCGATGCAATTTACAAACGTTATAAAAAACGGCCGCCATTGTCAGGTTATTGGCCTTGATAAACGTTCTGAAGCCTTAGAAGACATGTTCATTTGTAAAGCTTTATACGCTTCCGCTGATTTCTCCGAAGGGCAAATTGGGCGCAGACCGGCCAAAATGCGGGAAGAAATAAACGGCAGGAAGCCATGATTTGAAAAAATCAAATAAAAAACGATATCCCAAAAGCTGCATTTATGTCAGTTGAGCCTAAAAAAAGAACTTCCCTTGGGAGGAAGTTCTTTTTTGTGTCGGAATACCCCTTTTAAAAAGCTGCTGTATCAAATCAGTCGCTTGTCAACAGGCGGTAAATATCATTGCCGGTGGCTGCTTCGCGGATTTTTTCGCAACGTTCCTCGTCTTTGATGATTTTGGAAATTTGCGCTAACGCACTTAAGTGGTCGGCGCCGCTGTTTTCCGGAGAAACAAGCATAAAAACCAGATCGACCGGCCGATTGTCGCAGGCAGCGAAGTCAATTCCTTTGTTTAATTTGGCAAAGACGCCTTTGACATGTCTTAAACCGGGAATTCTGCCGTGGGGCAGGGCGGTGCCTCCGCCAAAACCCGTAGATCCGAGATTCTCTCTTTCCGCAACAATGTCAAACATCGTGCGTTCGTCGATCCCGGTATCTTCGGCAAGTTTGCGGCTCATTTCCTGTAAAAGCCGTTTTTTGGATACGGCATCGTCAATAACGATGACATCGCTGCTGGTCAGAATATCGGAAATTTTCATTTTGTCACCTGAAGTCTAGTTGTCGGCTTTCGGTTCAACCCAGCCGATGTTTCCGTCTTTGCGGCGATAGACCATGCTGATGTGATTGTTGGCCGCGTTTCTGAACATCAGGGCGCATTCGTTGGCCAGATCCATGTACATGACGGCTTCGCTGACGGTGCAGACCGGAATGTTGGCGCCGGTTTCGGCAATGGTCAGCGGGGCGTTGACGTCAATGTCCATTTCGTCTTCGGTTTCGATGACCGGGAAAACGGCTTCGGAAGCCAGTTCGGCCAGACCGGTTTTGCTCTTGTGGTCTTTCAGACGGTTTTTGTGTTTGCTCAGACGAACGGCGATGTGGCTGTTGGCGTTGTCAAACGCGGTATAGGGATCGCCGGCGGTGCCGGTGCCTTTCAATACGATATTTTTTGCAGGATGAACGGTAACTTCGGCTGAAAATTCATCACCTTCTTTGGAAAAAGCAACATTGCAGCCGATCGGATCGCTGAAATACTTAGTTACCGAATTCAGAACGTTTTCTTCGATATGAGAACGCAATCTGTCCCCGATATCTACCTGTTTACCTGTAAGTGTGATTTTCATAATTTTTCCTTGCAAAATATAATTGATAAATTGAATTTTGAAACTTTATTCTATCATATAAAACGAAGATTTCAACTACAGTTTTGGAATAATTAACTTAAAAAAACGTTAAGACGCTGGATTAAAAAAACGCCGTTCCCGCAACAATGCCCATTCTTTGCTGCCTTTCGTTTCCTTAAAAAACCGTCCGTCGTTTTCCCTTTTTTTGCGCATGACCATCTTTCCGCGCATGTGCACTTTTCCCGTATGCGTACTTTTTCCCGTCCGCACCTTTTTCCTACGCGCCTCGGGAGGTTACATCGAGAAGTTGTCGCCGAGATAGACTTTCCGCACTTCTTCGTTGTTGACGATTTCTTCCGGTGTGCCTTCCATCAGTACCGTGCCGCCGTGAAGAATATAGGCGCGGTCGGTAATGTCAAGAGTTTCGCGCACGTTGTGGTCGGTGATCAAAACGCCGAGTCCGCGGTGTTTCAACTGCGAAACGAGCGATCTGATTTCGCCGACGGCAATCGGGTCAATACCGGCCAACGGTTCGTCAAGCAGAATGAAATTCGGCTGGCTGGCCAATGCGCGGGCAATTTCCAAACGTCTTCTTTCGCCGCCGGAAAGCGCCATCGCCGGAGACTTGCGCAGATGGGCGATGGAAAATTCCGACAGCAGCTCTTCCAGCATGTTTTCCCGCTTGTCTTCGTCTTCGACCACGATTTCAAGAATGGCCTTGATGTTGTCTTCAACGCTCAGCGAACGGAAAATGGAGGCCTCTTGCGGCAGGTAGCCGATTCCCATCCGCGCGCGGCGGTACATCGGCATGTTGGTGATGTCCTGCCCGTCGATGTGAACGTCGCCGTAATCGGGCGTGATCAACCCGGTAACGCAGTAAAAGCAGGTGGTTTTGCCGGCGCCGTTCGGTCCCAGCAGACCGACCGCTTCGCCGCGGCGCACGTTTAGGGAAACGTTGCGCAGCACCGGCCGGTTTTTGTATTTTTTGCCGATATTGAAGATTTCCAGAGTAGAACTGCCGTTTTTGTCAAACATGTTTTCCTGCTTCCTTAATTTTTTATTCTTCTTCATACCATATACCGGAAACTCTCGACTGTCCGGACAATACTTTGCTGATGCCGGTGTTGAGGTCGGTTTCGGCTTTGTCACCTTTTAAGATGTTGCCGTTTTGGTTGATGACGACGTTTTCATAAAGATAAACTTTGCCTTTGTCGGGATAATATATGCCGGTTTTGGCCGTTACCGTGCCGTCTTGGGTGACGATTTTCGGGTTTTGCGGAATTTCCACCCGCTGCAATGCCGGGTTGCCTTCCGCGTCTTTTTTGAAATATGTTTCCATCACTTCGGAATAGATTTTGTTTTTGCCGTTGTCGGCAATGACGTTGTCCCGGGCAACGGCTTTGTTCCTGCCCGGATAATAGGTGATGTTCCCGTCGGCGGTGATCTTTGCCTTGTCGTTTTTAATCAGGGCCGGTTTGCCTTTAATCACCATATAGTCGTCTTTTACGTGATACTCCATCCGTTCGCCGAAAGCGTCGGCCTTTTCCATGTGCAGGCTGACGTTTTGTTCTGCCGTCATATCGGTGACGGAAGTCTTTTTCTCCCCGTTTTCGCCGCCGGTTTGGGTAAAATATGCGGTCAGCCTTTCGCCTTTGACCGTCATTCCGGGTTTAACCGCGACCGCGTTGCCGACGGCCACAGCCTTTTTTTCGTCCTGATAAACTTCCACCCTTTTTTCCGCCGTAATGGTGATGTCATACGCGGCGGCGGGAAAAATGCGGAGAACGCTCAGCAATGCAATCAGCCAGAATTTTCTCATTTTTCCTCTTCCTCAAACTCTTCCTGACGAATGACGATTTTTGACTTGCCGGTAAATATGATTACCTTTCTGTCTTTGTAATATTCAAAGCCTTCCGACCGCAGGGTGCCGAAATATCCTTCGGAAAAAACGGGGGTGACGCTGTAGGCTTTGGCTGCGGCGCTGTCGTAAAAGACGGTCTCGGTGGTTGCCGTCATGCCGTCGCTGTAAACCATCCTGACGTTGTCGTCGAGCCACAGCAGTTTTTTGTTTTGATCATAAAAGCCGACCGGCGATTTGACGCTGATCCACCGGTCGTCGGAAGAAGGCAGCAGCCCTTCCGGCCGGATCAGTTTGATCAGCTTTGAACCCGGTTCGGTTTCGTCGATGGTGTCGGCGGTAAAGTTGTTAACCCGGTTGGCGTCGTCGGTAACGTAAAAGACTGTGTTTTCCATGTGCAGTTTTTCCAGTTCGCCGTCTTTGGGTTTGGCAATGTTCAGCTGAAGGTCGCCGCCGCGGTCCTGCAATCCCGGCAAAACGATCAGCAGTCCGGCCAGAGCCGCTGCAACTGCCGGCAACAGCAGCTTGACCAGCCGTACGGCACGGGTACGGCGGACAATGTTCCTGTCGTTTTCCCGGCCTTTCTTTTTCAGGCTGTCTTCGGCAAAGAAAACGTCTAATTTTTTAAAATCAAACAATTATGCTACCTTGTTATGTTCTGAATCGTTAGCCGGAGTTTTCTTTTCTTCCACCGTAAAGCCCGCGCGCAGGCAGTCGTGCATGTGGATGACGCCGATCGGCTTTTTGCCGTCAACGACGAACAGCTGGGTTATTCCCTTGCCGGTCGTGTTCATGACGTTTAACGCTTCGGCAACCAAAGTGTCGGGAGAAGCCGTTTTCGGATTCCTGGTCATGATATCTTCGGCGGTTTTTCCGAACAGGTCATTGTCCAGTGAACTGGCCATTGCCCGGCGCAGGTCGCCGTCGGTAATCATGCCGCTCAAATCGCCGTTTTCGTCGATGATGCCGACGCAGCCGAGCATTTTCGACGACATGGTCAGGATAATCTGACGCAAAGCGGCGTGTTCGTTTAAGATCGGCATTTCGTCGCCGGTGTGCATCAGGTCGGAAACCTTTTGCAGAATGGCGCCGAGCTTTCCGCCCGGATGACGCTGCTTGTAATTGCTTTTGGAAAAGCCTTTGCGTTCCATCAGCGCAATTGCCAGAATGTCGCCCAGCACCAGGGTGGCGGTGGTGGAAGACGTCGGCGCCAGTCCGAGCGGGCAGGCTTCCCCGGCGTCCGGCAGCCGAAGCACGATGTCTCCCGCTTTGCCGAGCGTGCTGTCCGGGTTTTTGGTCATCGAGATCAGCGGGATGCCGTATCTTTTGCAGTAGATCAGAATGTCGGACAGTTCTTTGGATTCTCCGCCGTTGGAAATGGCCAGCACCACGTCTTCGTTGGTCAGCATGCCCAGGTCGCCGTGGCTGGCTTCCGCCGGATGGACGAAAAACGAAGGCGTGCCGGTCGAAGCCAGCGTTGCCGCGATTTTCTGGCCGATGTGTCCGGATTTTCCCATTCCGGTGACGATGACGCGTCCTTTGACGGACTGCATCATGTCGAGCGCCTTGGTCAGGTTTTCGTCAAGTTTGCTTTCCATGATGCGAAGGGCGTCGATTTCCTTGTCAATGGTTCGGCGCGCAGATTCGATATCGGTGTTTGACATTATTGCGTAGTCCTTAAAAAACAGCATTAAAATATAGCAGAGGATATTATTATTTGATTCGGAAAGCAAGCATTTTTCCAAACATGCACAAATGTATTTTGCAAGCAGCGGGAGAGGTGACGCGCCGGAATTTTTGTTTGCGAAGATTGTTTCGCATCTTGGGCGGTTGTTTGAAAAATGTCCGGCGGCTGTTGCGTGTTTTGTGGAATTTAAGTAAAAAAAAGCAGCCGGTGCGGCGGATGTTTCCGGTTCAAACGGCGCGGGTGAAAAAGCCGGTCGGAAACTTTTTGCCGCCGTTGCCGGCAAAAGCGTTCCACACGTAAAAAAACGGTTGACTCTCAAACAAATAAACATTAGTATGCGCTCAAATCCGGCTCCCGAAAGGCGCCGGAAATGCCGAAAAATAAGAGTTTTCGCGTCGTGCGTGCAGATTCGTCTGCCGCAGGGCGGCTTTTTATGTATTGTATTTAATTTAACATAAGGAAATTTGTGATGCCTACAATTAGTCAGTTAATTCGTAAATCACGAACACCTAAAGTGAAAAGAAACAAGGTCCCGGCCTTGAAGGCTTGCCCACAGAAACGCGGTGTTTGCACAAGGGTTTACACGACGACCCCGAAAAAGCCGAACTCCGCTTTGCGTAAAGTGGCTCGCGTTCGGCTGACAAACGGCTTTGAAGTAATCAGCTATATCCCTGGTGAAGGTCATAATCTTCAGGAACACTCAGTGGTGCTGATTAAAGGAGGCCGTGTAAAAGACTTGCCTGGTGTTCGTTACCATATCATCCGCGGTACTTTGGATACTCAGGGTATTGCCAAACGTCGTCAGCGTCGTTCTCTGTACGGCGCCAAGAAACCGAAATAGGGAGGGGTAAGTTATGTCACGTCGTCACAGTGCAGAAAAAAGAATTGTGCTGCCCGATGCAAAATACCATGATAAGGTAGTTGCAAAGTTTATTAACAACGTTATGGAAGACGGTAAGAAAGCCGTTGCCGAAAAAATCGTATATTCGGCATTCGACATTCTGGCTGCCAAAACCAAACAGGATGCCCTGACCGTTTTCGGCGAAGCGATCGAAAACGTTAAGCCGGTTCTGGAAGTAAAATCCCGCCGCGTCGGCGGTGCCACTTATCAGGTTCCGTGCGAAGTTCGTGCCGACCGTCGTCAGGCGCTGGCGATCCGCTGGATCATTGCCGCCGCTCTGAAACGTTCGGAAACCACCATGACCGAAAAGCTGGCCAACGAACTGCTTGATGCTGCCGCCAACCGCGGTGCCGCCGTTAAGAAACGCGAGGACACCCATAAGATGGCCGAAGCCAACAAAGCTTTCTCTCACTACAAGTTCTAAGTCTGAGGGAATAGCGCAATGGCTCGTACACACAGTTTGGATTTATACAGAAACATCGGTATCATGGCGCATATTGATGCCGGTAAAACCACCACCAGCGAACGCATTCTTTACTATACCGGTCAAACCCACAAGATCGGTGAGGTACACGAAGGCGCCGCCACCATGGACTGGATGGAACAGGAACAGGAACGCGGCATTACCATTACTTCGGCTGCCACCACCTGCTTCTGGAAAGGACACAGAATCAATCTTATCGATACCCCGGGACACGTTGACTTCACGGTTGAAGTCGAACGCTCTCTCCGCGTGCTCGACGGTGCCATCACCGTTTTCGATTCGGTTGCCGGTGTCGAACCTCAGTCCGAAACCGTATGGCGTCAGGCCGATAAATACAAGGTTCCGAGAATTTGCTTCTGCAACAAGATGGACCGTATCGGCGCCAACTTCTACCGCTGTTTGGATATGATCAAAGACCGTCTGGGCGCCCGCCCGATGGCTATTCAGCTGCCAATTGGCGCCGAAGCGGAATTCCGCGGCGTTGTCGATCTGCTGCAGATGAAGGCAATCATCTATACCGGTGATACAGCCGATTCTCCGATCGAAATTCAGGATATTCCGGCCGATTTGAAAGAAAAAGCCGAGCAGTATCATGCCGAAATGGTTGAAATGGCGGTCGAAGAAGACGAACAGGCTATGGAAGATTACCTGGAAGGCAAGGAAATTCCGGTAGAAACCCTGAAAAAGTGCATCCGCAAGGGGACTTTGTCGCAGAGCTTCGTTCCGGTTTGCTGCGGTACCGCTTTCAAGAACAAAGGCGTTCAGCCGCTTCTGGACGCGGTTATCGACTATCTGCCGTCGCCGCTCGACATTCCGGCGACCGAAGGGGTTAAACCCGGCAGCGATGAAGTGATCGTTCGTCACCCCGATGACAAAGAACCGTTGTCGGCTCTGGCTTTTAAGATCATGAACGACCCGTTCGTCGGTTCGCTGACTTTCGTCCGCATCTATTCGGGCACCATGCAGGCCGGTACCTATATCTACAACTCGGTCAAAGACAAAAAGGAACGTGTCGGCCGCATGCTGCTGATGCATTCCAACAAGCGTGAGGACCTCAAAGAGGCCAATGCCGGCGATATTATCGCTCTGGCCGGTCTGAAGGATACCACCACCGGTGACACTTTGTGCGACCAGGCTAATCCGATCATTCTGGAAAACATGGAATTTCCGGATCCGGTTATTGAACTGGCGGTTGAACCGAAAACCAAGGCCGACGTTGAAAAAATGGGCTTGGCTCTGTCCCGTCTGGCAATGGAAGACCCGTCGTTTAAGGTTTCTTCCGATCCGGATTCCGGACAGACCATCATCCGCGGCATGGGCGAACTGCACCTCGACATTATCGTCGACCGTCTGAAGCGTGAATTCAAGGTCGAATGCAATGTCGGCGAACCGCAGGTCGCTTACCGCGAAACGATTACTAAACCCTGCGATATCGAATACACCCACAAGAAACAGTCGGGTGGTGCCGGTCAGTTCGCGAAGGTCAAGATCAAATTTGAACCCTTGGAAGGCTACACCGGGTTTGAATTTGAAAATACCGTTGTCGGCGGTAATGTTCCGAAGGAATATATCCCCGGCGTCGAAAAAGGTTTGCGCAGTGCCATGGATGCCGGCGTTATCGCCGGATATCCGGTAACCGGCGTCAAGTGCAACCTGTATGACGGTGCCTACCACGAAGTCGACTCCAACGTTATGTGCTTTGAAATCGCTGCCCGCGCCGCATTCCGCGAAGGTATGCGCCAGGCCAGCCCGAAGCTGTTGGAACCGATCATGAAGGTGGAAGTTGTTACCCCTGAAGAATACATGGGTGACATCATCGGCGACCTGAATTCCCGCCGCGGTTTGGTAAACGGCATGGATCAGCGTGCGAATGCCCGGGTGATTGACGCTCAGGTTCCGCTCGCCAACATGTTCGGTTACGTCAATACGCTGCGTTCGCTTTCTCAGGGACGCGCTCAGTTCACGATGGTCTTTGACCATTATGCGGAAGTTCCGAACGATATTGCCGAAAAGGTAAAAGCGAAGAACGCTTAAAGCATAAGTGAATGTTTTCGGGGCGGTTTGCGGCGTTTCCGCGGCCGCTCCGGAAAAGTTTTTAATAAAATAATTTTTTTAGGAAGAAGCACAGATGGCAAAAGAGAAATTTGAAAGAAGCAAGCCGCACTGCAA
>ERZ834798.2501-NODE-2501-length-13245-cov-4.425701_pt1 | contig 13245 bp, 9 predicted proteins | sample MGYA00519689_ERZ834798 | MGnify/ENA primary metagenome ERZ834798 (study PRJEB31850, sample SAMEA3708761) | human gut metagenome | biome: human gut; feature: human-associated habitat; material: faeces | place: China | collected 2014 ...
TTAGCTAAATCAGAACTTAAACTTGCAAACTGGAAGCTCGGATTCCAATTCAGCTTACTATTAATTATGCACAAAATAACAACATTTATTCACTAGAAAAATAGATTGTTGATTGTAAAAATGTAACAAACTGTAGCAAAATGTAAAAATAGATGTTAACAAACTGTAGCGAAAAGACGATATAAATGATACAAATCGTAGCAAATGGAATTGCGATGAAAAACAAGGAGGTTAAATCCTCTCCTCACAAAAAGGTTCGGATTTTTCCTTCGGAAAAACAAGGAGGATTATGTTAAAGATTTCACTGAAACAAGGTCAGTATGTAAATATCGGAGATAACATCCGCGTAGTTTATGTGGGTGGAACAGGAAATCATGGAAGGCTTATGATCGATGCTCCAAAAGAGGTCAAAATCGCAAGGAGTACCGTAGAACAAAATCCGGAGCGCAGGAAAGATACGTATTATCCGGAACCGGCGATCTCAAAAGAAGCACAGGACGAGATCAAGAAGATTTTATGGAATGAACGCATGAAAGCGGAAACAAAAAAAGATGCAGAAAGAATGAGCCGTTAAGCTCATTAAAAACATCGCACAATCATCTGGTAATAGACAGGGCACAACCCGGGACGCTCTGTTTATTATAAATAATGCCGGAAAAGGAAGTCCGGCAAAAAAACATAATAGCTCATCAAAAGGATGAGACAAGGAGGATTATATTATGGTAGTACAACACAATTTACAGGCAATGAATGCTAACAGAATGTTAAATGTAACAACAGGGGCACAGAGTAAATCAACAGAGAAATTATCTTCTGGTTACAAGATCAACCGTGCAGCAGATGATGCAGCAGGTCTTTCAATTTCTGAGAAAATGAGAAAACAGATTCGTGGTCTGGATCAGGCATCTTCTAATGCACAGGATGGTGTATCAGCAGTTCAGACAGCAGAGGGTGCGTTGACCGAAGTTCACTCCATGTTACAGAGAATGAATGAGTTAGCAGTACAGTCTGCAAATGGAACGAATGCACAGTCTGATCGTCAGGCGATTCAGGACGAGATTGATCAGCTTGCAACAGAAATTGATCGTGTATCAGAAACAACAAAGTTCAATGAAATATATTTGTTAAAAGGTGATACAAAGACTGCAAGTAAGGCTTCCTTCATGAAGAGTACGTATGTAATGGCTAAAGACTTGTATGCAAAAGGTGGAACAGCTGTACTTACTGCGGACCAGCTTAAAGAAGAATTAGCAAAGGGAAATAAGGTATATACAAAGAAAGAAACCAATCCAGGAGACCAGACAGATGCTGATATAGCAGAAGCTGGAAAAGATTATGCGTATGCAACAAAATTATACGATGCCAAGGGTAAAGAAGTATCAGCAGAACAGATAGCTGATTCAAAAAATGCAGATGGAACAGCAGCAACTAATTATTATGTTAATGATAAAGGTGCAGTTGCAAATGCTATTACGATTACAGCAGCAAATGCTAAAACAAAAAACATTGAACAGTTTGACGTAAATGGTGAGCTTTCCTTTAACCTTCATGTTGGGGCAGATTCAGCAGCAGATAATAAGATTGCAGTCAAAATCGAATCAATGAGTGCAGCAGGAATTGGTGTTAAGGGTCTTAAAGTTGATACAGAAGATGATGCTACAGCAGCAATTGACCGTATTGCAGAGGCAGTAGCAAAGGTTTCTTCCCAGCGTTCCGCTCTCGGTGCTGTTCAGAACAGACTTGAGCATACGATCGATAACTTAGACAACGTTGTAGAGAACACAACAGCAGCTGAATCCCGTATCCGTGATACAGATATGGCTGAAGAGATGGTTAACTACAGTAAGAACAACATTCTTGCACAGGCAGGTCAGTCTATGCTTGCACAGGCTAATCAGTCTACACAGGGTGTACTCTCTCTGTTACAGTAATTTGTGTAAAAATGCATCAAAAAAGAAGCCCACAGTTTTTGTGGGCTTCTTTTACTAAGTTATTGCTGTAGCTTTTTCAATTCATCAATTGATAGACCAGTAGCACGAGAAATATTCTCTAAAGACAGCAGGTTAAGTTCCAATAGATGACGTGCAGTATTAAGGACGCCCTTTTGAATTCCACTTTTTTCGCCAGCTTCATACTCCGCCTTCCGAAGTTTTTTCTCTTCTTCTTCCTTGTCATATTCAAATATACTCATACTGATAACCTCCGCGCGGTTCTTTCGAAGAAAATCCGCAAGAATATTTTCTTTGATACATTCATCTACAGCGTATTCTACTGCCTGATTAAGAGACATACTGGATGCATATTTTCGAACTTTTGCAACATATTGTGAATATTCTTTTAATGTCCGGCAATGTTCCATAAGAAGAGCATTATGCCCTTCGTTAATATTTAAGACTGTTACAATAAGTTCAAGTTTTGGTTCACCGGACAGATTCTCAAATGCAGAAGAAAGTTTGTGCTCAGAGTAATCAGAAAGGGTGTCGGTTCCATTATAAAACTCAATAAAATTAGGAGCAGGTATCTTTTGCAGGCTGGATGAGTATAAAGATTTTTGATCCAGCATTTTTTGATATTCACTGCTAATGTAAAATAAATCACGAAGTGGCATATTTGGATTGTAAGTCGACTGATGTTCGTACAGGTATAAATTCGTGTCAATGATAAATGCCAGATCGTTTTTCATTCCCATATAGATAGCGTTTTCCAAAGTAACAATCTCTAAATCATCCGGATTCGTATAGTCTCTGCTGTTTACTGCATTGTAAAGCGAGAGCAGATTCTTTTTGTCTGAAAATAACATCCGGAAAACAGTATCTTTGTAGTTGCGATTTGCAGAAACTGCTCCTGCTGTAGTTGATTTGTAACGATCTTGTGGTCGCATTGCCATAGGCTTTCCTCCTTATCACGGTGGACGGCAGATGCACATAAATGCATCGTGCCTCCGGCAGGAGAATAGAGCATTGTAAAAATAGTTTTCATCCGTTTCCTGCTTTTAAATTGGTTAATGGGTAATAAAAGCATAGATACGAAATGAATGACACCGATTGTTTTTGATAATCGAGTGCTTCCTAGAATACAGATGGCTCATCAGCCACAAAGATTTTGTAAAATATGCTTTGGGATATTGTATCATACCAACATCAGAAAATGCAATTGAGAAAATAGTAAAATTTTAAATATTATGAGTACTAAAAAAATGAATAAAAGCATTCATTCAAATCTCCGCAACAGTAGCCCAAACAAAAGAATCATGCTACAATGAACCAAAGCAGATAAAAATAGCAAGGGGAATGTCACATAAATAACAAAGGAGACCATCAGACATGAACATAAATATTTTATATGAGGATGAGGAGGTTATTGTCTGCGAAAAACCGGCGGGGGTTGCGGCGCAGACAAAACGGTTAGGACAGGCGGACATGGAAAGCCTTCTGAAAAATTACCGGGCAGGAAAGGGAGAACAGCCGTATATCGGGGTGGTACACAGGCTGGATCAGCCGGTGCGCGGAGTGATGGTTTTTGCCAAAACAAAAGAGGCTGCGGCGGATTTAAGCCGTCAGGTGCAGACAAAAATGGCAGATAAATTTTATTATGCGGTGACAGACGGTGTGCCGGAACAGAAAAAAGGTACATTGGAAGATTACCTGCTCCGGGATGGAAAAACAAACATTTCAAAAGTGGTATCTAAAAGTACGGAGGGCGCAAAGTCAGCAAGGCTGGACTATGAAGTGACCGCACAGAATAAAACGAACGCCATTCTCCGGATCCGGTTAGACACCGGAAGGCATCATCAGATCCGGGTACAGTTAGCAAATGCAGGAATCCCGATCGTAGGGGATACGAAGTATAATTTTAAAGAGACAATGACACGGAGTGGAAACGGTCTTTTACTCTGCTCTTATAAAATCGGATTTAAACATCCAAAGACACATAAAAAAATGGAGTTCGAAATCAGGAATCCATTTCTCATCTGAGACAGAAACGCAGGAGTTACAAAGGACTTCTGCGTTTTTGCTATAAAAATAGTTACTGTTCACTCAGCAGTAAAACACTTGCTGTTTTGCTGCGTAAGAAAGTGATTCAGGAGTGAGCAGACTCCTTTTGTGAAGCAAAAACTGAAATGAGTCAGCGAATCGTTACTGGAACGAAGTATGAGTGAACAGTAACGAAAAATAGAATAAAATCACGAAAAATGTCGAAAATAGAGTGGTAAAATAAGCATAATGTGCTAAAATACAAATAGGATTTAAAATTGGGTTCATAAAATAAAAAAGATGTAGTGAGAGGTATGGGTATGAACAATATTAAGGTGAGAACAAAATTAGTCATTGTAATGGTGATTGCACTGATCGCACTGGCACTATGCGCCGTCATTTCCAACACAAGCCTGTCAGGACTTGGAAATAATGCGTTAGACATTATCGAGAATGATATGCGTTCCTCGTATGATGAACAGATCAAGGCACAGGTAGATAATGTAATATCTCTTTGCCAGAGCATTTACAATCGGTATGAAAAAGGTGAATATACCTTAGACGAGGCAGAAAAACTTGCAGCAGACCAGATTCGTGATCTGCGTTACGGCAATAATGGATATTTCTGGGTAGATACCTATGATGGAACAAACGTAGTCCTTCTCGGCAATGACACAGAGGGAACAAATCGTATGGATGCAGTGGACACCAATGGATTTGCGTATATGCAGGCAATCATCAGTGCAGGAAGGCAGGAAAACGGCGGTTTTACGGATTATGTATTCCCGAGAGAGGGTGAGACGGAACCATCTCCAAAACGTGCTTACAGCAAGGCATTTGAACCATTTGGCTGGGTACTTGGAACCGGAAACTACACGGACGATATTGATGAGGACGTATTGGGTGTGAAAAATGAATTTTCTTCCTATGAATCCAACAGCAGAATGGCGATCATCGGAATCGCTGTTGTCATGGAAGTAATCTTAATTTTAGTTCTGACACTGATCACAGCCAGCATTGTGAAGCCATTGAAAAAGAGTCTTACCCATATTGACGAGATAGCGCAGGGCGATTTTTCAAAAGAATTTGAACAGGATCTGTTAAAGAGAAAAGATGATTTTGGACAACTGGCAGATTCACTTGAGAAAATGCGCTCTGAGATGAAGGAACTGATTGGAGAGGTAAAATCAGAAGCATTAGAGATCACCGGCATGGTGCAGGAGATTGATACAAGTATTCGGGCATTAGATGATCAGATTGAAAATGTATCTGCGACAACGGAGGAGCTTGCGGCAGGTATGGAGGAGACAGCGGCATCTTCGGAAGAGATAAATGCAATGTCACATGAGATTGAGAGCGCTGCGAAGAGTATTGCAGAGAGATCTCAGGATGGCGCTAACGAGGCAGATGAGATTAGGGAACGTGCTGTGAAAATCAAAAAAGATACAGACGAAAATGACAGACGTACCAGATCGATTCATGAGGAGATTAATGAGAGCCTGACCAAAGCACTCGAAGATATTAAGGTTGTGGATCAGATCAATGTTCTTGCCAAATCAATCATGGATATTACCGGACAGACGAACCTTCTGGCTTTGAACGCATCCATTGAGGCTGCCAGAGCGGGAGAGGCAGGAAAAGGATTTGCGGTTGTTGCGGATGAAATCCGAGTATTGGCAGAGCAGTCCAAAGCAGCAGTTGCCCATATTCAGGAAGTGACTGGCAATGTGACCGCAGCCGTTGAGAATCTTGCAAATGATGCAGAGAGGCTGCTGGAGTTTGTCGGAAATGATGTTGTGGAGAGTCTTGGAGGATTTGCAGAAATGGCAAATTCCTATAACAGTGATGCTGCCAATGTAGATTCCCTTGTAACAGATTTCTCAGCGTCATCGGAGCAGCTGCTCGCATCCATTAACGGAGTGATGGATGCTATCTCCGATGTCAGCAAGACTGCGACAGAGGGAGCTACCGGAACAACGGATATTGCTGAAAAAGTAGGAAACGTTGTGCAGGAGGCAGAGGCAATTAAACAGAAGGCAGAGACAACCTATCATTCTGCTGAAAAACTACAGAAAAATGTGGAACGTTTTATTGTTTAACGGATATGGGATATTGATATAGAATGTGACAAAACAGCAAGCGTGTTTTGGGAGCAAAAGGGAATCGTATGATAGATAAGTATTATAACGGGGTTATTGAACAGGTTGTAAGTGGAATTGGGAATGTAGAACATAACAGTATCCTTGTGCGGTATAGCAATGATTTTTCCATATGGGATTTAGAGAGTGTCAATCATTACAAGGATCAGTCAGACATCTTTTTTACCTGTCATGAGTTTTCTTATAACAAGATTGCAGAGGCTTATGAACCGTATCTGGGACTGATCCGGCAGATGTTTCACAGGTATTGCAGTGGCACACTGGAAGAGTTTATGGAAGAATGTGATGTCTACAAGCTTCAGAGACCTGTATTTGAAAGTTATTTTGAAAACGGATTTTGCGAGAGAACGGAACAGATCCTGATCGATGAGGTAGAGTATGAGCAGGAACGCATGCGCAATTCGATCGTGACGATGCTTCAGAAATTATCAGAGATCCGTCCGGTCGTCATTGTGTTGAACCGCTTTCAGCTGGCTTCGAAAAGTACCATGCAGCTTACCAACAGACTGCTTCAGACAAAGAATAAAAATATCGGCATTGTCTTGGGAGTCAATGATGTGCAGTCGATTCCGGAATTTGCACATGAAGAGTGGGATGCAATCTGTGAGAGTATGGATGACCGGAACATGGTGTACCATATCGGAAATGCAGGCAGGAACATGGAACCGGATGTCATGGACTATTACTCTGATTATGAGAGTGACGATGGCTATCGGAAACTGAATAATCTGGTATACTTTCTGGATTTTGACCAGGCAGACCATCATCTGAGCAAGATTGAGCGCCGGATCAAGTTTGATAACTTTACGATTTCTGAGAAAAAGCATTATCAGCTTTTGCTGTTACAGATTATGGTGTCGGTACTGCAAAGAGATATTGCGAAGGCTCTGGAATCCTGCGAAGATCTGGAAAAACTGCAGGATCAGGAGAAAGAGGGAGCATTTTATTATAATTTCTGGATGGCAACTTCTTACATGTATCTTGGCAAATTAGAGGAAGCCATGATTTATGTACAGAAGGCAAAGGAGTGCGGAGAAGCGCTGGGGGATGATTTTTTAGTGTTCCGTGCGGAACTCTTAAAAGCGCAGAACCAGATGTCCGGCTGGTGCAATATTTTCTTCTGTGCCCAGGATATTGAGATCAGCGATAAACTGATCGAGAAGCTGAATGCGTACCATTACAAAAATCATCTGGCGCATATTTATATTTATGCATACGACAATAAACCGGAGATCGTGGCAAAGGCGTACCGGTCGGAAGCATTTTTGATTTATTTTTCCAAGGGCGTTGCGCTGGCAAAAGAGATTGGCAATGAGCAGCTTATCAGCATTGCATACCGGAAAAATATCATGATAGCATCCACAAATGGCGAGTACGAAGTTTCCCTGTTATATTCGATCCGTACTTATGAGGCGATGAAAGATGTTGACAGCGTGGAGGGTGGAAGGATCTATTCCGGTATTGCGTATAATTTATGCGCAATGGGAGAAAATGAGAGAGCCAAGAGCTATTACAACAAGGCAATTAAGATATTATGTAAACTGAGAAAGCCGGAGGATATTGCAGAAGTACACTATAATATGTCATTGAACTGCGTTATGCTGGGGCAGTATGACAAGGCGCAGGAATACCTGACACAGTGTATGAAAGCGATTGAAAAGCTGCATCTGAACAGTCTGCGTGTCTGCAATCTGTCCAAACTGTACGGATTGTTTGCTCTGGTTTCCATTTTGCAGGGAAACCGTTTTAACTGTGAGCGGTATCTGTATAGCTGCCGCCAGTTTTTGAATTATATTTTCGAGAAGGAAAAGACAGAAAACAACCTCGCCACTGTGCATGACTACGCAAAGGCAGATGATGATATGTTCCTCTATACGTTTTCCAAGGCATTATTAGCACAGCATGACGGAGACAACGAGGAGGCGCTAAAATTATATGAGCAGGCAGATATTTATTTAAAGAGAGCAGAGGGAAACCAGTTTTTCTGTTATGTGCTGTTCCGAAGGAACAGGATGGAATGCTTCAGGAATGCAGGAAAAGAGATCCTTTATGAGCAGGAAGAGTTTATTTTAAAACAGTATGAAGAGACACATCGTATCATGTTCCATGAGTACGCGGAGGATATGAAAGATCTTCTGCCACCGGTAGATGACGACTGTGAGGAATTATCAACCAGGGAAATCGAGGATCTGTTAAAGCAGGAGAGCGTGGAGCGGGCATATAAGAGTAAGAAAGAACAGCTCGACTTTATTTCTATCTGGCAGAAACTGATCGATGTAAATGGTATCACTGCAAAAGAGATGCTCAATATGGTCATGAAGACATTTTTAAATCATTTTGACGTCGACCGGGCAGTCTATATCCGCTATAGCGAGAGGGTGCCGCAGGTACTTTACAATGACACAGAGAAAGAGATGACGCCGGAGATCATGAAGATCATGGAAAAATCCATGCGGAAAAATGCGGGTGGATTTGTGATCTCCAAGATCAGCAGCAATTATTCTGAACATCAGGATATCACATCGATTTTTGGTGATGAAGATGTGTGTTCTATGGTGGCGATCCCATTTTTTAACAACGCAAAAATCGAGAATATTGTCATCACCTATGTGCTGATGAAGGATAACTGGCATTCCTCGGTGAACCGTTATATGCTTGATGAGGACGATCTGAACTTTTATCAGCTTCTGTTCCGTGAGGTGCGTTACGCATTGAACAGGCTTGATGCCTATGACAAGATTTATGAGATGAATACAAAACTGTATATGTCGGCAGTTACAGACCAGCTGACAGGGTGCTATAACCGTGAAGGGTTCTACCGCAAATTAGACGCACTTCTGAAAGAGATCGCAGGGGAAAAAAGAAAACCAAAGCTGGGAGTGATGTTTATTGACCTGGACAATTTCAAACACTATAATGATACGTACGGACATGATGTGGGCGATTTCGTTCTGATCAAAATGGCTGATATTTTTACGGAAGTCTGTGGAAAAGATGGTTTTGTGTGCCGTTATGGCGGGGATGAGTTCCTGATCTTCCTTTATACAGATGACAGGGATATTTTCAAAGAAAAGGCAGAGCGTATCTATCAGATTATTGATGAGGCAGACGGATTTTCGGCGGAGATCAGTGAAAAACTCGGACAGTCATTCTCAATCGATAAACAGCATCAGATCTCCTGCTCCATCGGTATTGCAGCCGGAGACCATATCTGTACGGAAAATGATATGACAGAGATGATCAAGAGGGCGGATGATCTGTTATATTCGATCAAAACAACGACAAAAGGAACCTATCGTATATGAAAATCGTTTTACCTGAGAAAGTAACTTATATTATTGACACACTGACACAGCATGGCTTTGAGGCCTATGCTGTAGGTGGGTGCGTCCGTGATACGATGTTAGGACGGATTCCTATGGACTGGGACATCACGACATCAGCAAAACCGGAACAGGTAAAAGAGTTATTCCGACATACCATAGATACTGGGATCCAGCATGGAACGGTTACCGTGATGCTTGAACATGAGGGATTCGAGGTGACCACATACCGTATAGACGGGGAATATGAGGATGCAAGGCATCCTAAGGAGGTACAGTTTACTTCCAATCTGTTAGAAGATCTGAAGCGCCGCGATTTTACGATCAATGCCATGGCTTACAATGATAAGGATGGGCTGGTCGATGCGTTTGATGGTGTGGGAGATTTAGAGCGCGGTGTGATCCGGTGCGTGGGAGCTGCTGTGGAGCGTTTTACGGAGGACGCGCTTCGTATGCTGCGTGCAGTGCGGTTTGGAGCGCAACTTGGCTTCTCTATTGAAGATGAGACAAGAGAGGCGATTGTTTCCCTGGCACCAAACATTGCAAAAGTGAGTGCAGAACGTATTCAGATCGAAATGGTAAAACTTCTCACGTCCGGACATCCGGAACTGCTGCGCACGGCCTATGAGACAGGACTTACCGCAGTTTTTCTGCCGGAATTTGACGAGATGATGAAAACACCGCAGAATAATCCGCATCACTGCTATTCCGTGGGAGAGCACACACTGCATGCCCTGATGGAGATACAGGCAGATAAAGTGGCGCGTATTACAATGCTGTTACATGATGTGGCAAAACCGATGTGCAGAACCACAGATGAGCATGGCGTGGATCACTTTTATGGACACCCACAGGAAGGAAGTCTTGTGGCAAGGAAGATTTTGCGGCGGCTGAAGTTTGACAATGATACAACCGACCGGGTATGCAGACTGATTTTATGCCACGACGACAATCCACCTTTGCAGGAACGGGCTGTCCGCAGGGCAATCTATCGGAACGGTGTGGATCAGTATCCATTACTTTTTGCAGTAAAAAGAGCGGACATGCTGGCACAGAGCGCATACAGGCGGGAGGAAAAAACAGAGTATTTAAAGGAATACGAAGAAATATATGAGCAGATCATGGCGAAGCAGCAGTGCCTTTCCATAAAGGAACTTGCGGTTACGGGAACGGATCTGATCGCAGATGGAATGCAGCCGGGAAAGGCGATCGGCGAGACGCTGAAACAGCTTTTGGAGCATGTGCTGGAACACCCGGAGGACAACACCAAAGAAAAATTAATGGAACAGGTTCATAATATCGCATCCCCTCACATATGATGAATTGACACGGCAGGAGAGCATTTTGCTCTCTTATCGCAGATTCATCGTATGGAGGGGATTTTCATGTATATCAGGCCGGAACAGATAGCAGAACAATATGAGATGGAGGTAAAGTCTATTTCGAAGGGAAGAGACTGTTTTTTGTGTGAAACAGATCTCGGAATGCGCGCACTGAAGGAGTATAGGGGCTCTGTGGAGCGTGCAGAATTTCTGGCTGGAATGCTTGATTTCCTGAAAGAGCAGAATATTGTGGCAGAGCAGATCTTTTATACAAAAGAAGGGGAAATTTTTGCCAGGGACGAAGAGGAACAGAATTATCTGTTATTGTCAGTTTTCCGTGGAGCCGAGTGCGATACGAAGAGCAGGGAGGACATGGTGTATGCGGTAAGACTGCTCGCTGGTTTACATAATGCAACTGAACAGTATCCGGACGAGGTGCCTGAGTTTGTAAAAATGAATCCTAACGCCCTGCTTTTGCTTTATGAAAAACATAACCGTGAATTGCGGCAGGTGCGCAATTATATCCGTGGCAGAAAACAGAAAAATGAGTTTGAAGAAATGTTCATGCGCCAGTTTGCAGGTTTTTTTGAAAAGGCACAGGCTGTCACAGAGCAGCTGCAAAATATGGAGATCTGTGAAGAACTGACCGGATTCTGTCATGGCGACTATAATCAGCACAATGTCGTTTTTTCCAGAGAGGGCGTGGCGGTCGTCAATTTCCTCAATTTTTCCTATCAGATCCGGGTGAGTGACCTCTCAAATTTTGTCCGGAAGATGATGGAAAAAAATAACTGGAACACATCGCTTGGAATGGAGCTGATCGGGGCATATGATTCCGTGCGGAAACTAAAACCACAGGAATTGTCCTATCTGTATTTTTACCTTGCATACCCCGAGAAATTCTGGAAAATTGCAAATCATTATAGCCAGTCCCACAAAGCATGGCTTTCCGGCAGAAACACCGAAAAACTCAGCAAGGTGATCACACAGGAGGGGGCGAGGGAGCATTTTTTGCAGACGCTTGCAGGGAAAGTGGGAAATGGGATATAATTAGGTAACAGCGAAACTTTTTTTTCACAATTCTATTTACGCTTTGATGAGTTTCGCAATTTACATAAGAGGTGATACGTTGAGAAAATTAAGATACATGTATTATAGCATTATTTTAAGTATGATTTTATTAGCGGGTTGTGGACAGCAGACAAGACCGGTCTCGACTGCACAGTATTATAATCCGGCGAAAGAGACAGTGGCAGATACTGAGGAAGCAGAGGGCGCAGGGGCGGAGACATCGATCGGAACCGATCTCTATCTGATCATTGGCAATGACATGACCAATGAACAGTTGAATTTAAAGCAGCTTGCATCAGGAAAGCAGTATCTGTATGTTTATTCATTGTCTACAGACTTTCTGGATAAATACGGAAACAGTGCAACAACGATGGATTTTGAGCCGGGCAGGGTGATCCATATTGGAAAAAAAGATGGCGAAGGACGGCTCTTGCAGGCACAGATCGCGGATGAAGTCTGGGAATATTCGGATATCACAAAATATTCGGTAGATACAGAGCGTGGGATTTTCAAAATTGCGGATTCCAAGTATTCGTATGACGCAGATTTGTTCGTGGAATCGAATGGAGAAAAAATCCGTCTGTCCGACCTGAACGAAAAAGATGAGATCCGTGTCGTTGGAATCGGAACAAAAATATTATCCGTATCCGTCACTACCGGACAGGGAACTCTGGAGTTAAAGAATACATCCGTATTTGAGGGAAGTTTTATTCAGGTGGGAAGTAAGATTTTTGCACAGATCACACACAATATGAAGCTGGAGATCCCGGAGGGAACTTATACGGTTACCGTTGCAAATGAAGGATATGGCGGCAGCACAGAGGTGGAGATCGCAAGAGGGGAGAACTGCACGCTTGATCTGGATGAATTAAAAGGTGAGGGCCCTAAGACTGGAAGTATCATATTTTATATTGATGTGGAGGGAGCAACGCTTTCCATTGACGGGGATACCGTGGATTACAGTGCACCTGTGGTACTCACCTATGGTGTGCATGAACTGCATGCGGAGGCAGAGGGATACGACGATTTTGATAAAAAGCTTTTTGTTAACTCTGCGGCAGCGAATATCGATATCTCTCTTACCGGAGACGGTACTACGTCAGACAATGACATGACAGAGGGCACAGAGTCTGTGGAGGAGACCGAAACTGCTGAGACAGAGACAAAAGACAGTGAGGAGGAGACAAAGAGTACAGAAAAAGATTCGGAGACGACAGACAAGTCCACGGACAAAGATGTGACATCTGATTATCTGTCCACACTTTCTGATCTCATCACGTCGTTGAATAAGTAAGAAGATGTAACTATTCAGAACCTCATTCGCAAAATCGTTCTCTCAGAGCTTTCCTTGAATAACAAGCATGCTTGTTATTTGCTCATTGTGGTTACTTCGCCA
>ERZ834798.2525-NODE-2525-length-13166-cov-3.885135_pt1 | contig 13166 bp, 10 predicted proteins | sample MGYA00519689_ERZ834798 | MGnify/ENA primary metagenome ERZ834798 (study PRJEB31850, sample SAMEA3708761) | human gut metagenome | biome: human gut; feature: human-associated habitat; material: faeces | place: China | collected 2014 ...
ACAGGATCAGGATTCCATCGATAAAGATCGCAGCACCTGCAACAATAAAAATGGTTCTGTAGGACATATTCGCCGCTGCTACAAATCCGATGAGGAAAGGAAGCAGAAACTGGCTGATACACATGGAGAATTTTGTAAACAGGTTCGCTACAGAAGGATTGTTTACATAAATCTCCATACATGTCGGGCTTACGCAGGTGTCCAGGAAGGAGTTTGCGATACCGCCTACAATGGCAAAGGCGTAGGCAACTCCCATAGACGGAGCAAATGCGATTCCCATAAAGTATGCTGCATAACAGATCACGCCGATGATTCCGCTTAATCTGCGTCCGAATTTGTCGGACAGGGGACCGGAAAATGGAAGAGAGATCAGTCTTCCAAGTCCAAGTGCGGCAATTACAGATACTACCATGCTGACATCCATAGTTCCATCACTTAAAGCCTTTGCTCCCCAGTGAGCCGCAAGCTCCGGCTTGTACTGACCCATGATGGAAGCTCCGATTCCATGGATGAAATATGTAAAATACAGTGCGATAGAAGTAATCACTAAATTTTTCTTACCTGTCTGGCTCATTTTTCTTATTTCCCTTCGTTCTCAGCCTGGAATTTCTGGTACTCATCTGTCGGCATCTCAAGACCTGTGTAAAGCTTGTAAGATGCTGCACCCTGCCACAGAAGCATTCCTTTTCCGCCTACCGCAAGCTTCACGCCTGCTTCTTTTGCTTCTTTTACCATCTTTGTCTCTGCCGGATTGTATACGCAGTCAGCAACAACAAGATCCTTATGGAACATGGATTTATCAACCAGTGTGATGTCATCATGTGGTTTCATTCCTGCAAGTGTTCCGTTCGCGAGGATATCTGCGTTTGCGATCTCTTCCCTCAGTTTGTCCTGGTCGTCAAGGCAATATACGCTTACTTTGCAGTCCGGTACTTCTTTTGCAAGCTTCTCAGCAGTTCCTTTTGCTCTGTCAAGGAATGGATCGTCAGGATTGAAGATCGCGATGGATGCAGCTCCGTCAAGGGCACACTGTACAGTAAGGGCTGTAGCTGCACCGCCTGCTCCGAGGACTACCATCTTTTTACCCTTTACATCAACACCGTGCTCTTTCAGATTGCGGACAAATCCGATACCGTCTGTGATATGTCCTGTTAAAACACCATTTTCATTTACGATCGTGTTAACTGCTCCACAAAGTTCTGCTGCTGGAGATAATTTATCAAGATACTGTCCTACAACTGTTTTGTTTGGCATGGAAACGTTTGATCCAACCAACTTTAATGCACGGATACCTTTTACAGCGTCTTCTAAAGTGCTGTTGTCAACTTCGAATGCAAGGTATGCGTAGTCAAGTCCTAAATAAGCGAATGCCTCATTGTGCATTGCCGGTGAACTGGAATGTCTGATCGGGTAAGCCATTAATCCGATAAGTTCTGTGTGTCCTGTAATTCTCTCTGCCATAATTTTTACTCCTTTTTCCCAAAAAAAATGATGATGTACGTAGTTGATATTGTTGTTATTTTCTTGTTTCTAACTCGTCTGCCCACTTCGTTAAAAACTTAACAACCTCTGATAATGATATTATACAACTCTTTTTTCAATTCATCCAATGCTATTTTTGTTATTTATTAATAGCTATTTTCTATTAATTATTCATCATTTTTCACGAGAAACGGGATGTAAAATTAGATTCTATAGATACTGTCTATTGTTTTCGGCAAATCCATGCATATATCTTTTATTTTTCATCATATTTACTAATTTTCCACGATTCCATTCGTAGCTTTTATATCACGATTGTGCTATATTTAATAATCATCCGTTGACCTTTTTATCTGGAGGAGAATTACCATGACGCTCAACCAACTAACTTATTTCTATCATGCTGCCACCTTGCAGCATTTTAATCAGGCTGCTGAAAAAGCAAACATTTCAGAACCTTCCCTCAGCAGATCCATCGCTGCCCTGGAAGCTGAGTTTAACGTGATTTTATTTGAAAAAAAAGGACGTAATGTACAGCTTACCAAAGCAGGGAATGTACTTTTAAAACATGCCACCTATATTTTAAACGAAGTTCAGGCCACCGAAAATAAAATGCATCAGATTGCCACCGACGGCGGACATATTGACATTGCCTACGTCTCTCCGCTTGCCCGGAATTATGTTCCACGGACTGTCCGCGCGTTCCTGTCCAAGTCCCAGAATAAAAACGTTATTTTTAATTTTCATCAGGATATCACTTCCAAAAATGTGGAGGGATTAAAGCTTGGCAACTATGACCTGATCTTCGGCTCCTATGCTGAAAACGAGCCTGATATTGAATTTATTCCGATTATCCAGCAGGAGATGGTTGTCATCCTTCCGAAAAATCATCCTTCTGCACATCTCCCGTTTGTCTCATCTGAGATTTTCGTGCAATACCCTGTCCTGAGCTATGACAGAAGTTCCGGACTTGGAAAATACACACATTCTTTTTTTAATAAGCATCATATCCTTCCGGAATTCATCTGTGAATCGCCTGATGAAAACGGAATTGCCTCGCTGGTGGCAGAGGGGTTTGGCATTGCTCTTGTCGCCGATGTTGAAAGTATCCACCGGGATGATATTATCATCAAACCTCTCATTCCTGCTGAAACATTTTCCCACACCGTATATATGGGATATCTGAGGGATCATTATCAGCTCCCTGCCGTCAAACGACTGATCGACTTCATCAAAAGCGGTCAGCCTGACTGATTTCAGAAGAAGCCGAAATGAATTTTCATCTCGGCTTCATTTCTTCCTATAACATATCAAATTCGCGTCGAAGTGACATTGCAATTCCTTCATGAACCCACTCTGTCAGCGGATGTTTCACCGTACAGAAACCGTGTCCCACTCTCGGTGCAAGAATTGCCTCACAGGATACCTCTGACTCCAGTAATTTGTTTACATAACGCATACCATCATCGCGAAGTGTATCATATTCCCCGACAACCACCATATGTGGTCCAAGTCCGCTCAAGTCCTTGCAATAGCCCGGAAAAGCGTAAATTGGCGGTGTATCTTCTGTGTAGCCTCCCAGATAAATGTAATCTACATTTTCCTCCGCTTTATGTGCTCTCATGCGGTATTCCTTTAACTGCTGGAATGCAGCGTCATGCACATATTCTAAGGAAAGTACAGGACAATTTAAAACTGTAAGTGAAATCTCCGGTCCACCAAAATCCCGCACATAGAGTGCCAGTCCGGCGACGAGGTTTGCACCTGCACTTGTTCCGTGAAGCGCAATTTTCGTGTGATCGATTCCAAGCTCGTCTGCATGATCATAAATATAATTTAAAGCGGTATAACAATCCATCAAAGGCTTTGGATAACATACTTCACTGTCAGCCAAACGGTAATCTACACCAATCACAACACAAGGTGTTCTCTTTGCGAGTTCGACACAGCGGTAGTTATCGATCTCAAGGCTTCCGCCAACCCAGCCTCCGCCATGTACTTCCATGACTACAGGGGCTTTTTCTGTGAGTCCTTCCGGTCTGTAAATCCGAAGCACCATTTTCTGTCCCTCATCCGGTCCATCTATCGTAATATCTTCCATCATCATTCCCTCCGGAAGCGTATAGCTTAAGAGTTCCTTTGACTGTGCCTGTGCAGCCTTTACCTCTTCCTCTGACTTTTCCGTTTTGGCAAGAAATGATGCCAGATGGTTTTCATATCCTTTATAAGGCTTTATCATCTTTTCTCCATTCTACTACTCTTCAACATTTGCAAGCAGATTTTTATAACGAATATTCACAAATAATGCAATCAATGTACCGATTCCGGCAATGATTCCGTTCATAAGCAGAACGCTTTCCGGGCTCATTTTTCCTGCTGCAGTCATGACTGTATACATGGAAATACTGGATGCGATCATGATAATTGCAGTGATAGTTCCTTTAATTTTCGGGAACAGGTCATTTACAGTTGCTGTTGCCATCTGAAGTACACCACCGGCTGCAAAGAATCCCATTAAACCGGCTCCGATGTTACACATTTCAGGTGTTTTTGCAAAATATACTGCAAAGACAGTGATGCAGGAAATTAACGGATAGATAAATAAAATACGAATCGGTTTGATTTTCATCGTAATAATTGCAGTTACAATAATCGCAAGAATCGTTCCTGAAGCATAATAGGACTGCATCGTTGTTGTATCAGTCATTCCGCATACACGTGCTCCATAAGTCTGTGCGCAGTAAAGCCATAACTGGAAAGTTGCGGTGCAGGTAAAACCAATCGCAATCAGTCCCCAGCTTTCAATTGTAAATTTGGTTCCCTTCAGCTGCTGGATCAAAGACTGCTGTTTCTCTCCGGTTTTCTCTGCTTTCGGTACTGGTGCGATAAAAATAAAGATTGCTACAACAAGGAATGCAACACCTGTATAGAAGATCACATTTGTCATTCCAAATGATGCAGTTGCGGCAAATCCAAGGATCATTGGAAGAACCTTCTGTCCACCTGAAATAAAGAACTTTGTCAAAATGGTTGCAAGTCCTGTTCTCGGTGCAAGGATTTCAACACAACATGGAATAACACCACAATCTAAAAATGAGTTTGCGGATCCTGAAATAAGACTTCCGATGTATGCAACCATCATGGTTGGTGATTTTGCGATCATAAACATGGAAACTGCGTATAACAAAGCGCCCAGCGCAACACATATTTTTCGTCCAAGTTTATCAGAAAGTGGTCCTGCAAATGGAAGGATAATTAATCGTCCCAATCCGGCAGCAGCTACAACAGTTGCTACTAATCCGATATCTTTAACAATGTCTCCGCCCCACTGTGTTACCAGTGCCTCTTTCATAATCTGCTGTCCTAACACACCTGTTGCAATACCCTGAACAAAATAATTCAGATAAAGTACAAAAGCGGTAGGATAATATTTTGCTTTTGAATTCATAACAATCTCCTTTTCTTCTGTTGTTTTCTTATGTCTGGCTCCTGCCTTTCACAATTAAATCCTAAATCTGTACGTCCATTTCATGTCAATAGCTTTTACCATCATATTCAATACTTTTTTTGTACTGATTATTTTGTATTAATTCAATACATGTTCTATATCATTGACTATTTGTTATTTATTTAACAAAAAAAGAAAAACCTGAAAGTAACTTTCATGTTTTCCTTTTCCCCATTTTATGGCTGTTTCGCCGGTATCATAACCTTATAATAGCTCACTGCCCTTCCATTTTCCATCACCATTTTCAGTCTCCGGAAATAAATATCGCCCGGATAGGCATCAAATACCTTTCCCTCTATAAATATCCTGTCTAAGATCTTCATAATTTTACCGCTTGCAATTGCCTCATCTACCTTCACAAAGGTAACATATGCTCTTTTTACTGCAAAGCATTCCACCAGATCTTTTGCGTAGGCTTCATCTGTATAATCCGCTTTATCAATTCCAATTCCCCACCGATAAGACAGTTCATCCCCATTTAAAGATTCCTTTTTCATCTGGGCAAAGGTTCTTGTGTCATATTTTTCGTAATCAATCCCTGCATTTTCGCATTCTCTTCCTTTTACCCAGTCAATGCCTTCCGTCTGCCAGTAGATAAGAACCGGTTCTACTTCCTCCACGAACCATTCATTCTCTTTTTCATCCCACTCTTCCAGTTCATCTTTGGTCTTCTGAACCTTTTTGCGTATCTCCTGAAGTCGTTCAATCTGCTGATCCAGCTGTTCTAAATGCCTGCTGAAGCAGTCATTGATTCCGTCCGCACTGGCTTCTTTGATCATATATTCAATATCTTTAATCGGAAAATCCAGTTTTCGATAATGCATGCACTCGTGAATGATCGTCCGCTGGTTTAATTCATAATACCGGTAATTCGACTGTTCATCCCTCACGTTATCGATCAGTCCCATATTTTCATAATATTTGATCGTATGGGCGGCCAGTCCCGTATATCTTGCTATAACACCTATTTTTTCCTTCATTGTAGAATCCCCCTGTCAATCCCTCTCATTCCATTGTACCTGCTGTCGGTACGCAGCCTGTAAAAAAATGACCATAAGATATTTCTTATGATCATTTTTTATTATAGCTGATATTTGTTTGAATTTACAATTTATTTTCTATCTGTTTTTTTCTTTGCAAGGATTTTGTACAAAGCACAAAGGACAAAACCTGCCACGTTTAAAAGAACTGCGATCAGAAATGCCCTCTGATAAGAGCCGTCTGTACGATATACCGATTTCATGACCGTTGGTCCAAAAAATCCAGCCGCTGCAAATCCGATAAACATGATTCCATAATTTACACTATTATTTTTTGCACCAAACTGATCTGCCGTAAATCCCGGAAATACACCCATAAAAGCGCCAAAGCTTATTCCGATCACCGAAACTCCCGCATAAAACTGCGCATTGTCACCGCTTCCTGTCGCATATAAAACAACTGCTCCAACGACCGACAGCCCGATCGCGATCATTAAAGTATGGATTCTTCCGATTTTATCGGATAATGCTCCTGCCGCAATACGTCCTGACGCATTAAAAAGTGCCAGAACTGAAACTGCTGTACTTGCAGCCATTTTAGTCATTCCAACCATTTCCTGTGCAAGCCCTGCTGCCTGTGAGATGATCATCATGCCACTGAAAGCTCCGCAGGTCAGTAAAATGATCATGACATAAAAAATTGGTGTCTGTAACATTTCTTTCCAGTTTTTGTCCACTGCCACCTGCGCGCTCTGCACTGCCGCCTGCTTTGTATATCCTTCCGGGACAAAATCCGCCGGACATGCTTCTACCATAAGAGAACACAGAACCATCACGATCAAAAATACCATTCCGATTCCTTTAAACGCAACCGTCGCATTCGTTTTTTCAACGATGATCGTAATGATCGGCGATACAATGACAGAACTGAGTCCATATACTGCCGTTGTAACTCCCCCGATCAGACCACGCTTATCCGGAAAATATTTTACGGCTGTACTGATCGTACATCCATACGCCATTCCTAATCCCAATCCGCCAATGATACCATAGGTCAGAAGCAGCATGGACGTATTGACTGCAAAACCTGACAGTATCAGTCCGATACTGTACATAATGGTTCCTGCCAGCAAAACTTTTTTCGGTCCGAACTTATCATTAAACCAGCCACCTGTGATCATGGTGATCGGTCCCACGGAATTCGCTACTGTATATACGATCGCCAGATCCGCGGAGGTGATGCTCTGTCCTGTAAGACTGCTCAGATATTCAGACATAGAAGCAGAAAAGACACTCCATGCATAAATAGATCCCAGACATAGATTGATCAGGCAGCATGCGCCTAAAATCAACCATCTTTTTTTGTTCATGTTCATTTTCATTTTCATTTTTCCTTTCACTCCATTATCAGACTTTCCATATCAGTCTAACAAAAAAAAGTACCTTCATCCAACAATGAGACAAAGGTACCTTACAACAAATAGTTGTTACATATTCTGTTCTATATACGCAGCAAACTCCTTAATATTCGAAAAATTCCTACTGTCATTTCTGTAAGCCATCTGCACAACCCACGTCAGATGATCCATGATCGGTATTTTACGGATTCCCTCCAATGCTGTTTCTTCCAGCTCAAAATCGACATCCAGTCCAATTCCCACATGTTCACGGCATAACTTACGTGTCATTGCACTTTCCATTGTTTTCACAACAATCTGTGGTTCAAATCCGCATTGTCTGCACATCCGTTGAAATTCATAGTAAAGAAAAGAGCGCTCCCCCAGCATGATCAGTGGCTCATTTTCAAGTTCCCGGATGTAAATTCCATCCTTCTCATAAAAAGGATGACCTGGATACACTAAAATGACCATTTGTCTCTCTGTGAGCTGTTCTTTTACAAGTTCTCCGGAACTGTTTTTTCCAATAATAAAACCAACATCTATTTCAGACTGTGTTATTTTATCAATTAATTCCTGATTCAGAAATTCTTCGCAGGTAATTTCCATTTCCCTGTGCTCTGACTTGTATTTCTGGATCAATTGAAAGGAAAATGCATGCATGACCCCACACGCGTAACCGATCGTAAGCCGCTTCCTCCTGTTTGCCATCTGCTTCATTCCGGCTTCGATCTCATCCAGCATGCAGATCAGCTTCTCACATTTTTCATATAAATATTGTCCCTCTTCGGTCGGAAACACCCCTCTTGCATTTCTTTCCAGAAGCTTTACATTTAAGTTCTTTTCAAGATTTGCGATCACCCGGCTCAGTCCCTGCTGTGTAATAAAAAGTTTTCCCGCTGCTTTATTAATGCTCTGCTCTTCACATACTTTCATAAAATACTGTAATTCTTTTGTATTCATACTTCTCCTTTTTATCTCTCGGTCTGCTGACAAACGAATTGGATAAATGACTTTGCCACAGGGGAAAGATAGTGCTTTTTCAGGGTGGCGAGATACACCGACCGCTCGTACACCGGATTACTGATCTCGAGTGTCTTTAGGTTCAGTGACTTTAAGATTGGGATATCCGGCATGACTGCGATCCCGAAGCCCTGTGCGACCAGTCCTGCCATACTGGAGTCCTCCTCCATCTCAAAGGCAACCTTCGGGAACTGATTGATCTCCTCAAACATCTGGTCAATGACCGGACGCAACCCGCTTCCTTTTTCAAAATAAATCTGCGGGTACGCAATTGTGTCCCGGAGATCTACGCTGCCATGGATAGCGAGCGGATGGTCTTTCGGCACTGCTACAACGAGCTTCTGATTTCCAATTTTCCGAAATTCGATATCTGGTTCTCCCTCCTGATAGGAAGAAAACACGATGTCATATTTATCTTCTTTTAATCCCTCTAAAATATCTCCGGTCGTTCCCACCGTAAAATGAAAGTCGATATGGTAATCCGGGTAAGTATCCAGAAAGTTCCGCACCATTTTAGGTGTGAAATTGCTTCCCATTGTATAAATATAGGCAAGATGGATGATACCCTCTTTGCTTCCATTCAGTTCCCTGGTTCTCTGTACCCCCTCCTCGAGCACTTTTAAAGATTCCTCCACATAAGGAAGAAACAACTTTCCATAACGTGTGAGCACAATATTTCTTCCCTTTTTTTCAAAAAGCCTTGTGCCAAGTTCTTCTTCCAGCTGCGCGATCGCGTGGCTTAAAGACGGCTGCGTGATAGAGAGCATCTGTGCGGCTCTCGTGTAATGTTCTTCCTGTGCTAATATCTTAAAATACTGAAGCTGATTTAAATTCATTGTATGCCTCCATTATTACCACTTTTCTATTTTACCGGATCAAATGCATCTGCTCGATGACCCAGCTTTCCTCTTCCATATGATATTCACTGCCACAATAAGGACATTTTTTCTGCCGTACCGCGTCAAAGCTGCCGCCACAACCCGGACAGGAAACGGATGTGATGGAAAATCCAGGTGCTTCCTGTTTTTCCACATTTCTGCGAAATGTAACATCAATGCAGTCACCGCTCTTTTTCACTTTTCCATGCTCCTCGTAATGGTTTACCCACCAGGTCCGCACCGACATGTGCATAATATTTCCCTCCATGCGGATTCCATTCAGACAGATCCCATTCGTATAAGTCATTTCCAGAATGTCAGAAAAAAGTGGCTCGCGCGCATCTGCACGGTAACAGGCAAGCTCCTCCGGTTTTTCGGCTAATACCGCCATACGCACAAGTGAAACAAGCTGTCCTTCAAATTTGTCAAAAGAAAAATTTTTGTCATAGCGCAGCATTGTGTTTTTGATTTTCCGTTTTGAACTGCCCCATTTTAATATAGGTAAATGCTTCATTCCGTCGTGATCAAAAAGTGTTGCCACCAGACGGATATCCGCAACGATAAATCCAAGAAAACCTCCAACCAGTACCGCAGCAAAATAGCTGGCAAGCAATATGAGGGGCAATGGTTGTCCTCCTCTGACAATATTTGCAATCAACATCACCAGAAATACACCGGACATGGAAAATGTCATCGACTGTCTGAAGATATGTCCATTTTTTGCGCTGGAATTACTTCTTATAAAGAAAAGATTGATCACTCTTGGAAACAAATCTTTGATCTGAAACACAGTACCACAGTATGGACACCCCTCCCCTAATTTTGAGACAGAATTCACTGCCCCACAGTTTGGACAGGTCACGCGGATGAACTGGGTCTGCGCCTCATTCGGTGAATGTGCCACGATCTCGTACATCGCCATCTCCGTATCCCGCTCATAAACCGGTCCATTCTCATTTTCAAAAGAAAGTTTTCTGGATACATTCTCATACATCATATCCGTTGTGTACCAGAGAGATTTTCTCGATACCTTGCCTGTTCCGTAGCTGGTTCCTTTGGACGGTACAACACTCTCATGCAGTTTGAGTCCCTTTTTGTCCAGACGTTCCTTCTGCAATTTAAGAAAATACGCCGTATCGCCGTCACAGTCCTGCGGTGTAATTCCTTTTTCATACCACAGATTCAATTCCTTTGCAAAACGGTCATACATGCCGCGCCCCTTGTCCCACTCCGGAACAAAATCCTCAAACGCTTTGTTGTCTTTCCGGTACTTTAAAATCCATTTCACACCGACCGCACACAGTACCACCCCGGCTGCCAGAAGTCCGAGTTTCACCACAGATGCAATCTCCATTGTCATAAAGGAAGCTGCCAGCACCCCCGCTGCAATAAACGCTGCTCCTTTGAAAAGTTCTCCTCCGTCTGCCTCGCTCGCAGAATCTCTTTTCTGTGTACTGATTCCCGAAAAAAATGCCATAACGTTCCCCCTCTTATTTTCACTTCTTATTTTTCCATAATAAATATACCTCTCAAATTATAAATCAATCTATAGATTTTTTCTATCATTTCCGGACAAAATAACAATTGGACATTTTTATCATTTCCATATAAGTTGAATGTAACGAGAAGGTCACTTTACCTCTCATTTGTTAAAAAATTAACGTCTGCCCACGTTATTGATTCCTCAGATAATATTTCAAATAAGGAGATTATTTTACGATGAAAACCAAATATCCACATATTTTTGAACCAATGACCATCCGCAGAATGACCGTAAAAAACAGAATCGTCATGACACCTATGGGAACCAACTACGGTGAACAGAATGGTGAAATGAGTTTCCTTCACATTAATTACTATGAGCAGAGAGCCAAGGGTGGTACAGGCCTTTTGATCGTTGAGAACGCAAGCGTGGATTCTCCGCAGGGTTCCAACGGAACGACACAGCTTCGCATCGACCTTGACAATTATATTCCAAGACTTTTCAAATTGTGTGAGAGCGTACACAAACATGGAGCCTGTATTGCGATCCAGATCAATCATGCAGGTGCTTCCGCAATGTCTTCCCGTATTGGAATGCAGCCGGTTTCCGCATCTGATGTACCTTCCAAGGCAGGTGGAGAAATCCCTAGACCTCTGGAAAAAGAAGAGATCCTCCACATTGTAAAAAAATATGGCGAAGCAGCAAAACGTGCGCAGATCTGTGGTTTTGACGCAGTGGAGATCCACGCCGGACACTCTTACCTGATCAGCCAGTTCCTCTCGCCTATCACAAATAAGAGAACAGATGAATTTGGTGGTTCCGCAGAAAACCGCGCAAGATTTGCAAAATTAGTCATCGAAGAAGTCCGTAAACAGGTTGGACCATTCTTCCCTATCTTCGTCCGCATCAGTGCTGATGAATTAATGGAAGGCGGTAATACATTAGAAGATACTTTAGAGTACTTACAGTATTTTGAAAAAGAAGTTGACGTATTTGACGTTTCCTGTGGTTTAAATGGTTCTATCCAGTACCAGATCGACGCAAACTACTTACCAGACGGCTGGCGTTCTTACATGGCAAAAGCTGTAAAAGAAAAATACGGCAAACCATGTATGACAGTTGGCAACATCCGTGATCCAAAAGTTGCAGAAGATATCCTCGCAAGAGGCGACGCTGACTTTATCGGAATGGGACGTGGACTGATTGCTGATCCTGAATGGGTAAATAAAGTTGAATTCGGCAACGAATGTGATATCCGTAAATGTATTTCATGTAACATCGGTTGTGCAGGACACAGAATCGGTTTAAACCAGCCAATCCGTTGTACCGTAAACCCAGCTGTCAACACCGGTGAAGATTACATGAAACAAAAAGTGAACAAACCTTGCAACGTTGTTGTCATCGGTGGTGGTACTGCCGGTCTTGAAGCAGCCTGTACCGCAGCAGAGGTTGGATGCACCACTTTCCTGATTGAGAAAAAAGCAGAGCTCGGCGGACTTGCTTCCGTAATCTCCAAGATTCCGGACAAAAAACGTCTTGCAGACTTCCCGAACTACATGATCCACCGTGCAGGCAGACTTCACAACTTATTTATTTTCAAAAATACAAGTGCAACCGCAGAGTTGGTTAAGAGCTTAAACCCGGATATCATTGTAAATGCAACCGGTTCTGTTCCAACACTTCCTCCGATCACAGGTCTGCATGACCTTGTTGACAAAGATGGCACAAATGTTGCAACTGTATTAAAGATGATTGAGCGGCTGAATGAGTATCCAGAAGACATGACCGGTAAAAAAGTTTCCATCATCGGCGGTGGTGCTGTAGGTCTTGACGTTATGGAATTCTTCACCGAGAGAGGTGCAGAAGTTTCTATGGTTGAAATGCTTCCAATGATCGGTAATGGTCTTGATCCTGTCACAAAATGTGACACAAACGCTAAAATGGCAAAATACCATGTAAAACAGATGACAAACACTGCTTTACAGGAAGTAAAAAATGATCGTTTCATCGTGAAAAATCCAGAAGGTGAGATTGAGGAAGTTCCATTTGATTATGGATTCATCTGCCTTGGTATGAGAGCTAACACTCCTGTTTTAAGTGAAATCGAGGAAGCTTTCAGCGATACAAACGTAGAGATCGTTAATATCGGAGACAGCAAACGTGCCCGCAGGATCATCGAGGGTACAGAAGAAGGTAGAAATATCTTAAACGTACTTGCCCGCCACGATTATTTATAAGATAAACAGCTATTATCTTTTTATAAACTTCTCCTTATAAATATAATGTGTCTCCCCGGGAGACACACTGCCTGCCATCCCCCTTCCCGGCAGGCAGGATGAAGTGCCGCAGGGCACATACAAAAAGGGCGTGTGAAAAAACGAGAGTTTTTTCATTCGTCCTTTTGCTTATAGTTAT
>ERZ834798.2529-NODE-2529-length-13153-cov-11.880974_pt1 | contig 13153 bp, 13 predicted proteins | sample MGYA00519689_ERZ834798 | MGnify/ENA primary metagenome ERZ834798 (study PRJEB31850, sample SAMEA3708761) | human gut metagenome | biome: human gut; feature: human-associated habitat; material: faeces | place: China | collected 2014 ...
GGGTGTGTTTCCCTCTGTGCCGGCAGTTTTACCGCTGGTTTTGTTGCTGCAAAACGCAGACGCTGCAAAGGGTTGCTGATTGGGCTTGCCTGTGGCATCGCCATGTATTTGGTCACGTTTTTGATTGGCTTGTTGCTGCTGCAAAGTTTTGCGGCTGCCGGAACATTTTCCAAGCTGATTTTTATGGTTCTGTGCAGCTGTATTGGTGGCGTGGTCGGCGTGAATACCAAATGCCGTGTGCCACGCTGCTGAAAAAATGGCAGGAAAGTAACCAAAAGAACTTGTGTGCAATTGTGCAATATGTAAAATTTTTTTGCGAATCGGCAAAGGCTATTGAAAACAAAGGGGGATTATGTTATAATAGTTCATATCCCCTTAGGACGATATCGTCCCGAGGATTTCATGCAGTTTCTAAGGCGAAAAGCAAGTGCAGAACTGTAAGTATGTTTGATAGGGAGGATTTTTGTTATGAAGCACATCAAGACCATCAATAAGGCAAATCTGAAGGAATCTGCTGCTAAGGGCGGCTGCGGTCAGTGTCAGGCTTCTTGCCAGTCTGCCTGCAAGACTTCCTGCGGCGTGGCAAACCAGAAGTGCGAGAACAGCAACAAGTAATTTCTGCAAATCGGATGCCGCCTTTGCCGGGCGGCATTTTTTTATGTAACAATGGAATGGAGACTAAAATGGTACATCAGTATCAATTGAACGGCTATAACATCGTGCTGGACACCTGCAGCGGCTCGGTGCATGTGGTGGACGATGTGGCGTATGACGTCATCGCCCTGTACAAGGAGCGCTCTGCCGATGCGATCGTAGCGGCCATGCTCGAAAAGTACGGCGACCGCCCCGACGTGACCGAGGCCGACCTGCGCCAGTGCCTGGAGGATGTGGCCGCGCTGGAACAGGCGGGCAAGCTGTGGAGCCCCGATACCTACGCCGACATGGCCTTCGACTTCAAGAACCGCAACACCGTGGTCAAGGCGCTCTGCCTGCATGTGGCTCACACCTGCAACCTGAACTGCTCCTACTGCTTCGCCTCGCAGGGCCGCTATCAGGGCGACCGTGCGCTGATGAGCTTTGAGGTGGGCAAGCGCGCCATGGATTTCCTCATCGAGAACTCCGGCACCCGCCGCAACCTCGAAGTCGATTTCTTCGGCGGTGAGCCGCTGATGAACTTTGAGATGGTGAAGAAGCTGGTGGCCTACTGCCGCGAACAGGAGAAGATCCACAACAAGAACTTCCGCTTCACCATGACCACCAATGGGATGCTGATCGACGAGGATGTGATCGACTTCTGCAACAAGGAGTGCCACAACGTCGTCCTGAGCCTCGATGGCCGCAAGGAGGTCCACGACCGCTTCCGCAAGGACTACGCGGGCCGCGGCAGCTATGACGCCATCGTGCCCAAGTTCCAGGAGTTCGTCCGGAAGCGCGGCGACAAGGGCTACTACATGCGCGGCACCTACACCCACTTCAACACCGACTTCACCAACGACATCTTCCACATGGCAGACCTCGGCTTCACCGAGCTGAGCATGGAGCCGGTGGTCTGCAAGCCGGACGACCCCAGCGCCCTGACCGAGGCCGACCTGCCCATCCTGAAGGAGCAGTATGAGATCCTGGCCAAGGAGATGATCAAGCGCGACCGCGAGGGCCGCGGCTTTACCTTCTACCATTACATGATCGACCTGACCGGCGGCCCCTGCATCTACAAGCGCATTTCGGGCTGCGGCTCCGGCACCGAGTACATGGCCGTGACCCCCTGGGGCGATTTGTATCCCTGCCACCAGTTCGTCGGCGACCCCAAGTACCGGATGGGCGACATCTGGAAGGGTGTCACCAACACCGCCGTGCGGGATGAGTTCAAGCACTGCAACGCCTACGCCCGCCCGGAGTGCAAGGATTGCTGGGCCAAGCTCTACTGCTCCGGCGGCTGTGCGGCCAACGCATACCACGCCACCGGCAGTATCACCGGCGTGTACGAGTACGGCTGTGAGCTGTTCCGCAAGCGGATGGAGTGCGCCATCATGATCCAGGTGGCCAAGAACCAGGAGCTGGCCGCACAGGGCATCGAGGTGCCCATCGAACTGGGCAGCACCTGCAATGCATGCGCGGACGGCGAAGCCTGCGAATGAGCATGACCACGCCCATCGTGGACTTTGTGCAGAACTACGCAAAGTCCGGGACTTCCCGCCTTCACATGCCCGGCCATAAAGGGCAGGCCCTGCTGGGGTTTGAAGGGCTGGACATCACCGAGATCCGGGGCGCGGATGAGTTGTACGAGGCCGATGGCATCATCGCACAGAGCGAGGCCAACGCGACCCGGCTCTTCGGCACGGCCCACACCTATTACAGCACCGAGGGTTCGTCCCAGTGCATCCGGGCCATGCTCTGCCTGGCGATGCAGGCGGCCCCCGCCGGGCAGCGCCCGGTGCTGCTGGCGGCCCGCAACGCCCACAAAGCGCTGCTCTATGCCGCCGCGCTGCTGGATCTTGACATCCAGTGGCTCTGGCCCGCGCCGGACGCGGCCGGGGCGCTGTGCAGCTGCCCCGTGACCGAAGCTCAGCTTGCCGCTGCGCTGGACCGGCTGGCCGGACAGGGGAGAACCCCCTTCGGCGTCTACCTCACCAGCCCGGACTACCTCGGCGGGATGCAGGACATCGCGGCCCTTGCAAAGGTCTGCGATGCGCACGGTGTGCCGCTGCTGGTGGACAATGCCCACGGTGCCTACCTGAACTTTCTGGTGGGCGGCAGCCGCCACCCCATTGCATTGGGGGCGGCGATGTGCTGCGATTCCGGGCACAAGACCCTGCCTGTCCTCACCGGCGGTGCCTACCTGCATCTGGGGCCGAAAGCGCCCGTGCAGGAGGAAACGGCAGTCCGCAATGCGCTGGCGCTGTTCGGCTCCACAAGCCCGTCTTATCTGATCCTGCAATCCCTCGACCGGTGCAACCGGTATCTTTCGGAGGGGTATCCGCTGCGGCTCTACTCCTGCTGCGGGCAGCTGACCAGGATGCGCCGGGTGCTGAACGAGCAGGCCGCTGCGGCAGGCTGTCCGCTCCCGCTGGCGGTGGACGCCCCCGCCCGTGAGCCGCTCAAACTCACACTGGATGCGGCGGCACTGGGCATGACCGGCACCGCGCTGGCCGAGGCTCTGCGGCAGGACCGCATCGAGTGCGAATATGCCGACCCCCGGTATGTGGTGCTGATGTTCACCCCCGAAAACCCGGCGCAGGATTATGAGCGGCTGGCAGCGGCAGTGGCACGGCTCTGCGCGGCTCTGCCGTCGGCCCCGGCTCTGCCGGAACCGGAAGCAGATGTCTTCACGGAACTGGCGGCGGAAGCTGCGCCGGTCTGCACCGTGCGGCAGGCGGTGTTCGCCCCGCAGGAGCTGATCCCCGCCGAAACGGCGCTGGGCCGCGTCTGCGCGATGCCCACCGTCTCCTGCCCACCGGCGATCCCCATCGTGGTGAGCGGAGAACGCATCGGCCCGGCAGCACTGAAACTTTTTGCGCGATACGGCATCAAAAATGTCGCAGTCCTGAAATGAAAACATGGCGGCACCGGTCTGTAAAGCAAAACGGCTTTGCGGGCTGGTGCCGCTTTTGCATCCCGACTTGTGCCGAAATGCTTGACAGGCACTTCCGCGGATGATACGATTTGGCTATCAAACAGGAGCGCATCAAGACCGAAAGGAGAGATCTGAATGCTGGAGATCCGGCATCTGACCAAACAGTACGGCGAGAAAACGGCGGTGGATGACCTGACACTGACCATCCGGCCGGGAGAGATCTTCGGCTTCATCGGGCCGAACGGAGCGGGCAAGACCACCACCCTGAAATGCTGCTGCGGCATCCTGCAGCCGGACCGCGGCGAGGTGCGGGTGAACGGCTGTTCCATGCGGGATGACCCGCTTGCGGCCAAGCGTCAGCTGGCCTATCTGCCGGATGATCCGGCTCTTTATGGCTACATGACCGGTATCCAATATCTGGATTTCATTGCGGACGTGTTCGGCGTCCGTGAGGCCGCCCGCGCCGAGCGGGTGCGGGTGTACGGCGAGCGCTTTGCGCTGACCGAAGCGCTGGGCCAGCCCATCGGCTCCTACTCCCACGGCATGAAGCAGAAGCTGGCCATTCTGGCGGCACTGCTCCACGCGCCCAAACTCATCCTGATGGATGAGCCGTTCGTGGGGCTGGACCCGCTGGCCTCCCACCAGCTCAAGCAGACCATGCGGGCCTTCTGCGATGCAGGCGGGGCCATCTTCTTTTCCACCCATGTGCTGGAAGTGGCCGAAAAGCTCTGCGACCAGGTGGCCATCCTCCGGCAGGGGCGGCTCGTGCGGGCTGGCTCCATGGCCGAGGTGCGGGGCGATGCTTCGCTGGAATCGGTCTTTCTGGAGCTGGAAGGGGTGCAGGATGGACAATGAGACCAGACGTCTGTTCCGCGCCCTGTTCCGGAAACAGCTGCGGGAGCAGGGAGCCTTCCTCGTCCAGAGCGCCAGCACCGGCAGACACCGCACCAGAGCGGGCCGGCTGGCGTTCGGAGCGCTGTATGGGGGCATCGTGCTGCTGGTGATGGGCAGTTTCTTCTCGCTGGCGTGGCCGCTGGGAGAGCTGCTGCTGCCCGCCGGGCAGGAGGCGCTGTACTTCCTGACGATGGAACTGCTGGCGCTGGCTGTTGGCGTGTTTGCCGGGGCGTTTTCCAGCTATGGGAGCCTGTTTCAGGCCAGGGACAACGACCTGCTGCTGGCGATGCCCATCCCGCCGTGGATGCTCTTTGCCGTCCGAATGAGCGGGCTGTACGCGACGTGCCTGTTCTATCTGCTGCTGCTCTGGGTCCCGGCAGAAGTGGTGTATGGGCTGTATGCGGCTTCTCCGCTGGGCGGGCTGCTGAGTGCAGTCCCCATGGCGCTGGTGCTGGCCGGGGCAGCGACCCTTCTGGCGGCGCTGCTGGGGTGGGTGGTCGCCCTCTGCACTGCGCGGGCCGCACACAAAACGCTGGTCACGGTCGCAGCAACACTGGGGCTTGTGATGGTGTATGCTCTCGTCTACCAGCGGGGAATGGCTCTGCTTGAACAGGTGCTGGGGCAGGCGGCGCTGGGAGAAAATAACACGGCCCTAACGGGTGCGGGGCACTTTTTGGGACGTGCGGCCTGCGGGGAACCGCTTCCGCTGCTGGTGCTGGCCGTTGGCATCGTGCTGCTCTGCGCGGCGCTGGGCAGGGCGCTTTCCGGGCCGTATCTGACCTTGATGACGACCCGGCGCGGGGCCGTGAAACGGACGCGGGCGCGGCTGGCCCGCCGTTCCTCGCTGCGGCGGACGCTGCTGCGCCGGGAACTGCTCCATTTGGGCAGCAGCGCGTCCTATCTGCTCAACTGCGCCATGGGTTCGCTGGCGCTGCTGCTTCTCAGCGGCGCAATGGGGTACAAGGCGGACGCACTGCGGGCGTTGGCGGCGCAGCTGCCCGCGCGGGAGCTGGGCGTGGTGCTGCTGACCTTCACGGTGGTGCTGGTGGCCGGGATGAACCTCCTCACCGTGCCGTCCGTCTCACTGGAAGGGGAACAGCTGTGGCAGCTGCAAAGTCTGCCGGTGACACCATGGCAGGTGCTGCGGGCGAAACTGGACCTGCATCTGCTGGTCACTCTGCCGCCCGCGCTGCTCTGCCTGGCTTGCGGGCTGGTGCTTCTGCGCGCGCCGTGGACTTTGGCCCTGCTGGCGGGTCTGCTGGTGGCATTGGATGTTGTTTTCACAGCTGCCGCCGGGCTGATGCTCGGTGTGACGATGCCGCGCTTTCACTGGACGAGCGAGATGGCCGTCATCAAGCAGAACCCCAGCGTTCTGCTGGCACTGCTCCTCAACTGGGCCGCTGGCTTTGTGCTGGGCGTGGGGGTGCTGGTGCTGGCGCAGTTCGTGCCGGTCGAGGCCGCATGGATGGCAGCATTGGGCATCCTTGCTCTGGCCGATGGGGCTGCGCTCCGCTGGCTGAAGACGAAGGGCGCAGAACGATTGCAGAGATTATAAAAGATAAAAAGACCCTCTCCGGGCATTGCGGCAAAGCAAGGACGGAGAAGGTCTTTTTTGGCAGATGTGACTTATTCGATGCCGGTCACTTTGTAGTCCTGGTCTTCAACGGCCTTCTTCAGGGTCTCGTTGGCGACGTCGGCGCTCAGGGTGACGACGGCGGTGCCGGTCTCGTGGCTGACCACGGCCTCGTGGACTTCGGGCAGAGCTTCCAGTGCCTTCTTCACGCGGGCCTCGCAGTGGCAGCACATCATGCCTTCAACGTGCAGGGTCTTTTTCATAAAACGTTCCTCCTTGACAGTGGATTCCGAAACGGGTTCGGTCGTATCTTCAGCCTGCGGCTGCGCGGCAGCGGGCAGGGCGGAAGTCTTGATCTTGTGGTCGTGTTTGGTGCTGTGCAGGTCGAACAGATTCAGGCGCAGCGCGTTGCTGACGACGCAGAAGCTGGACAGGCTCATCGCGGCGGCACCGAACATGGGGTTCAGCGTCAGGCCAAAGGGGATGAACACACCGGCGGCCAGCGGGATGCCGATGATGTTGTAGATGAAGGCCCAGAACAGATTCTCGTGGATGTTGCGCAGGGTGGCGCGGCTCAGGCGGATGGCGGCGGGCACATCGGAGAGCCGGGAGTTCATCAGCACCACGTCCGCCGCATCAATGGCGACGTCCGTTCCGGCACCGATGGCGATGCCGGTATCGGCGCGGGTCAGGGCCGGGGCATCGTTGATGCCGTCGCCGACCATGGCGACCTTGCCGGAGGCTTGCAGCTTGCGGATGACGGCTTCCTTGCCGTCGGGCAGGACGCCAGCGATGACCTCATCCACGCCTGCCTGACGGCCGATGGCGTCGGCGGTGCGCTGGTTGTCGCCGGTGAGCATCACGACCCGGATGCCCATGTTCTGCAATTCACGGATGGCGCGGGGGCTGTCCTCCTTGATGGTGTCGGCCACGGCCACTACGCCCAGCAGACGGCCCGCGCCGCCGAAGTAGAGCGGCGTTTTGCCCTCGCTTGCCAGCGCGGCGGCTTTTGCCTTCAGGCTTTCCGGCACAGCGGCCTTTGTCGCAAGGAAGGACGCATGGCCTGCGTAAACTTCTTTGCCGTCCAGCGTTGCAGTCAGGCCGTTGCCGGGCAGGGCTGCAAAGTCGGAGACTTCCGGGGCCTTGATGGCATGGGCTTCGGTGTAAGCGAGGATGGCCTTGGCCAGCGGATGCTCGCTCCTGCGCTCCAGCGCGGCGGCAAGAGTCAGCAGCTCCGTCTCGCTCACGCCCTCGGCGGGCAGGATGTCGGTGACTTTGGGTTCGCCGCTGGTGATGGTGCCGGTCTTATCCAGCGCCACGATCTGGGTGCGGCCTGCGGCTTCCAGCGAAGCGGCCGTCTTGAACAGGATGCCGTTCTTGGCCCCCAGACCGTTGCCGACCATGATGGCCACCGGTGTGGCCAGACCCAGCGCACAGGGGCAGCTGATGACCAGCACCGAGATGCCGCGGGCCAGCGCATAGCCGAACTCCCGGCCCAGCAGCAGCCAGACGATGGTGGTGACTACTGCGATGGAGATGACCGCCGGGACGAAGAAGCCCGACACGGTGTCGGCGATCTTGGCGATGGGGGCCTTGGTGGCGGCGGCATCGCTGACCATCCGGATGATCTGCGCCAGAGTGGTATCTTCGCCCACGCGGGTGGCCTCGCACCGCAGGAAGCCCGACTGGTTGGTGGTGGCGGCTGAGACCTTGTCGCCCTCGGCCTTGTCCACCGGGATGCTCTCGCCGGTCAGTGCGCTCTCGTTCACGGCGCTGCTGCCTTCCAGCACGATGCCGTCCACCGGGATGTTCTCACCGGGGCGGACGACAAAAACATCGCCTTTGCGCACTTCGGCGATGGGGACGCTGACTTCGGTGCCGCCCCGCAGGAGGGTGGCCGTTTTGGGGGCCAGCTTCATCAGGCTCTTGAGCGCGTCGGTGGTCTTGCCCTTGGAGCGGGCTTCCAGCATCTTGCCCACTGTGATGAGGGTCAGGATCATGGCGGCCGACTCAAAGTAGAACTCCATCATATAGTGCATGACGAGAGCGTCGTTGCCATCCACCTGCGCACGGGTCATGGCGAAGAGGGCGTAGGTGCTCCAGAGGAAGCTGGCCGAGGAACCAAGCGCCACCAGCGTATCCATGTTGGGGGCGCGGTGGAGGAGGCCCTTGAAGCCGTTGATGAAGAACTTCTGGTTGATGACCATCACGATGCCCGCCAGCAGCAGCTGAACGAGGCCCATCGCGACGTGGTTGCCGTCGAACCAGTGGGGGAGCGGCCAGCCCCACATCATGTGCCCCATGGAAAAGTACATCAGCACCACCAGGAAGAGAAGGGAGGTGATGAGCCGCTTTTTCAGTTTGGGGGTCTCGTGGTCTGCCAGGGCGTCGAGGTCGGCGCTGGGGTCCGGGGCGGCGGTGGGCCCGCCTGCTTTAGGGCTGGCGCCATAGCCTGCATCCTGCACCGCCTTGACGATGGCGGCAGCACTCGCGGTGCCCTCCACGCCCATGGAGTTGGTGAGCAGGCTCACCGAGCAGCTCGTGACGCCGGGCACGGCGTTTACGGCCTTTTCCACCCGTGCAGAGCAGGCCGCGCAGCTCATGCCGGTAACGTTGTATTGTTCCATAGTCTTCACTCCTTGCGATGGGTCAGCTTGTCCGAAAAAGGGTCATTTCATGAGTTTGGGCAGCAATTTCAGCAGCTCATCCAACTTTTCGTCGCTGCCCGCGCGCAGGTCGTCCGCGACGCAGGTGCGCACATGCTGGCTGAGCAGCTCTCTGGAAAAGGCGTTCAGCGCAGAGTTTGCCGCCGCCACCTGCACGAGGATGTCGGCACAGTAGACGTCTTTTTCGACCATGCCGCGGATGCCCCGGATCTGGCCCTCGATGCGGTTCAGCCGGTGGATGAGGCTCTTGTACTCCTCCTCGCTCCGCTTTTTGTGACGGCAGCAGCAGGCGTGCAGGGTCTCTGCTTCGGTCTGCGCTGTTTCGGCGGCTGCATCTTCGCAGCAGGGGGCAGGGGACGCTTCGTGCAGGGCACAGCGGGAGCAGGGTTCCATCTCGCTGCTCATGGGAACCACTCCTTTCAAATTACCCCTTGGGGGTATCTTTCGTACAAAGGCATTGTAGCACAGTTTGTCCTACAGAACAAGTAGGAAATGAAAATTCAATTGTGAATTTTTCGTGAACACAGGGAAACAGAAAAAGCCCGGTGCAGGGGCTGGAAACGCCTGCACCGGGCAGAGGACTGAAAAAACGGGCTTATTCGCAGAACTTCCGCATAAAGGCGATGTCGCTGGCGGCGCGGGCGGGGACGGCTTCCTCGCGCAGGACCGGGAAGGCGGCCTGCGGCATCTGCTTCAGCATGGCGAAGCCGCCTGCATAGTCCACGCAGGAATCCTCCAGGCTGGTGGAGTACAGGGTGCCGTCCGGCCGGAAGTTCTGGCCTTTGAAGTGGACGGCGGCGATCTTGTCGCCGTACCAGCTGCCCACCTTGTCCCAGATGCGGCGCTGCGCGTCCAGCGAAGCATCCTCCGGGCCGACGTAGTTGGCGAAATCGCAGAGGACGCGCAGGTTGGGGCTGGCGATGGTGTCCAGCACCATCTTGACGGCCTCCGGAGTGTTCATAGCGTGGTAGTAGACGCACTCCACGGCGAACAGCACCCCCTGCTCCTCACAGATGGGCAGGATCTCGCCCAGGCTGCGGAGAAGGGCTTCCTGCGCTTCCTTGCGGGTGACACCGGGCTGCTTGGCCATGTTGGTGGTCTCGCTGCCCATGCAGCCGGCGTGCAGCACTTTGGCGACCGGGATCTGGCTCAGCACCTTGGCGACCTCGGCGCGGCGCTTGTCCTCGTCGGCATAGCTCAGCTCGACATAGGTGCCGTTCACCGCGATGGAAACACCGGCAGCAGTGGCTGCGGCGCGGGTGGCCTCGACCAGTTCCGGGGTGACGTCGGCATAGCTCTTCACGCCCTCAATGGCCTTGGTGTAGGCCAGCTGGGTGCAGGCAAAGCCCGCCTTGCCGATGGAAGCGAACAGCTCATCCGGGGTGTGACGGCCAAAATCGTGCCCGCGGGCACCGATCACAAATTCAGGCATGGCTTTCTCCTTCTCCAAAGATGCGTTCTGCGAACAGGTGCAGCTCCTTGCCCCACCAGTACCAGTCGTGGGAGACATCACTGCCCCAGAACTCGCAGTGGGCGGGCAGCCCGGCGGCGGTCAGGGCCTCGGAGAGGGCGCGGGTGTCGGCCTGTGCCTCTTCCTCGTAGCTGCCCTGCCCGGCGCAGAGGATGAGGTCGTTCTCCTCCGCCTTGGCAAAGGCCTTTTTGTCCACGAGGCCGGTCTCGGTCAGGTAGGCGAGGGGTGCATTGCGGAGCACGAGGTCGTCCCCGGCGCTGCCCAGAAAGCGGCTCATGTCGTACAGGCCGGACAGACCGATGGCACCGCCGAACACCTCCGGGCGGCGCAGGCGGCAGTTGACGGCCTGACAGGCACCGGTGTCCACGCCGACGCACCAGATGAGCTGGCCCTTCTCGGTCTGGTTCAGTTCCCGGATGCGGGCGGCCAGCTCGGTGGACAGGTAGTTGAAATACTTTTCCTGCATCTCGGCCCGGCGGCGGGGCGCAGCATCCCCGGCCAGCAGGCTCTCGGCGTCGATGCCGTCGGCGGTAAAGAGCTGGAGTTTGCCGCTGCTCAGCAGGGAAGCCACCGCTTCGGGCATCCCATTGTTCTCCCAATCGTAGAAACGGCCCCCGCGGGCGGGCAGGGCCAGCACCGGCACACCGGCCGTGCCATAGACCTTGAACTCCATTTCGCGGCCGAGCATCCGGCTCCACTCTTTATAATAGGTACCTTGCATCATGGAAGCATCCTCCTGAATTTATACGAATTGATTCCGCACCGGGTCGTATCCATACCCGGCGGCAGCGAGCGTTGCGCACAGCGCGGCCTTGTCCTCGTCCAGGTCGTCGCACAGTGCGTCGAGGCTGGGGTAGAAGTCGCGCAGCTTCAGGTTCACCATGCTCAAAAGCATGATGGGGTCATGGGGCAGAGCCATCTGAAAAACCTCCTCTCCTCCTGGAAAACAAAAAAGCCGGTCACTCGACAAAGTGACCGGCAGATGCAGCTACTTAGACAGCGCGGGTAACTTTGCCAGCGCGCAGGCAACGGGAGCATGCGTAGATATACTTGGGAGAACCCTCCACGACCGCCTTGACACGACGGACATTCGGCTTCCAGGTACGGTTGGAACGGCGATGGGAGTGGGAGACCTTGATACCAAAGGTAACGCCCTTGCCGCAGCATTCACACTTAGCCATGATACTTGCACCTCCTAGCAGTGAAGTAAGGAATTCAAAATAATCAGCTTGACTATTGTACCAGAGTCGGGCAGAAATTGCAAGCATTTTTTTGAAATTTCTGTAACCTTTTTTATCTGTGGGCCAAACCCTTGTCTGAAATCAAAAAACATAGTACAATAAGACAAAATAATCCACTGTTAGGAGAATACGATGACCTCACGCGGACTGTACTATCTTATCCGGGCGCTGGTGACGCTGGTCGCCATCCCGTTCCACGAAGCGGGCCACGCCCTCGCAGCCTGGCTGCTGGGCGACCCTACGGCCAAGCGGGAGGGCCGGCTGTCGCTGAACCCGTTCCGCCACTTTGACCTGATGGGCACCCTGTGCATGGTGCTGGCGGGCGTGGGCTGGGCAAAGCCGGTCTCCACCGACCCGCGCAATTTCAAGAATCCCAAGGCGGGCATGGCGCTCACGGCGCTGGCAGGCCCGGTGGCGAACCTGCTCCTGGCCTACCTCGCGATGGTGGTCTGGAAGCTGCTGTATTACTGGGCCCCGGTCACGGTCGGAACCGTGTTTGCAGCCCGCTTCCTGCAATATCTGGTCATGATGGACGTCAGTCTGGCAGTGTTCAACCTCATCCCGGTGCCGCCGCTGGACGGCAGCCGGGTGCTGCTGGCGGTGCTGCCCCAGCGCATCTACTTCGGCATCATGAAATATGAGCGGGTGATCCTCATCGTCATGCTGGCGGTGGTCTGGAGCGGCTTTCTGGACGGCCCGCTCACCTTGCTGAACGATGCCGTGTGGGATCTGCTGGATCTGGGCACCGGCTACATCGACCAGATCGCCTATTCCATGTATTACGCATCCATCGGGACGGTGATCTGAGTGGCAGAAGAGCTGACGTTCCATCTGGCGGACTTCGAAGGCCCGCTGGAACTGCTGCTGACGCTGGTGCAGAAGCATAAGATGGACCTGCACAACATCCCCATTCTGGAACTCATCGACCAGTACACCTGCACCGTGGCGGCGGACGCCGGAGCCGACCCGGAGACGGCCAGCGCCTTCATCGAGATGGCGGCGCATCTGGTGGAGATGAAGAGCTATCTGCTGCTGCCCCGCAGCGAAGAGGGCGAGCGGATGAAACAGGAACTGACCGGCCAGCTCATCGAGTATGACCAGTGCCGCCGGATGGCCGGGGCATTGCGCGCAAAAGGGGAGCAGGCCCCGGTCTTCGTCCGGAGACCGCTGGAAGTGGAGCAGGACAACACCTACGACCTCTTCCACTCGCCGCAGGTGCTGGCTGACTGCTGGCAGGCGCTGGCGGGCCGGAAAGCGGCCGTCGTCCGGCAGCCCACCCAGCAGCAGTTCGAGCCGCTGGTGTCCGCGCCGGTGGTGTCGGTGAACAGCCGGGTGGTCTATATCCTGCGCCAGCTCATCGGGGGCAGTGCCCGGAAGCTGGGGCAGCTGTTTTCCCGCCGCCAGAGCCGGAGCACCCATGTGGCCACCTTTCTGGCCCTGCTGGAACTGGTGCGCGGCGGGCGTGTCACCCTCGGCCCGGACGGTGCAATGACCATGCGCCGCGGGCGGCTGGAACGCACAAAGGAGAACGAATGAACCAGAAGAAACTGCGAGCCGCCGTGGAGGCGATGCTCTTTGCCTATGCGGAACCCATCGGGGCCGACAAACTGGCCCAGGCGCTTCAGATGCCGGTCTCCAGCGTGGAGCCGGTGCTGGAAGAGCTGCGCACCCGCTATGCCCGCGAGGACAGCGGCCTGTGCCTGCTCCACCTGAACACCCACTGGCAGCTGGCCACCA
>ERZ834798.2537-NODE-2537-length-13118-cov-3.095154_pt1 | contig 13118 bp, 10 predicted proteins | sample MGYA00519689_ERZ834798 | MGnify/ENA primary metagenome ERZ834798 (study PRJEB31850, sample SAMEA3708761) | human gut metagenome | biome: human gut; feature: human-associated habitat; material: faeces | place: China | collected 2014 ...
AAACGTTTTTATTTGGTTGCTGCCCTTGCAGCGACAGCGATGGCTGCGGCCTTTTTTACTTCGTGTGACAAGCAGGATGAAGTTACCCCCCCCCAGCCTGAAAGCGCAGCATTAGGATTCCAGTCGGTTGTTACTGCAGCTCTGGAAACCCGTGCGGCAGGCGATCCGACTCCGCTCAATGCCTCGTTCAAAATCAATCTCGACACCAATGATGCTTATTCCACGGCTGTAAATAATCAGGAAGTTAAATATACGGTTGGCAGCGGCTATTCGATTTCTCCCGCGATTTATTTGTTGAAATCTTCCCGGAATATGGTCGCTTGGGCTCCGGTCGGCATCGAACCCGATGCCGAGGCTGCTCCCAATGTCTTTACGCTGAATCCGGGGAATACAACTGCGGCCGTCGATTTTGTATATCAGGAGAATACGGAGGTGAATTCAGGTAAGTGCACGGATCTGGCATTGACCCTGAAACACGCTTTTGCAAAACTGACGTTTACGTTGAACGCCACGAACTATCCGTTCAGTGCGCCGAGTCTTTCGTCGCTCGTGGTCAAGGGAACTCCCGGAGTTTCGACAATAGATATTTCAAACGGTTCTTATTCGACTGTTACGGATGCCGACCTGACGGTGGTCAGTACGGCTACTGACTTTACGAGTCCGAATGCCGTTACGGCATTGGTGCTTCCCAAAACTGCAGCTTCGTTGACACTCGATTGTACGCTCGACGGGACTTCCTATCAGAATATCGCAGTCAAGGATATTGCTAAATTGGATGCCGGCGCGAATTATAACATTACGATAAACATAACGGGAACGGAGATATCGGTCTCCGGCGTGCAGGTCCCGGATTGGACTGCCGGCGGTAACGGTTCGGCAGATCTGAAATAAGGGGATTGCCCGTTTGCCCCGACCTAAACATGAAGGGGACTGTCTGCAAGGACAGTTCCCTTTTTATTGTAAGAGCCGTTGTCGGAATTTGCTCCGGATGCACTATTTTTTCTTATAGTAACTGCATTGCAGCGTTTCGGGCATCGGGGCAGAGGCATCGCGGCGCCAGACCATCGCAAGGTCCTTCGACGGATCGCCCGTGCCGAAGTCGAAGCCGTCCGGCGAAGCGAAGGTTACGGGAATTGCGCCGGAGAATCCGTATGGGGCGTAGAATCCGCGCAGCCATTCCTCGCTGGGGATCAGCAGTGCCGCGTCGTCGCCGCGATCGGCGATCAGCCGCATCGCTTCGCCCATCAGCTTGCCGGCCAGCCCCCGGCGGCGGAATTCGGGAGCCGTCGCCACGCCGTAGATATAGGTCGTGCGGCCCAGCTGGCTTTCGAACGGCAGCAGGTTGAGCATCGCCGCCGTGCGGCCTTCGTATTCGGCCGTGAGCATGCGGCTGCGGCTGTAGTAGCGTATCAGGAACGAGTCGATGAACTGTTCGTCGTCGCCGAAGGCCGCGGTCCACAACTCTTTGCAGGCGATTTCGTCGGGGTGCAGGTGTATGGCCGTGAATTTGTGCTGGATGACGGCGGGGTGGTAGGAGAGTTTCGACTGGCGCAGACCGTCGATGCCGAGGTCCTCCTCGCGGTTGATCAGCGTGAAGCGTTCGGGCAGATGCTCGGCGAAGAGTTTGTTGATGATCGTAAAGGCTCCGTCGTAATCGGTATCGGCCTTTTCGACGTGGGTGTCGAACGTGTGCTCGTTGACTGCCGAGCCGAACGTAAAGGCGACCAGCTTGTCGCCGACGTAGATGCAGCCGCCCAGCATTTCCAGCTCCTCGAAGTGGTCGAAGGCCCGCTGCATGGCCCGCTGCTCGGCGCAGAGTTCCGAGGTGTGTCCCTCGTGCGCCCGGCGCCATTCGCGTTCGAGCTGCATGCACTCCGCGAAACGGTCGCGCGTCAGATTCTCGTACCGGAAGTCGGGGTATTCGGACATGAAGCGGTTGATGTGGTTGCGCTTGGGCTGGTAGCGGCGCCCCGTCAGGTTGCGCAGGTCTTCGGCGTTGTAGACGTAGTCTTCCAGTGCGCGGTCCGATTCGAATGCGAAAAGTCCCGCGTGCATGTTGCGGATCATCTCGCGGCCTTCGTCCGTCAGGCCGATCAGGCGCAGACGCTGCCCGTGGGCGTGGGCGTCTTCGCGCAGGGCGGGGATGATGCCCGCGAAATCGCCCTCGCCGACGGGCTGCATGTAGCCGATGCGCTCGCCGCCGTCGATCTGGAAGCGGATCACCAGGAATCCGCCGATCTCGGCCCACGCGCTGTGGAACACCGCCTGCCAGCAGTACATGTTGGCGAAGGCGAGGTCGCAGTTGCAGATGCCCGACGGCATGGTATAGCGCTCGATGACCGCCCGGTCTTCGAGGCGCACGGGTTTGAATTCAATCATTGGGGGTGTAACTCTTGCGTTCGATATGGCTGTAATACTGCTGGATCAGCGCCCGGAACGACTGCATCAGGCTGTCGGCGGCGGGGGTGACCGGGCACTCCTGAACCTGCGCTCCCGAATCGTCGAGCACGACGGCGCCTTCGCCGGTCAGCGCGCGGAACTTCCCGTCGTACGACACCGACCAGCGTGGCCGCTCAGGCTCGTTCATCACGTCGCGTCCGAAGGCGAAATAGGGTTCCTCGCTGCCCACGAGACCCAGCACCGTGGGCATGATGTCGAGCTGCTGCACTACGTCGCCGACCTCGCCCCGCAGCGCGCCGTCGGGCGTGTACATGAAGCCTATGATGTGGTAGTTGCCGGGGTAGGTGCGGGTCACGGGTGCGAATTTTTCGGACGATACATGATCGGCCACGAATACAAAAACCGTGCGGCGGAACCACTCTTCGCGGCCGAAGTGTTCGAAAAAGAGGCGGAATGCGTTGTCGTCGTAAGCCACGCCCTTGTGGATTTTGGTGTAGCCGTCGGGCAGCGTGTTTTCGTATCGGGCGGGTACGACGAACGGATGGTGCGACGAGAGGGTGAAGAGCGTGGCGAAGAAGGGTTCCGGGGTTTCGGAAAGCTCCTCGCCCATGAATTGCAGGAACGGTTCGTCCCAGATGCCCCAGTAGCCGTCGAAATCCTCTTTGCCGTGCCGGGCTTCGTAATCCTCGCGGCTGACGAGCCGCTCCACGCCGGCCGAACGGGCATAGGCGCCGAAGCCCATCGAGCCGCGCTCCGAACCGCAGAAAAATGCCGTGGCGTAACCTTTGTCGCGCAGGATGGCCGGCAGCTGCCGGCTTTCGCCCAACGACTGCGGCATCAGCACGAACGGCGTCTTGAACGACGGGATGCTGCCCAGTACCGACGGCATGGCCTGAATCGAGCGGGTGCCGTTGGCATACATCCGTTTGAAGCACAACCCGCTGCGCATCAGCGAGTCGAGGAACGGCGTGAAGCCTTTGGTCTTTCGGTCGGCATAGATTTCGGGCATCAGGTGCGCCGAATGTTCGGCCGACATGCTCTCCATAATGAAAATCACGACGTTGCGGCCCGCGAGGTTTACGGCCGTGCTGTCTGCCGGCCGGTGGACCGGTGTGAAGCGGCGCGGCAGCTCTTCGGGCGGGAAGAATTTCCGGTAGCTGACGCCGCCCGCACTGCCGATGGTGCGCAGGATGCAGAACGGATTGCTCAGAATCAGGTTGGCCTTGCCGCTGTCCGCAGTGTAGAGCGTGGCGTTGGAGAGGGTGATCGGCCGCGTCATGCGGGTCATGCCGCCGCGCATGCCGGCGATGCAGAGTCCGGCTGCGACGGCGAAAATCGCCGTGCCGCCCGCATAGTAGCCCCAGCCCCGGCTCAGGAGACTCTCTTCGCGTATCTTGCGGCCGTAGCCCCACACGAGCAGGGCGGTCAGGGCCGCCGCCGCAATGACCAGATACCAGTTTTCGGCCATGAATTTGCCGACCAGCTGCAACGAGTTGCCGTTGTCGGCGAAGAAGATTTCATCGGCGGAGAACCGCTTCTGCGTGTAGCGGAAATAGACGCAGTCGGCCATATTGACCGCTACGACCAGCACGGCGTTTACGACGGCATAGTACCAGAACAGCAGACGGCGGTACCACTTGCGTTCGCGCGCGTGCAGAGGCAGCAGCGAGAGCAATACGAACACCCCGTCGGCGTAGACGACCGACGCGGTGTCGAATTTGAGCGAACCCGCCAGCAGCTGCCCCAGCTCTCCCCAGCTCAGCGGTCCCAGCAGCTGCGCGTTGTAGAGATAGAAAATCACGCGGCAGAGCATCAGCACCGCGTAAAGCAGTGCGATGCGCCGCAGCAGCAGGGCCGTGGGGGTGTGCAGCAGGCGTTTCATGTTCCGGGGTGTTTTCGTGCGCGGTTCGTGCGCGGGCTATTCGCAGGCTTTGAGCGACATGTCGAGCGACTTGATCTGGTGTGTCAGCGCGCCGACCGAGATGAAATCGACGCCGCACTCGGCGTAGTCGCGTATCGTGTCGAGCGTGATGCCGCCGCTGGATTCGGTCTCGCAGCGTCCGGCGACCTTCTTCACCGCTTCGCGTGTCATGGCAGGCGTGAAGTTGTCGAACATGATGCGGTCCGCGCCGCCTGCGGTGAAGACTTCGTCGATGTCCTCCAGCGAACGCACCTCGCATTCGATCGGAATATCCTTGCCCTTGGCCTTGAGGTATTCGCGGGCGCCGCAGATCGCCTTGCGGATGCCGCCGGCGAAGTCGATGTGGTTGTCTTTCAGTAGGATCATGTCGAAAAGACCCATGCGGTGGTTTTCACCGCCGCCGATCTTCACGGCCATCTTGTCCAGTACGCGCATGCCGGGCGTGGTCTTGCGGGTGTCGAGGACTTTGGTGTGCAGTCCTTCGAGCCGCGCGACGTAAACGGCGGTCTGCGTCGCTACGCCGCTCATGCGCTGCATGATGTTGAGGATGATGCGCTCGGCCTGCAGCAGCGAACGCAGGCGGCCCGATACGTAAAACGCCACGTCGCCGGGTTTTACGCGGTCGCCGTCGTGAAGCACCTGCTCGAAGTGCATGTCGGGGTCGAGACGGTCGAATACGATCCGGGCGATTTCGATGCCGGCGATGATGCCTTCCTGCTTGCAAAGCAGGCGCATGCGGCCGTGTTCGCCGGCCGGGATGCACGAAAGCGACGTGTGGTCGCCGTCGCCGATGTCTTCTTTGATGCAAAGCTCGATAAGCTCGTCTACGAAAGGTCTGTATTCGGGTTTCATGTTCTTACTTGATAAGTGTTCCGTTGAATTCAGCTGTGTGGTTCAGGTGATAGGTGGGGTTGGTGCAAGTGAAGACCAAGTGGAATTTTTCTGCGTTGTCGGTCACTTCGCATGCGAAATTCGAAATTACGTAGTCTTCGTAAGGGGCATCGTCGATTTCGGGGATGATTGCGCCTGTGCTTTCGAAAATCGTCGATCCGTCGTCGTTGTGGCGTGATAGTTTGGGAAATACGATGGTCTTTACCGGTTCACGCGGGTTGTCGGTGAATTTTACATTCTTCATCGTCAGCGCAACGCTCTTGTCCGGCTGTTCGGTAAGGTTGCAGATTACGCCCGAAGTCTGGTTTGTCACGTCGCCTGCCGTGTCGGTGACTTTCAGTGTGCAGGTATATGACCCTGAGTCGGGATTGAAGTTTTCGTCGTCGTTGTCGCAGGCGGTGACGGTTGCGGCAGCCAGCAGGAGGAATAGTAATTTTTTCATGTTGCGTTATCCGTTTTATAAGTTAATGTTCAGTGTGATGCCGAATGTGCGGGGGCGTCCGCGCTGGACGAACTCGTTGCCGATCGATTTGAAATAGAATACGTCGTAACCGGCGTCGGTGAGGTTGCGGCCCCAGACGCTGAGCGAGTAGCGGGCGTGTTCGAAGCGTACCGAAGCGTCCGTAAGCGCGTAGAAAGGTTGTGAAAGCGTATTTTCTTCGTTCCACCAGATGCGGCCCGCGCAGCGGACGCCGGCCTGAAACACCAGATCGCCGAGCCATTTCACGCCGGTCGGGACGGTCCATGCGGCTCCGGCCGAAAGGGTGTGCTGCGGGGCGTAGGGGATGCGGTTGTCCTTGTAGCTGATGCGCACGGGATCGCCGTCGTCGTTCTTTACGGTCGTTTCGTACCGGACAAACCGGGCGTCGGTGTAGCCGTACGCGAGGTTGATGTCGAAGGTGCGCCACGGCGAAATCTGAACGGCCGCTTCGGCTCCGAGACTGCGCGTGCGCCCGGCGTTGGTCATCATGCGGCCGGTGGTCTGTCCCGGCGGAAAGACGGTGAGCTGCTGGTCGCGGCAGTCGATGTAGAACAGTGCGAAATCGCCCCGGACCGCGCCCTCCATGCACGAGAAATGCCCGCCGATCTCGTAGTTCCAGCTGTATTCGGGTTTGTAGGCGACGCCCCGCTGCACGTCGTACACTTCGCCGATGCCCATGCGGTTCATCATCTTCTGCTGGAGGACGTCGGAAAATATCTGGGTGTTGAAGCCGCCCGACTTGTAGCCCTTGGCGATGGTCAGGTAGAGGTTGCGCGTCTCGTCGAAGGAGTACATGACCGAGAATTTGGGCAGCAGCTCGGTAAAGGTCTGTTTCAATGTGCTGCGGTCGTCGATGTCTATTGGCCGTTCGTAGGCAGTCTCGTTTTTGATGTGGGTTTTGGTGTACCACGTATCCGTATAGTTGCGGTAACGCAGGCGGGCGTGCTCGAAGTCGAAGCGCAATCCTGCGGTGAAGCGCCAGCGCCCCAGCGTATAGTTGGATTCGTGGTAGAGGGCGCCGCCAGCCGAAGGCATGCGGAAATCGCTCCTCAGAAAGAGCTCGTCGCCGCCCGTTCCGTCCTTCAGCCCCCAGCTGTAGCGGTAGCTCTGGTCGTTTTCGTTGGCGTATTTGAGAATCAGCTCCTCGATGCCCGTCTGTTTGAAGTGCACCGGGGCGTTCATCGTGCCGTGGCGGTAGAATCCGAATGCCCCCAGCAGCCAGCGGTAGGCTTTGTCCCCGCGCGAACGGAAGACGAGGTCCTCGGTCACGCTATGCTCGGTACGGGCCTGCCTGAGCGTGAAATACGAGAGGGGCAGGAAATCCTGATCGAGGATCATCTCGTCGTCGGAATACTGGTAGCACGTGATGGAGGCGACGGTGAAATTGCCGGCGTCGTAGCGGATCGTGAGTCCGTCGCTCAGGGCGGTGCGGCGGTAGGAGCAGGGGTCGTTGTAGCGGATTTCCCCGCGGCGGACGACGGGGCGTCCGTCGTCGCCGATGATGTCGTCGCCGACATAGGCATAGGGATAGCCGCCCTGTTCGAGCACCGAGAACGAAAGCGTATTGTCGATGCGGAGTCCCGTGCGGTTGCGCCACTGGGTTTTCCAGCGTCCGCCGCCCAGCCGTTCCCAGTCGCATTTGTCGCCCGTGGCGAGATTCTCGAAGAATCCGCCCGTGTGGGTATAATAACCCGTTACGGCCATGCCCAGATCGGGCGTGAGTTTGTAGTAGGACGAGGCGCGGAACTTGTAGCTGTCGCCGCTGCCGTATTCGGCGCTCAGGCGCACGCCCTCGTACGAGAGCGGCGAGAGGGTGTAGACGTTGATTACGCCGCCCATCGTATTGCGGCCGTAGAGCGTGCTCTGCGGTCCGCGGAGTACTTCGATGCGTTCGGCGTCGGCCAGTTCCGTGTCGTAATTGTCCTTGTTGAGAACCGGTACGTTGTCGATATTGAGTCCCATGACCGGCTGGTCGATGCGCGCACCGAGTCCCCGGACGTAGATCGACGAGGTCATGCGCGAGCCGTAGTCGGGGGCGAAGAAGTTGGGGACCTGCTGGGAGAGGTATTTCAGTGCGCCGATGCGCTCCCGTTCGATGGCGCGGCTGCCGACGATCGTCGCCGCGACGGGCTGCGACCGCAGGACCATGCCCTGCTTGATGGCCGTCACCTGCACCTTGTCCACCACGATCACGGTATCCGCCGCGGCCGGTTCCTCCCCGGCCGTGCCAGCGACTGCCGCCGTTGCCGCGGCATGCCGTTCCGGTGTCTGTTTTCCTCCGGCCGCCGCGAGGAGCGGAAGGAGTGTCAGAAGCGGTATGGTCAGTTGTCTGAGGTGCACGGTAAAGCGTTTGATTCGGATGCAAAGTAACGGATTTATTTCGGAAGCTGCAATCCTAATTTATGAGGAGGGGGCTTCACAGTTCGCCGGCATCGACGTAACCGGCCGTCAGGGCGTAGATGGCCAGACCCGCCACCGAGCGGATACCCAGCTTCTCCATGATGTTGCGGCGGTGCGAAATGACGGTCGTAAGCCCGATTTGCAGGCTGTCGGCGATCTGTTTGTTCATATAGCCGCGGGCGATCAGCGCCAGCACTTCGGCTTCGCGTCCCGAAAGGGGCGCGGTTTCGGGACGCACCGCGCCGGGAACGATGTGTTCGGACCGGTGCGCGCCGTGGTGCATGCGCAGGATGTCGCGGACGATCGCCTCCTCGTTGGTGCAGACGTCGATGCAGTGCATGTCCGCATAAGCAGGCTGGGGATGTCCGCTGCAAAGCAGGATCGTTTTGCTGCGCCGGGCGCGGAAGAAACTGCCGTGCGTGACGAAGAGCTGCGCCGCCACGAAGAAGTGGAAGAAGTGTTCCGGGTCCGCTTCCGTGAAGGATTCGAAGTCGCCGAAAAGTTCGACGTCGGCGGCGGGAATGATCTTTTCGAGAATGGATTTCATCCCGACGCCCATCAGGACGTTGGGCGCTGCGACGGCTATGGCGGGACGGCGCTCCATCGGCTTACTCGTGGTGATAGGGTTCGTTGTTGAGAATGGTGAAGGCGCGGTAGATCTGCTCGGCGAAGATCGCCCGCACGATCTGGTGCGAAAAGGTCATGCGCGAAAGGGACAGACGGGCGTCGGAGCGTTTGTAGACCTCCTCCGAGAATCCGTAAGGTCCGCCGATGACCAGCACCAGACGTTTCACGCCGCTGTTCATGCGTTTTTGGAGCCAATAGGCGAATTCGACCGACCGCATTTCGTCGCCCCGCTCGTCGAGCAGTACGACGTAGTCGCCGTCCGACAACTGGCGCAGGATCGCTTCGCCTTCGGCCGTGCGCTGCTGTTTGACGCTGAGGTTCTTGGTGTTGCGGATGTCGGGCAGGGCGGTGACCGCGAATTTGCAGTAGAAGTTTACGCGCCGGGCGTACATTTCGACCAGCGACGCGACCTCCTTCGAGTCGGTTTTGCCTATGACTATCAGTTCGATGACCATTTCTTTTCGTAAATCGTTTCCGCAGTCTGCCGCCGCATGCCGGACCGTGACTTGGTTGCCGGTCGAAGCGTTTGCCGGAGCTGCGCGAAAGGGGGGCGGGGCGTCGTAGCCCGGCCGGGGGTCGGAGCCGTGAAAAGCGGACTACAGGTCCGAATTCCATTCGCCGTCGGCGTCGGTGTAGATCACCGGCCGCGATTTCTCGACCGACTTGAGCCACTCGTAAGCCTTGTACATGTTGTAACCGTTGCCCGATTCGCCGCCCAGCGCGAAGGCGACGACGCAGGTGTGGTTGCGCGAGCGGTAGTACATCGCCTTGACCCGTTCGAGGTATTCGTCAGCCAGCGCGGGATCGTTCGACGGCGTGCCGCCCACACGGCGGTCGTCGCGCCTGTCGGGAGCGTTGATGTTGGCCCGGTCGATGACGTAAAGACCGAGTTCGTCGCAAAGTTCGTAGAACCACGCCGGCTGCGGATAGTCGGGGCAGACGGTGTTGCTGCCCTTGGATTTGAGGGTTTTCAGCTCCGCGAGGGTGGTTTTACGGTCTGCGGCGGCGTTGTAGCGGGTTTTGACGAGTTTGATCTCCTTGTCGAAGCGGGTGATGCGGCCGTCGGTGAATTCGGTCTTGCCGAAGCCGATCTTCAGCGGCATGTATTCGCGGTAAGCTCCGTCGCGGCGCGTGAAGAGCATCACCTTGTAGAGCGGCGGGTTCTTGGCGCCCGGCTCCCACTTGTTGGCGTTGGTGCCGTAGATGAAGGGCGTGAAGCGCACGGTGTCGGTCGAACGTCCAGGAATCGTGACCTCCTGCATGTTGAACTCGAGCAGCTTGCCCTGCGGCGAGTAGATGTCGTAACCCACGGTGACGGGTTCGTCGTAGTTGAATGCGTTCTGGGCGACGATGGCCAGTTCGAGTACGCCGAATTTGCGGGTGGAGTCGGGGATGAGCGCGATTTCGAAGTCGCGGATCGAGCGTTTGTTCTGGGTGTATAGGTAGCTGTTTTCGAATGCCTTGCGCGACGCCGGGGCGGCGTTGAGCGCATCGGCCGCGCTGCGGCGCAGAGTCAGCACGACGGCGTTCTTGCCTTCGCAGATGTAGGGCGTCAGCGCGAATTCGGCGGGCGTCGAGGAGTCTTCGACCTCGGCGACCTCGGTGTCGTTGACCGTGAGCGTATAGGCCGTGCCGACGTTTTCGAGGTGGAGGTACACCACGCCGTCGGTCCAGACGTAGGGAATGTCTATCACCTGTCCGACGGCCACCGCGTCGTCCGTGGCCGCGAACGCTTCGGGGGTGTAGGCGATATAGGCTTCGACGCCAGCGCGGTTGCGGGCGTCGGCGTCGTGGCGCTTGTCGTAGGGAACGACCTCGGTGCGGTGGATGCGTCCCGCTTCGACCGGACGCGAGAGAATCTCGGTCGCGGGCGGCTCCTTGATATTGTAGAGGTCCTGTGCCCGGATGCCTGCGGCGCAGAGGATCGCCGCCGTTAGCAGTATGGTACGTTTCATCGTGCGTGTTCTTATATAGGTTAGGCAAAGGTACTTTTTTTTTGTCAAATCGCAAATAATAGGTATCTTTGTAAATTCGAAAAGAACGAATAGGAGCATTGATAAATAGGAGCATTGATAAAATGAAAGATATGAAATCGCAGAGAATCGCAGAAATTCTGAAGTCGGGTGCCGAGGACACCGACATCGTCGTCAAAGGTTGGGTGCGCACCAAGCGCGGAAACAAGAATGTGGCGTTCATCGCCCTCAATGACGGATCGTGCGTTGCGAATATCCAGATAGTGGTCGATCTTGCCAAGTTCGGCGAAGAGCAGCTCAAACCCATCACCACGGGCGCCTGCATCCGTGTGGACGGACGGCTCGTGGCGTCGCTCGGATCGGGCCAGCGCGTCGAGGTGCAGGCCGAGAAAATCGAGATCTACGGCACGGCCGATCCGGAGACCTATCCCCTGCAGAAAAAGGGGCATTCGCTGGAGTTCCTGCGCGACATCGCCTACCTGCGTCCGCGCACCAATACCTTCGGCGCGGTGCTGCGCATCCGGCAGGTACACCGTGATCTTCGGTGTGCCGAGGAAAAGACCGATGCGGTCATACCAGGCGCTTTTCTGCTCGAGCCGGATGACCAGCGTCTGCTCCTCCACCGTGACCGTATGCTTCGCGTGTTCCGCGTCCTCGCATATCGTTGCTGACCATGCTCCTGGATAATCGGAGCGACGAAATATCTCCTCCCCTGCAAGCAAAGCTGGATTATGTCCGCAGTCAGCTTCAGGAGGATGTCACTCAAATGTTATACTATGCTGCCACCGCTTCTTCCGACGCTGCCAGATTCTGCGGCCTGTGCTTTTTGAAAGTAGGGTGTCACAAAAAATTTGTCCGGATTTTGGTGAATCTGCTGGAAATGAAAAAATAATGTGAAACCGGTTGACATATGAAAAAATACAGGATATATTTTATGCTGTAAGATGTGTCAACCGGTTGATATATTCTGCATACGAAGATCCCGAAAGGTACATGAACACACAATGCGCAGAGGAAGGAATGAATTATGAAAAAACTGATTTCGATTCTCTTATGTGGCATGCTGATGCTGACGATGCTTGCAGCATGCGCAAAGACCGAGACTAGCATGGATGCCACAGCAGACACGGCTCCACAGACAGAAAACGCTGCTGAACAAAGCGGGGATGCGGCTGCAGCGCAGACGACGATCGTCTGGCAGAGCTGGGATTCCTATTCTAAGTATGAAGCAGCGATCCTTGCCTTTGAACAGGCTCACCCTGAGATCCATGTGGAATACGAGCAGGTTTCTGACTACATGACAAAGATCATGACCGAAGCGACCAGCGACGAATTGCCTGATCTGATTTCCTGCAAGAGCGGCTATACGCCGATCTTTGCGGATGCCGGTATCCTGCAAGCGCTCGATGTCAGCACACTGCAGGCAGATGCCGAATATGACTATGCGGATTTCTGGGAAACGACCTATGACTACTGCACCTATGACGGTACGTATTACGCACTGCCGATTGACGGCGGCGGTTATGCTTGGGTCTACAATGAACAGATGTTTGATAAGCTTGGCATCACTGTGCCGGAAAACGGTTTCACCTGGACGCAGTTCCGCGAGGTCTGCCAGACGCTTGTTGACCATAAAGACGAACTTGGCATCAGCTATCCGACACTGATCAATGACTATGGCTTCCGTACGATCTACCCGTGGGCGATCCAGAACGGTGCGGAATATCTGAATGCAGATAATACGGCTTGCCTGCTGAATTCCGAACAGACGCTCGGCGCGATCGAATATCTGCAGACGCTGATCGCGGATGGATACATGCCCCCGATGGAAAAGCTGGATGAGGGCACGTATCCGATCGTTGGTATGCTGAACTCCGGAGAGATCGCTATGGGCCGGATCGCTCTGTGGGAAACGACAGCACTGGAAGACAGCGCGAACGTTACCTGGCAGGTCATGCATTCTCCGTGCGCCGATAACGGCAAACAGGCAGAGATTCTCTATATCAACACCATTGCAATCTCTGCCAGCAGCAAAAACCAGGAAGCGGCACAGACTTTTATCAAGTATATTACGGGCAAGGAAGGCCTGAGTATCCTGCTCAAGGGTACCAGCGATCCGCAGACGTCTGTCAGAAAGTCTTTGCAAGAGCTGTCAATTTCCATGTTTACCGAAGACAAGCACATGCACATTTACAATGATGCGGTGGAATACAGCACCTGGATCCCCAACCTGGTGAGCTACGAAGACCAGCTGACGTTCATGCAGCAGAAGCTGGAAGCCCACCGCACAAAATAATTTTGCCCGAAACGCTTTTCATTTCGCGCGTTTTTTGTTATACTTACTTGTGCGCCCGGCAAACCGGGCAATGGGGGCTAGTAGCTCAGTTGGTCAGAGCTGGCGGCTCATAACCGCTTGGTCCCGGGT
>ERZ834798.2538-NODE-2538-length-13115-cov-15.598698_pt1 | contig 13115 bp, 12 predicted proteins | sample MGYA00519689_ERZ834798 | MGnify/ENA primary metagenome ERZ834798 (study PRJEB31850, sample SAMEA3708761) | human gut metagenome | biome: human gut; feature: human-associated habitat; material: faeces | place: China | collected 2014 ...
CAATCATCCTGTCGTGCTCCTCCGCAGTGGTAACGGAGAACATTCCAAAGCCGCAGGGTGCCATGGCATCCTTTACCCGCTGCAAAAGGTCAATATCGTCAAATCTGGGGGGCACCAAAACCATGGGCGCGCCCTTGTAGAGATCCGCCCGGCTGTACTTGAAGCCGGAAAAATGGGAGCCTGCCATGGGGTGACCGCCTACAAAGGTAAAGCCGTATTTCCGGGCCACCGGGAAGCAGCGCTTGCAGACCTCCTGCTTAATGCCGCACAGGTCCAGAACCAGAGCACCGGAATCCACAAGGCGGCCGTTGTCCTCCAGCCATTTGGCGCTGCCGCCGGGATAGATGGCAAGCAGCAGCAGCTCACACGCCGGGATGGTTTCCTCATCCAGCCGTTCGTGGACTGCTCCGGAGAGCATGGCAAAGGACAGGGTGCTTTCGTCCAGGTCGGCAGCATAGACCGTGTGACCTGCCACGGCATAGGCCCGGGCCACGGAGCCGCCAATCAGACCTAAGCCCAAAATGCCTACCTTCATACCACGGCCTCCCGAATGGCGCGGACCTTCCGGGCCACCTCGTCAAACTGGGCAGGGGTCAGGGACTGCGCACCGTCACACAGAGCCTTTTCAGGATTATTGTGGACTTCGATCATCAGACCATCCGCGCCCGCTGCCACGGCGGCACAGGACATGGCAGAAACCAGTCTGGATTTGCCTGTGGCATGGCTGGGGTCTGCAATTACAGGCAGATGGCTCAGCTCGTGCAGCACCGGAATGGCGGACAGATCCATGGTATTTCTGGTGTAGGTTTCGAAGGTCCGGATACCGCGCTCACAGAGAATCACATTTTCATTGCCCTCGCTCATGATGTATTCGGCGCTCATGAGCAGCTCTTCGATGGTGTTGGCAAGGCCGCGCTTGAGCAGGACCGGCTTGTGCATCTTGCCCACCGCCTTGAGCAGCTGGAAATTCTGCATGTTGCGGGCACCGATCTGCACGACATCGACATACTCTTCAAACTCCGGGATGCGGTCTTCGCTCATCAGCTCGGAGACAATGGGCAGGCCGGTGGCCTCGCGGGCCTTGACCATGTCGAGGATGCCCTCGGTCTCCAGACCCTGGAAGGAGTAGGGAGAGGTGCGGGGCTTGTAGGCACCGCCGCGGAAGAGGGCAGCACCGCCGGCCTTGACGCTCTGGGCGATGCGCAGGGCCTGCTCCTCGCTCTCGATGCTGCACGGACCGGCCATGACGGCGATCTTCTCCCGGCCGCCGATCCGGACGCCGCCGCAGTCGATGACCGAGTCGGCGGGGTGGAACAGGCGGTTGGCGCGCTTATACGGGGCCGACACACGGGTCACGTTGTCGATCCAGGGGTTGGCGAGCACATCGCGCTCGTCGATCTTGGTGGTGTCGCCCACCAGACCGAAGACGTTGTAGTCCTTGCCGGTGATCAGGGTGACATCGAGGCCCTGCTTTTCAAAGCGGTCCACGATCTTTTCCAGTTCTTCCTTCGGGGTGCCTTTTTTCGTCGAGATGATCATCTTCTTGCATTCCTTTCCCTTTTATCAACGTGTCAACCTCTCAGTCTGCTTCGCAGACAGCTCCCCTGATAGGGGAGCCCTTGGCAGGCCGGGCAAGCCCTGCTGTCCGCGTAGGCCCGATGGGGCGCAAAGCAGCGGGCCCTGTCCTCTTTGGCAACGGCATTCGGATTGCTGCTGTGAATCTCGGCAGCGGAGCCCGGCCGTTTCCGAAAGCAAAAAACTTCGCTCGTTCAGCACAGTCCTCACCGACTCGCCAGAGGCTCCCCTATCAGGGGAGCTGGCGGGCGTAAGCCCGACTGAGAGGTTTCTTTCCTTACTGCACCATGTGCGATTGTGCGCCGCCGTCCAGCCGGAGCAGCTGCACCAGATAACTGCATGCGTGGAGATAGCCGCCGATGCCCTCGCCCGCAAAGCGGCCCTGACAGCCGAACGAGACGACGTCCGTGTTCCGGAACGGCTCCCGGCCGCTGGGTTCGCTCATGAGCACCTCCACGGCGGGCACACCGCAGAGCTGCAGCGCTTCCAGAATGGCCACGCTGTAATAGGCATAGCCGCCCGGATTGAGGATGATGCCGTCGGCGCGGCCTGCGGCCGACTGGATCTCATCAATGATATCGCCCTCGTGGTTGGACTGGAAGAAATCCGGCTCGATGCCCATCTGCTGGCAGCAGACGTCCAGATAATCCAGCAGGCCGTTGTAGTCCACTTCGCCCTCCACACCGGGCTCGGTGAAGCGGGTGATGTTGACGTTTGGCCCGTTAATGAACAAAAATCGCATCCAATGCCTCCAGTGCCGCCGCAACGGCGTCTGCAACGGTCGTTTCGTTCGGGATGACCGCATCGGCTGCGGCCAGATAGAGCGGGCGGCGCTGGGCTTCCATGGTCTTCAGCGCCTCGGCGCTGGTGGAGAGCGGACGCCCGCCGCCTACGGTCAGGGCGTCCAGCGGGCGGTCGATGAAGAGCACCACGCCGTTCTGCCGCAGGGCCCGCAGGTTTTCGGGCCGCTTGATGACTCCGCCCCCGCAGGAAAGCACCTGACGGCCCTCTCTGGCAAAGCGGGCGGTCTGCTCGGCCTCCCGTGCCCGGAAGCCGTCCTCGCCCTCTGCGGCGAAGAGGTCCGGGATGCTGCGGCCTGCGGCCCGGACGATCTCCTCATCCAAGTCCACGAACCGCTTGCCCAGCCGGTCGGCCAGCGCGCGGCCGATGGTCGTTTTGCCGCAGGAGGGCATCCCGATGAGCGCCACGTTCAGCTGCTCTTTCCGGAGCTGGGCGGTGATGGCGCGGATCTCGGCCGGGGCATCGTCGAACTTGCGGTCCAGGAAGTATTCCGCCGCATACACGGCCTGGGCCACCAGCATTTCGAGGCCGCCCACGGCCACCGGCACGCCCGCCTCCTCGGCACGCAGGATCAGTTCCGTTTTGTCCGGATTGTAGACCACGTCGAGGACGGCTTCCAGCCCCGGCATCGCGGCCACATCCAGATGGCAGACCCCCACATTCGGGTACATGCCCGCCGGGGTGGTGTTGATGACAATGTCGGCCCCGCTGTGAACGGCTTCCGCATAGGAAAGCTCGCCCTTTTCGGGGTCCGGATGCCGGCTGACGGTCAGCACTCTGGCTGCGCCCTTATCTTTTGCCACGGCGCTCGTGGTGTTGTGGGTGCCGCCGGTGCCAAGAATGAGGACGGTCCGGCCCGTGAACTTCACGCCGTGGGCATCGGCCAGGTAGGCAAAGCCGAGATAGTCGGTGTTGTAGCCGTAGAGCAGGCCGTTCCGGTTCACGACCGTGTTCACGGCCCCGATGGCCTTGGCGCGCGGGTCGATGTAGGAGCAGGAACCCATGACCAGCCGCTTATACGGGATGGTCACATTGATCGCCTTGAAGGCCCGCCGGGTCAGGAAGGCCCGCGCCTCCTCCTCGGTGGGCAGCGGGCACAGGTCGTACCGGTAGCCGCAGAGCATCTCGTGGATGATCTTCGAGTACGAGTGCCCCAGTTTGGAGCCGATGAGTCCGTATTCCATTTACAGCTCCTCCTTGCGGTAAGCGGTAGGCTGTTCCATCCAGGCCATGCCGTACTTCGCGGTCAGCAGGTCGCCGACGGCCAGCGCCGCCGCGCAGGTCTGCACGATGGCCGCACGGGGCACGATGCAGGGGTCGTGACGGCCCTGGATGGAAAGTTCCGCGTTCTGTTTTGCAATGTAATCCACGGTATCTTGTGGTTTGTAGATGCTGGGCGTGGGCTTGACCACGGTGCGGAAGACGACCGGCATCCCGTTGGAGATGCCGCCGTTCAGGCCCGCATTGTGGTTGGTAGCCGTCACGATGCGGCCCCCCTGCATCCGGAAGGCATCGTTCGCTTCGCTGCCCTTCAGGTCGGCGAAGCCGAAGCCGGTGCCGAACTCGATGCCCTTGACGGCCGGGACCGAGAAGGCCATGTGGGCCAGCTCGCTTTCCACGCTGTCAAAATAGGGTTCGCCGATGCCTGCAGGCAGGCCGAGGAGGGCGGTCTCCAGCGTACCGCCCACACTGTCGCCTGCGCTGCCTGCGGCGCGGATGGCCGCTTTCATCGGCTCTTCGGCCTCCTCGTTCAGCAGAGCGAAGCCATCGCCCCGGCTCAGCAGCGCTTCGGCCTGCGCCCCCAGTGTCGCCGGGTCATCCAGCGCAAAGGGGGTGTCTGCAACGCCCGCGCACTGCCCGATGTGGGTCACGATGTTGATGCCGGCCCGGTCGAGGGCACCCAGCACCACCGCACCGCCCGCCACCAGCGCCGCCGTGATGCGGCCGGAAAAGTGTCCGCCGCCCCGCGCATCCTGAAAGCCGTGGTATTTGGCATAGGCTGTGTAATCCGCATGGCCGGGGCGAAGCAGGTCGGCGGTCTTGGCATAGTCGCCGCTGCGAGTGTTCTGGTTCTCGATCATCAGGGCGATGGCGGTGCCGGTCGTCCGGCCGTTCACAACGCCGGAGAGAAACTGCACCCGGTCCGCCTCCACGCGGGGGGTGGACAGGCCGTCGCCCCGCGCCCGGCGCTTGTCCATGCAGGCGGCGAGGAACGCCTCATCCACCGGCACCCCCGCCGCCATGCCGTCCAGCACGGCGCCGATGGCGCGGCCATGGCTCTCGCCGAAGATGGTCAGGGAGAGGGCAGACCCGAACGTGTTCTTCATGGTCATTCCTCCATGCCCAGCAGGGGGCGCAGGCCCTCCACCGGGATGGTCTCAGCGCGCCAGCAGCCCAGACCCGGCACCTTGATGATGGTGATCTGACCGCCCTGCGCCTTTTTGTCGTGCAGCATCTCGGCCAGCACCTTTTCTTTGTTGTAGGTGGTGCGCAGGGGCAGGCCCAGGCGGCGGTAGACCGCCCGCACCCGCTTTTGCAGCGCCTTGGATTCGATCATGGGCAGCATCCCCAGCGCCACGCACTCGCCGTGGAACAGGCCCACGGTGCGGCGGCCCTTGATGCCCTTGACGGCCTCGATGCCGTGGCCGATGGTGTGGCCGAAGTTGAGGGCCTTGCGCATCCCGCGCTCGGTCTCATCCTGCTCGACGATGTTTTTCTTGAACCGCAGGCTGCGGTAGATGATCTCGTTGATCTGGCCGTCGATGTCGCCCTTTTCAAAGATGCCGAACAGCTCCGGGTCGGCCAGCAGGCTGGCCTTGACCGCCTCGGCCAGGCCGTTGATGTAGTGGCGGCGGGGGAGGGTGGCCAGCGTATCCGGGTCCACGATGACCAGTTTAGGCTGCCAGAAGGCACCCACGATGTTCTTGGTATCGCCCAGATCCACCGCCGTCTTGCCGCCGATGGAGGAATCGATCATCGAGAGCGTGGTGGTGGGGCAGTTGATGAAGTCGATGCCCCGCATATAGATGGAAGCGGCAAATCCGGCCAGGTCGCCCACGACGCCGCCGCCCACCGCCACGACCAGGTCGCCGCGGCCCATGTTGAAATCGAGCATCTGCTGTAAAACGCTCTCCAGGATCTTGAAGCTCTTACTGGCCTCGCCCTGGGGCACCGTGATGATCCGGGCCTCGCGGCACTGGTCGGCCACCCGCTGGGCATACTGGGCCGGGACGCCGCTGTCGGTGACGACGGCCACCCTGCGGTCCAGCCGGGCGAACTGGTACAGGTTCTCCAGTGCGCCGTTCTTCAGGATGATGTCATAACTGCGCTCGCCCAGATTCATGGTGAGCTTGGTTCCGATAAAATCGCTCATTTGTTGTACACTCCTAACAGCCGTACCGTGCGGCAGACATGGTTCAGCGCGCGCAGCAGCGCGGCGGTCTCTTCGGCGGTGGGGTCGCCCACCAGCTCAACGTAAAAATAGTAATCGAAGGGGACATGGGGCAGCGGGCGGCTCTTGATGGACTCCATATCGTAGCCGCTGGCACCGATGATCTGGATGACCTCGGCCAGCTTGCCGGGCTTGTTGTCCACCGTGAACAGCAGCGAGAAGCGGTTGCCCGCCGTGGGCTTTTCGCGGCTGAGGACGATGAACCGGGTGGTGTTGTCGCCATCGGTGTTGATGCTGGGCACCAGAACTTCCAGCCCGTACAGCGCCGCCGTTTCCACGCTGGCGATGGCCGCCTGCGTTCGGTCGCCGCTCTCGGCCACGAACTTGGCTGCCATGGCCGTGTTGGGCATGGCCGTGGCTGGCAGGCGGAACTGCTTTAAGAAGGTCTCGCTCTGGGCAATGGCCTGCTGGTGGCTGTACACATGCTTCAGCTCGCTCAGCGGGGTGCCGGGCAGGACCAGCAGGTTCTGCGAGATGGGCAAATCGTACACATCCACGACCCACAGGGCGGGGTGGTTGTAGCACAGGTCCAGCACGGCGGACACATCGCCCGCGTGGCTGTTCTCAAAGGGGACCACGCCATGGGCTGCATCGCCGCGTTCCACCGCGTCGAAGACCTCGTCCCAGGTGGGGTAGCTGACCGCCTCCGCATGGGGGAAGAGCGCCTTGAGCGCGATGTGCGCAAAGGCTCCCTCCACGCCCTGATAGGCGGCGCGGTTCCGGCCCAGCACCTCGGCCTCGTACTGCTTGGCCACATCCATCATGTGCTGTACGTGGTCGCGGTAATAGGGGCGCAGGGCGGGGTCCTGAATGCGCGCTTCGGCCTTGTCCAGCACCACGGCTTCCCGCGCGGCATCGAAGATCGGCAGGCCGTGGGCCTTTTTGTATTCGGCAACCGCCAACACAGCCGCCATCCGCCGCTCGAACAGCGCGGCCAGCGCGGCGTCCACCGTGTCGATCTCCCGGCGGGCTTTGTCCAGTGCGTCCATGGGTTCCACATCCTTTGTTTTCATGATACCGGAGATGATACGGAATGAGTATACCATAACCCGGACACAGAAACAACAAACCCCGCCCCGGTTCTGTGCGGAGTTTTTTTCAGATTTTGCTTTGGAAAAACGAAAGAGTCTCATCTGCCATCGGGCGGATGAGACTCTTCGATCGGGTCATTTTCGCAGGTCTTCCCGGCTCCGCGCCTTCCCGTAATACCGGCCATAGGGGTTGTCGAGGTCGGCAGCGCGGGGCGGGGCGCGTTCTGGCTCTGGGGGCGGCGGGACGGGCAGGCGGCGGGGGGCACCGACCTCCCGCTTGATCAGGCGGAACCGCATGGCGTCAGTCCTCCGCGCTGGCAGTGGAGACGGCCCCGGCAGTCAGCGCCTGCCAGAACGCTTCGCCGCCCTTGAGGTTGTCGGCGGTGCCGGAATTCCAGGCACCGCGCATCCCGACGTAGAACTGCGCCATGTACTCCTGGCTGTCGCCGCCCTGAGCGTGGGTGGTATCGGCCTGGTATTCACCGAGGCCCAGCCCGGTCAGGGCGGGGCAGTCGGTCCACCGGTAGACCATGTTCCACCAGTCACCGTCGCTGCCGGGTTCAGGCAGGCTGCCGTCGAGGTAGCGCAGGGTACCGGTGCTCTCTTCAAAGCCCGCCGGGTCGTACAGCAGAAAGACCGCGCTCAGACCGCCCTGCACATCGGCGGCCAGCTTAGTGGTGCCCGCCATGGTCAGGTAGGCTGCGCTCTCGGTCTGGGTCTCCTCGTCGGAATAGTCCAGCGTATAGACGTTCAGGGTCACGACCACCTTGCCGTCGCCGTTCCGGTCTTCGCCGAATTGGGCAAGCTGGGTCTGGAGCGCATCCACAGTATCCTCCGGCAGGTAGTAGGGGGCCACCACGGCCACATTGTAATCGGCCTTGGTGGTAAAGAAATACTGCCCGATGAAGTTGTACGCCACAAAGGCCACGGCGATGCCGATGAGGATCACCCACTTCAGGTTATAATCCCACCAGTTGGCCCAGCGTTCTTTCCGGGTATACTGTTTTTCCCGGCGGGGTTTGAGGTCGCCGGGCTGGATGTCGCGTTCGTAACGATAGCTTGCCATAGTTCTCCTTAAAGCTGTGCGAGGATGGTCTGGCGGACGGCTTCGGGCAGCTGTTTCTGCTCTGCCTTGCTCATGCCGACCGTCCGGATGGGCGGCAGGATGCGGATGTGGATGGAACCGGGGGTCGCGCGGTTGCCGTGGGCCTCGAACAGGCCGCGGGCACCGGAGATGGCCACCGGCACCACCGGGGCACCGGTCTTGATGGCGATGCGGAACGCACCGGCCTTGAACTCGCCTGCGCCGCCCTCTTCGCCCTTATAGCGGGTGCCTTCGGGGAAGATGACGAAGCTCTTGCCGCTCTCCACGATGGCCGTGGCATCGTTCAGCGCCTTGACGGACGCGCGGATGTCGTCGCGCTTGACGAAAACGCAGCCCAGCAGCTTCATCCAGCGGTTGAGCAGAGGGATCTTTTCCAGCTCCTCTTTCGCCAGGATGCCGTGGGGCGCATCCAGCGCCGCCAGAAGCAGCGGGATGTCGTAGTAGCTGCGGTGGTTGCCCACGAAGACGCAGGGGCCGTCCTTTGGGATGTTCTCCTGCCCTTCCACCGCCAGCCGTGCGCCGGTCACTTTCAGGATGCCCCGGCTCCAGTGCGGGATATGCTTGTTGATGATCTGCTCCACGGTATCCATGTCCCCGGCGGCGAGGGCGCGCTCGGCCCGGCGGAGCACACCGTAGTGGACGATCATATAGCCAAACAGATATACAAACATCGCGATCGTGCGAAGAATGCTCATGATACGTTCCTCCTTCTGGCCTGAAAAGCCTGTTTCATTGTACCACACTTTGGGCGAAAATGGGAGCCGAAACACTTTTTTTACAAATGAAGGGCCGGATGGCTTGCAAAATTCACAAAATCCGGGTATATTTATAGAAAGAAAGGTAGCACAATGGGCAGTTCCTTTTCCTTCTGCCCCGCGGCACCGAGCCAAACCAGAAAGGGTTCGAAACAAAATGGGTCTTTTTCCTTCTGCAAATGATTTCCGCAAGGCCGGGCCGGGCGTCGAGAAGGACGCCCCCCGCAAAACGGGCATCGGCCGCTTTTTTGAGCTGGTCGGGCGCGACATGTCCGGCATGTTCCTGGCCAATCTGCTCACCTGCATCGGCTTTCTGCCGGTCATCTGCCTGGTGTATGTTGGTTTTCTGATGAACAACCTCACCGTCATGGTGGTCAGCGCCATCGCGGGCGGCATCCTGGCCGGCCCCGCACTGGCGGGCATGTACGACACCGTACTCCGCGCCCTGCGCGATGAAGCGGGCTACTGGTGGACCACCTACCGCCGCGCGTTCAAGCGGAACTTCAAAGCCGCCATCCTGCCCGGCATCGTCTACTGCACCGTCATCACCATCCAGATCTTCCTCGTCTATTTCTGCTTCAACATGCTGTACCACGGCACCAACGTCGGCCTGCCCATGTGGGTGGCCACGGTGCTGAACCTGGTGCTGTTCCACATGCTGTTCGCCTACCTGTGGCCGCAGGTGGTCCTGCTGGACCAGCCCTTCCACCAGACGCTGAAGAACTGCCTGAACTGCATGATTGCCTTCCTGCCCCACGCGCTGGCGTCCGCCATCGTGACCATCCTGTTCTGGGGCGTCGTCATCCTGTGCATGCCGCTGGGCATCTTCCTGATGCTCATCTTCGGCTTCTGGTTCCAGACCGAGGTCTGCTGCCAGATCGTCTACGGCGACGTGAACCGCGTCTTCCACATCGAGGAGAGCCTCCAGAAGCTGCACGACGCCGCGCTGGACGCCGCCCTCCGGGAGGAATACGGCGAAGACGAGCCGGACGGCACCGAACACTGATCTTTCACCGATGCGCAAAGGAGAACCGTGCGATGGAACAACGAAATAACCTCGTGTTGCAGGGCACCGAGACCTTCTCCCGCGGCGCGCTGGACAATGTCGCGCTGGAAAGCGGCGCTTTGGTGCTGGACAGCTCCGCCGGGCGGTATCTGCCCTACGGCAGCTACACCACGCCGGAGTTCGCGATGCCGGCTTTCTGCAACCTGAACGTCAGCTGGAACGCCAGCGCCCCTCATAACACGATGGTGGAGGTGCGCTGCCGGGTCTATGCCGGGAACACCTGGACCGGCTGGATGAGCTTTGGCAAGTGGGCCCCGGATTACCCCCGCTGCAGCATCAACGCCCAGAGCGAGGACGGGATGATCTTCCTGCTGGGGGACACCGTCACCGTGGCCACGCCGGGCGGCGGCACCGGCATCCAATTGCAGGTCAACCTCTCGACCAACGACGACAAATCCACCCCCGCTGTGCGGCTGCTGGCCGCCGCCGTCCGCCCCCTGACCTGGGAAAAACACGAGGGCCGGCCGCTGAACCGGCGGCTCTATCTGCCGGAATACTGCTTCTCTGCCCACGACCCCAGCTTTGGCCGGGAGATGGATCTGCCCCTCGTCATGGCGGCTCTGATGAACCGCTGGGGCGAGGACATCCTGCCCGAAGAGGTGGCCTACGCCATGGAGGACAACGCCACCCGGAGCACCGGCAACGCCGCCTTTGCAGCGGCTGCCGCGGGCTGCTGCGGCTTTCCCTGCTGGCAGGCCTGGATGGACCTGCAGGACCTGCGCACCCAGATCCACGACGACTGCCCCGTTGCCGTCCGGGTCGAGCGCCGCATCCGGGGCCAGCGTGACCCGGTGGGCATCTGGATGGGGCTGCGGGGCTTTGGCCACGACGACGCCGTGATGGCTGATTATGTCCTGCTCAACGACCCCACCGCCGACAGCGACGGCTCCGTCAACTGCACCATGGCGCTGTCGGATTTCCTGCGCTACTTCACAGGCCGGGCCATCGCCCTGCGGCGCAAGCCCAGAGATGCAGCCGCCGACCTGCCCGACCGCGTCCGCTGCGACCTGGCCCGCAGCGAGGATGGCCGCTGCTATTACTTCGAGCAGCGGGGCCAGCGCGACCCGCTGCCGGATGATTTTTCCGGCTGGACCGCCTACACCCTGCACGACGGCATCGCCCATGCCACCACGGCCCACCGGACGTTCCGCCGGATGGAGCGCACCCCGGACGGGGGCCTTTGCTTCCCGCCCGAACAGCTGGCCGCAGGCGGGCGGTGCAGCGTTTACGCCGTAGACCAGACCGGCCGGATGCGGGTCGCGGAAGTCCGCCTGCCCGCGCCGCCCAGACCCCCGGCAGCACCGCCTGCCGCACCTCAGAATGACCCCCAGAGCACCGGGCAGCCGGACCTCTAGGCCCGCCCCCGCCAAACGCTTTCCGGGGATAAAAACTGTTATATAGGAGGAACACATTATGGCAAAGACGATCATCACCATTGGCCGTGAGTACTGCACCGGCGGCAACTACATCGCAGAGGATGTTGCAAATGCTCTGGGCATCAAGCTCTACGACAAGGAGCTGATCACCATGGCAGCCAAACACTCCGGCCTGTCCGAGGAGGCTGTCGCCGCCAGCGAGAAACGCCACACCCACAGCCTGCTGTACAGCCTGTACACCATGGGCAACGAGCTGCCGCTGGGCGATCAGGTGTTCATCCTGCAGAGCCGCATCATCAAGCAGCTGGCTGAGGAAGGCCCCTGTGTCATCCTGGGCCGCTGCGGTGACTATGTGCTGCGGGACCGCAAGGACGTGCTCCGCGTCTTCATCTATGCGCCGGTGGAGTGGCGTCGTGAGCTGGCCAAGACCGACCCTCTGGTCAAGGCACACGACGAGAAGGGCATCAAGGAAGAGATCGAGAAGACCGACCGCAACCGCTCGGCCTACTACAACTACTACACCCAGAACCGCTGGGGTGATGCCCACAACTACGACCTTGCCATCAACGCCGCCCTGGGCCGCGAGACCTGCGTGAAGATGATCCTGGACGCAGTGGCCGCCAAGGAAAAGGCTGCGGAGAAGTAACCGCTCCGTTCCCGGCTGCAAGGTCAAAAAACAATGATGCTGCGTGGGTAGGGTGCTTCGGCGCTCTGCCCACGTTTCAAGCATAGAGAAAAAACGTCAAAAGGAGAAATCGTGGAAAACAAGCAGACCAATCCCCCCACCGCCCAGGAAAACATCATGGGCACTATGGCCATCAACCCGCTGCTCGTCAAGCTGAGCATCCCGATGATGGTCTCGATGCTGGTCCAGGCACTTTATAATGTCGTGGACTCCATCTTCGTCTCGCACGTCAGCGAAGGTGCGCTGACCGCCGTTTCGCTGGCCTTCTCGCTGCAGAATGTGATGATCGCCGTCGGTGTCGGCACCGGCGTCGGCGTCAACGCCCTGCTGTCCAAGAGCCTGGGTGAAAAAGACCAGAAGCGCGCCAACAGGACGGCTGAAAACGGCATCTTCCTGGCGCTGTGCAGCTTTGCTGCCTTTTTCATCATCGGCCTGACCTGCATGAAGCCGTATTTCTATGCGCAGACCAGTGATGTGGAGATCGCCGAGCAGGGCATCCGCTACCTGACCGTCTGTTCCGTGTTCAGTCTGGGCCTGTTCCTGCAGACCATGGGCGAAAAGCTGCTGGCCGCGACCGGCCGCACCAACCTGAGCATGTGCAGCCAGCTCATCGGTGCCATCGTGAACATCGTGCTCGACCCCATCTTCATCTTCGGCTACTGCGGTGAGGCCCTGTCCGGCACCACCGGCGCGGCAGTGGCCACGGTCATCGGCCAGTTCTGCGGTGCCGGTGCCGCCATCTTCTTCAACCTGAAGAAGAACCCCGACATCCAGATCAGCTGGCACGGCTTCCGCCCCAGTGCAGACGCCATCAAGCGCATCTATGTCGTCGGCCTGCCCAGCATCGCCATGCAGTGCGTCGGCAGCGTGATGACCTTCTTCATGAACCAGATCCTGATGGCCTTCTCGGCCACGGCGGTCGCCGTCTTCGGCGTCTACTTCAAGCTCCAGAGCTTCGTCTTCATGCCCATCTTCGGCATGAACAACGGCATGGTGCCCATCATCAGCTACAACTACGGTGCCCGTAATCCAGACCGCGTCAAAAAGACCATCAAGCTGGCCATGTGCTACGCAGAGGGCATCATGCTCATCGGCTTCTGCCTGTTCCAGTTTGTGCCGGACAAGCTGCTGAGCTTCTTCGCCGCCAGCGACGCGATGCTGGCCATCGGCATCCCGGCCATGCGCACCATCTGCTTCCACTTCCTGCTGGCCGGTATGAGCATCATCCTGTCCTCCACCTTCCAGGCGCTGGGCAACGGCATGTTCAGCC
>ERZ834798.2539-NODE-2539-length-13105-cov-3.166207_pt1 | contig 13105 bp, 15 predicted proteins | sample MGYA00519689_ERZ834798 | MGnify/ENA primary metagenome ERZ834798 (study PRJEB31850, sample SAMEA3708761) | human gut metagenome | biome: human gut; feature: human-associated habitat; material: faeces | place: China | collected 2014 ...
CACCAGTCGAAACTTTCTGTAGAAAGTTTCTCCCTCCCCCTCCGAGTTCAACATCCAACACACTGGTATCACCATGAAAATATGGAAATTCCGCAACCAGCCCGATAAGGGTCCCTGCCCCGCCGGATGGGCGGACAAGCTGGGTGTCCCTCAGGTCGTAGCCGACCTGCTCTGGCAACGCGGGCTGGAAACTTCCGCTCAAATGGATTCGTTCCTCTCGCCGGGGCTGCGCCACCTCGCACCCCCGGACTGCTGGCCCGGTATGCAGGAAGCGGTCGACGCGCTGGAACAAGGCATCCGCGAAGGCCGCAACGTGCTCATCTGGGGCGACTACGACGTGGACGGCATCACCGGTGCCACGCTCATCCTGCAAACGCTCCGCTTCCATGACGTGCCCTCCACGGTACACCTCCCGGACAGGCGGAAAGAAGGCTACGGCCTCAACATCCCTGAAATCGAACGCCTCGCCGCCGAAGAAGGGCCGGGCATCCTGCTGACCGTGGACTGCGGCATCAGCGATGTGAAGGCCGTGGAACGGGCCAAGGAGCTGGGCTTCATGGTGGTGGTGTCCGATCACCACATGCCGCCCGAGGAGCTGCCGCCCGCCCACGCGATCACCAACCCGCGCCTCAGCGAAGACAACCCCTGTCCGCATCTGGCGGGCGTGGGCGTGGCCTTCTTCCTCATGGCCGCCCTCAACGGCAAGCTGGAAGCCATGTCGGGCAAGCGCATGGACATGCGGCAGGTGCTGGACCTCGTGGCACTCGGCACGCTGGCGGACATGGTTTCGCTCACGGGGCAGAACCGCATCCTCGTCAAGAACGGCCTGCTCAAAATCGCGGAGGCCAAACGCCCCGGCCTCGCCGAGCTCAAGGGGGCCAGCGGCTTTTCCCCCGTGGCGGCCCTCGGCGCGGGACAGGTGGTCTTCAACCTCGCCCCGCGCATCAACGCCGCCGGGCGTCTGGGCAGCCCCACGCTGGCCCACGACATGCTGCTCACACCCTCGCACGACGAAGCCGCCAAACTGGCCCAAACGCTGACCTCCCTGAACGACGAGCGCCGTTCCGAAGAAGACCGCATCTACAAAGAAGCGCTTGAACAGGCCGAGGCCAACCCAAAACGGCTGGGCTTCGTGCTGTACGGCAAGGACTGGCATCAGGGCGTCATCGGCATCGTGGCTTCGCGTATCGTGGAAGTCTACTACCGCCCAGTGCTGATTCTCTGTTCCGACGGGGAAAGCCTGAAAGGATCAGGCCGCTCCGTTCCGGAATTCGACCTCCACGCGGGCCTCACGCGCTGCGCCGACATGCTGCTCGGCTTTGGCGGGCACAGGCAGGCCGCAGGGCTCCGTATCGCTCCCGACCGTCTGGACGAACTGCGCGAGCGTTTCGATGCCGTCATCCGGGAGGAGCTCGGGGAGGCACCGCTCACGCCATCCTTGAAGATTGATGCGGAAATGCCCTTTTCGCAGGCCTCGGATTTCACCGTGCTAAAGGGGCTCGAACTGCTCCAGCCCTTCGGCATCGGCAACCCCGAGCCCATTTTCGCCTCGCTGCCCCTGCGGGTGAAAAAGCGCAAGGCGTTCGGCCATTCCCGCGAACACATCTCGCTTGAGGTGACGGAAGAAGGCTCCGGCATCACCTTGCAGGCCAAGGCATGGCGGCAGGCGGATCAAATCCCCGAAAGCATACAAGGGCAGCGCATCCGGCTCGCGTATACGCCGGGCATCAACGCCTACAACGGCATCGCCTCGGTCGAACTGCGCGTCAGGGACTGGGAAGTGCTGTAGCCGGGGAGTGCGCGTAATCCGCTTTTCAAGCGGCATCCTCTTCCCTATACTAGGGGGAGCCGCCGCATCCGGCGGACTCTTTCATCTTTTATGGAGACAATCATGCAGAGCATCCGTATCGCCGTTCTGGCGCTCGCCCTGTGCTTTGGCGCGAGCCTTCTGCCCGTTCAGAGCCATGCCGCCGCGCCCCTGCCCAAAGTCAAAATCGAAACCAGCATGGGCGACATCGTCGTTGAACTGAACCCCGCGAAAGCGCCCAAAACCGTCAGCAACTTCTTGTATTACGTGAAATCCGGCTTCTACAACAACACGATCTTCCACCGCGTCATCAACGGATTCATGATTCAGGGCGGCGGCCATACCGCCGACATGCAGGAAAAGGCCAACTCCCGCAAGCCCGTGGTCAACGAAGCCGGGAACGGCCTCAAGAACGACGCCTACACCATCGCCATGGCCCGTACCAACGATCCCGACTCCGCCACGGCGCAGTTCTTCATCAACGTGGCGAACAACGACTTCCTGAACCACAAGAACGAAACGCCGTCCGGCTACGGCTATGCCGTGTTCGGCAAGGTCATTCAGGGGCAGGACGTCGTGGACCGCATCAAGAGCGTATCCACCGGCAGCTACGGCCCCTATCAGGATGTCCCGAAAACGCCCGTGATCATCAAGAGCATCGTGCCTGTCCAATAGCTGATTTTTCTCATACGTTTTCCGCGTATTAGAGACATTTCGAAAAAAATTCGGAAAAAAAGCGAAAAAAAGCTTGCCAAGACGGGAGAGTTTGCGTAGTTACTCTCCCTGTCGAGCCGGGGTAGCTCAGTTGGTAGAGCAGGGGACTGAAAATCCCCGTGTGGGCAGTTCAATTCTGTCCCCCGGCACCACTTGGAAATACAGGACTTGTGTCTTATGGGCACAAGTCCTTTTTCTGTTTCTTCATCCTTCCTCTCCCCACCCTCTCCCCACATCGGGGGATTGGTCCTCACCTAAGTGCATTCTCTGCGCTTACCTCTCATGCCTTTACTCACCTGCCCTGCATCTGGAAGGGCGCGCTCACCTATCCTACTATTCAACGAAGTGTCCACGGCCACCATGGCACACGTCGTCTGGGCATGCTTACCACCATCCAAAGCCATGCTTCTGGCTACATCTACGCCCTCCACTCAACGATGAGTGAGCGCATCCGCTTCCAAGCGCGCAGCGCCTTGGGGGGGTGCCGTTCCTCGCTCCCCGCTCCCCTCACTCTGAGGAAGACAGCGCAAAACATCCTGTCGGAGTGGTCTACCGCCTACCCCCCATGGGTCCTTCCAAGGGGCCAGCTCGAGGGGCCGAATCGGTCGCCCATGCGGTCGGGGATTTTTTGGGTTTTGCTCAATGGGAATTTGGGAATGAACCTCGCTAAAAATCGGAACTTAAACTGGAGAGGTCTACGCTCCGGAGGATTTCTGCATGCCACACGACGTGGATGAATCTCAGCTAGATGCCATGGCCGCCCGGGTGGCCGCCGTGGTGACTGAAGAACAAGCCGCCCGAGTCGACAAGCCGCTCGAAACCGTCACCCCGGACTTCGTGGCCAAGTGCGCTGGCTTCGCTGAAAAGGGGGATGGCATTCTGCACTCGGCGCTGTTCAGAGGAAAATTTGTTTATGTACCCGAGACGAAGACGTGGTTCCAGTGGGCTGGCCAGTTCTGGGAACAGACGCATGTCCACCGGGTGGAAGCGTCAGTGGATGAGGTCGGGGTCAAATACCGCGAGGTTGCGGCCCACTACGAAAAATTGGCGCAGGAAGCCAGCGACGCCGGCGACAAAGAACAGGCAACGCGCCTCTCCTTCTCCGCCGAGCGTCTTCGGAAGCGGGCCAGCTACCTGAATACTTCCCGTGGGGTAAATGCCTGCCTCAAGTTCACCTTGGCAAACACGGACCCCCTCATCACCAGACCGGACGTGTGGGATGTCGATCCGTGGCTGCTGGGCGTGGCTAACGGCGTGGTCGATCTCAAAACAGGGGAACATCGACCGGGGCGACCATCGGACTACATCAGGCGCGCCTGCCCCATCGAGTGGAAAGGACTGGACGAGCCGGCTCCGGTGTGGGAGCGCAGCCTGTCCGAAATCCTCGGCGCATACGAAGGCGTCGAGGACTACCTCCATAAAGTGCTTGGCTATGCCATCACGGGGATGTCATCCGAGCCTCTATTTCTCATGCTTTACGGGGACCGGGGGCGCAATGGGAAGACCGTCATCATGGAGACGTTGAAAAAGGCGCTGGGACCGTACATGGGGCCGGTGCCAGCCGAAATGTTACTGGACCGAAACGTACCCAAGGACCCGGACTCGGCCAGCCCTACCATCATGAACTTGAAGGGACTGCGGATTGTCTGGGCGTCGGAAACCAATGAGAACAGGCGATTTTCGACTTCGCAGGTCAAGCTGCTCTCCGGTTCCGACTCGCTAACGGGCCGCTATCTTTGGGATAAAGAAAACACCGAATTTCGGCCTACGCATACCCTGTTCCTGCTGACCAACTTCCTGCCCCGTGCCCCAGCGCATGATACGGCTTTCTGGGAACGCCTCAAACTGTTCAACTTTCCCTACCGATTTGTTGACCAGCCCAAGGGGGAATTCGACCGTCCAAGAAATCCCAAACTTGAGAAGGAGCTAGAGGGTGAACTGGCAGGCATTCTTGCTTGGCTGGTCCGGGGGTGCCTCAAGTATCAGGCGGAGGGGCTGCAGCCGCCGGCATGCATCACACAGGCCACCGGGCAATACCGGGTGGAAGAGGACACGATGCAACTCTTCATCGAGCAATGTCTCGAGGAAACTCCCGAACCGGAAGATAGGATCAACGCTACGGAGTTGTACGAGGTCTATCAGGGCTGGTACCGCAAGTATGTTTCACCCAAGTCTATTCCTTCCATGCACCTTTTCGGGCGCCAGTTGTCCTCAAAGGTGGAGCGGCGCAAGGTCGGCGGCCATACCTACTACTATGGGGTGCAGCTGTCAGAAGAAGGAGAGCGCTTCCGGCCCTCTGGGAAGAGTGCCTGACGATATGCCCTTATGCCATTGCTAGGATATTTGGAAAGACGAAGCGCCTAGCAAAATATACTTTCATCACCGTGGGATAAGTGCGCCATGACGAAAGGACAACTCTCTAGGGGGGCCAACGCGTTTAAGCATATGACGTTTTGGGTATATGCCCCCGTGTCTTTGTCATAATGTCATATTTTTTATTTTAATAAATAAAAATAAATAGATAGAGAAAGGATATTAGGTAGGACTTTCTAAGCCTTTGGGAGAAAAACGCATGCCAGCGAATCTTGTTGACCTGCTTTCCGAGTATGGATTTTCCCCTGTGAAAAAGACAGCCACCGAATGGGCAAGTCCCTGCCCGTTCTGCGGGGGGAAAGATCGGTTCCAGATTTGGCCGGACGAGGGCGAGGGACGCGGCTATTACTGGTGTCGCCAGTGCGATGCGAAAGGAGATGGCATTCAATTTTTGCGTGACTTCGCGGACATGAACTACGGCGATGCCTGTAAGCGTATTGGCGTTGCGCCGGTGGCCAACCTACGCGCACCGGCACTGACAAAGAAAAAGGCAGTCGAGCCGTTCGAGCCCGTCCGTCCGGATGACGGAACCAAGCCCGAACTCGATACAGCAAAATGGCGCACCCGTGCCCTCGATTTCGTCACGTGGACTTCAGAGCAGCTGCAGAAAGCTCCCGAACAGCTGGCGTGGCTTGCTGCTCGCGGTATCGACGCCGCCAGTGCCCGGCAATATCGGCTCGGCTATAACCCGGGCGAAAAGGGGCGGAACTGCATTATCCGTCCACGCGCCGTCTGGGGGCTGCCTCCGGTCAAGCGCAAAGACGGCAAGGACAAGCAGTTCTGGCTGCCCCGCGGAATCGTGGTGCCACAACTGTCCGGTGATGAGGTGCAGCGCCTTCGCATCCGCCGGCTCGATGCTGACAGGCAGCAGTTCCGTCCCGAGCATAAGTATCATGTGGTCGAGGGCAGCAGCATGGATGTTCTGTGGCTGCCATGCACAGCCCCTCGCCCCGGGCAGGCTGTGACCGTCGTGGTCGAATCCGAGTTGGACGCCATTCTTCTGCACATTCTCGCCGGGGACCTGTTTCATTGCATGGCCAGCATGACGAGCAACATCCGCCGACTGCCGGCGAATGTGTACGAGCAGCTCCAGTCATGCCTGTGCATCCTTGTCGCGCTCGACTGCGACGCCGCTGGCGCTGATGGGTGGCCAAGGTGGCAGGAAACATTTCCCCGCGCCAAGCGCTGGCCGGTTCCCGCGGGTGCGGGCAAGGACCCGGGCGAAGCCTTTTCCCGCGGGGAAAACCTGCGTCTGTGGCTTCAGGCGGGCATTCCCGCAGGCATCCGCAAGGCAATGCGGACAGGACAGCCGCCTGAAATGGCCTCGCAGGAAGAAGGGCGCGACGAAAAGGCGGGGCCTGTCACTTATCACGGGATCAAGCTGGCAGAGAACGGACATCTGATACCGCCCCCGGAGGTTCTGCAGTTCTATGCCATGTGGCGGGAAATGCCGGTTGTGTACACGCGGTTCACGGACAGTGAAGGCAATTGCATCGGCTTTGACTGGAACTGCGACAATAAATGGTCAGCCCGCAATCCGGGAAAACTCCATGAATTTCTTCTGTTCCGTGATGCTCACGACATCATCTGGGAGTGGATATCTCTTAATCCCTGCAACAAGGTCACGGCTCAAAATTTCCTCAACGCAACGTGGTGATACGACGATGAATGAAGAGCAGAGAATTTACCTTGCGTCGCCTTACAGCAGCCCTGAGCAGCCCGTACGCGACTATCGGCACCGGCTTGCATGGCAATTCACATCCGCCCACTTGAAGCGAGGTAGGGCCATTTTCAGCCCGATTGTCAACGGGGTGGCGCTGACCGAAACCGGAAGCCGGCTGTGGGGCTTTGTCCATTGGCAGGATTACGACCTTAGCTTCCTACAGCATTGGGCGACCGAGCTGTGGGTACTTTGCCTTGACGGGTGGAAGGACAGCGTAGGCGTGCGAAAGGAAATCAGGGTGGCTGAAAGTTTGGGCCTGCCCGTCAAATACATAGGGGTACTTGATGAAAGAACTGAAAATTGAACAATGGCCGGTGCAGCGGCTGCGGCCTTATGGCCGAGACCTTAAGGCAACGGATAAGGCGCTGCCACAGATGGTGGACGCGCTTCGCCAGTGGGGCTTCCGGATACCCTTGCTGGTAACGGGTGACGGCGAAATCATTGATGGCAAAACCCGCTACAGGGCTGCACTTGAGCTGCGGATGGAGACCGTGCCCGTCATTGTCGCCGACGATATGACGCCAACTCAGGTGCGGACGTTTCGGCTGCTGGTCAACCGCAGCGCAACGTGGGCGGATTGGAACGACGAAGCCCTGCGCGCGGAAATGGCCGAGCTTCGGATGGAATTGGATGATCTACGGCTGACCGGCTTCTCTGATAAAGAGCTAGATGCCTTTCTGCAGGGGGCGGTGGCCGACAGTGAGAAGGACCCGGACGACGCCCCGCCAGTACCGGAAACGCCCACATGCAAGCTGGGGGATGTCTGGCAGCTCGGCATCCATCGGCTTATGTGCGGTGATTCGACCAAGGCCGCCGATATTGTGACACTCATGGGCGGAGAGCAGGCGGACATGGTCTGGACCGATCCCCCGTATAACGTCGACTACAGCAGCAAAGCAGGGAAAATCAAAAACGACAAGATGTCTTCAGAGCAGTTCGACGGCTTCCTGCGTCGGCTGCTGACCTCCGCCGCGGACGTGCTCGTGGACGGCGGGGCCATTTACGTTGCCCACAGCGAGGCAGGCGACGGCATGGCCTTCCGCGCAGCCTTCCGGGCCGTCGGATTCAAACTGGCCTGCTGCCTGATCTGGCGCAAGAATCAGCTGGTCATGGGCCACGGCGACTACCATTGGCAACACGAGCCCATCTTGTACGGCTGGAAGCCGACCGGCAAGCACCACTGGTACGGCAATCGCAAGCAGACGTCGCTGTTCGAGCACTACGCCGGGGCCGTAGTGCAGCGCGTTTCCGACAACGTGTGGCAGGTGGCCAGCGGCGACAGCATCCTGCGGATCAGCGGCACTGACGTGGTGGTGGAAGATTTGGCCAGCAGCATTATCTCGGTGCCGAAACCGCAGCGCTCGGAGCTGCACCCGACCATGAAGCCCGTGGCGCTGGTGGAGCGCATGATCGCCAATTCCAGCCCTCGGGGCGGTTTGGTGGTTGACCTGTGCGGCGGTTCGGGCACCACGCTCATCGCGTCGGACAGGCTGGCCCGGCGCTGCAATCTCATGGAGTATGACCCGAAGTATGCTGACGTCATCATCCTGCGCTGGCAGGAACTGACGGGCGGCATCGCCATCAATACCGTAACCGGAGAGCCGTTCGCTCCCGTTCAGATGGAGGCTTCCAATGTCTGATGGACTCGACCTGCTGGAACTGGCGGAAAAGAGCGCAGCCAATGACCTCGCCTTCCTCATCCGGGCCAAGGAGGAAAGCAAGCGCCGGATGAAGGAGAACCCGACCCCGGACAACATTTCGGCGTTCAACCGCGCGCGGGCCGCGGTGGAAGATGAAACCCGACGACTGCAGGGAGGTAGTGCGGCCATGCGGACTTTCAAGACCCAGCTTGATGCTGTCGACTTCCTGCGGGACAGCGGCTTCAAAATCAGCAAAAGCCAGTTCAACCGCGATGTCTCGGCGCGCAAGGTGGCCAAGACGGACGCGGGATTCGAGGAAGGGGCGCTGCTGGCCTATGCCGCGGCCAATCTCACGCCTCTGACCCAGCACGAAAACAAGGCCCTGTCCAATGCCACGGTTGACCGTATTTCGGCAGATACTGAGCTGAAGCGGTACACAGCCGAACGCACGCGTCTCAAGCTCGAAAAAGAAATGGGGATGCTCATGCCCCGGTCAGAGCATGAGGAGGCACTGTCCGCACGAGCCCTTTTTTTCAAGAGCGAAATCGAAAACTTTGGCTACCGAAAAGCTGGGGAGATCATCGCGCTGGTGAGCGGCGACGAGAGCAGGCTGGAAACGCTGCTGGAGTGGTGGAACAAGGAAACGGCGGAATGGATGGATGCATGGGATTCCGACAGGGAATTTACCTATGGCGATGAAACCGAAAACGCCTTGAGCGCGGAGCCTGATGGAGAAGATTGATGCCCAGCTTCCGATTCACATCCGGTGAGCGGCATGTTTTTCGCCGCAGGGCGCACATTTCATTGTCTGTCTGGGCGTCGCAGAATATCGTCGTCAAGGATGGTCCCTATGCGGGCGGGCGTTACAGGCGGGACGTGAATCCGTACCTAGCTGGAATCATGGATACATGGAGCACTCCCGGCGTGAAAGAAGTCGTTGTCTGCGGCAGTGCCCAGACCGGCAAGACCTTGGTCATGCATGCCGCACTGGCCTATTGCGTGGACATGCGCCCAGGCCCGCGCATGCTGGCCATGCAGGACGACGATGCCATCAGCAAGGTGGTAGCCAATAAATTAACCCCAATGTTCCGGGCGTCTCCCCCCGTGCGCACGCAGCTCAGGAAAGTACGGGCCACCCGCATCAGCTTTCGTGACGGCACCAACCTCTTCTTGGCCAGCGCGCAGTCGCAAGGGCAGCGCGCCTCGATTTCCATTCAAGACCTCTTCCTCGACGAAGAAGCCTTGTACAAGCAAATCTCCGGGCAGGGTGTGCCGGTGGAGGAATTCCGCGAACGGACGCGAAGCTACGACCACAAGAGCAAGATACTGCGCGTCAGCAAGCCCATCGGCGGGGACAGCTGCAGCATTGTGCAAGCGCTGGACGAATGCGATGAGGTTCGCCATTTCCATGTCCGGTGCCCCGCCTGCGGAACCTATCAGCCCATGACGGAAACCGGGCTGGCGCTGGTTGAAAAAACAAGTAACCCACAAGAAGTCATGCGTCGCAAGCTCGGGCGCTACAGATGCTCGACCTGCAAGTTCCTTTGGTCCGACTACTTGCGGGATCAGGCCGTCGCCCACGGTCGCTGGGAAGCTGAAGCCCCGGTCCCCTCGCCGCGGCGTATCGGTTTTTATCTGCCGGCCATACTATCCAAATCCGTCTCCCTCTCGGAAATCATGGCCGCTAAAATGCGCGTCGAGGCCTCCGATAGCCCGGAGGATAAACAGCAATATACCAACGGGATGTGGGCTCTCCCTTACCGTGCCGTTGAAATGGAGACACGCGAAGACCTGATCCTCGAGCGCCGTGATCGGGAGCTGGAGCCGCTGACGGTCCCGGGCGATGCCATCGCTCTGACCGCAGGCATCGACGTTCAGAAACGTGGTTTCTGGTATGTGGTCTTTGCGTGGCGGGCCGATCTCTCGAATGTGCTGATCGATTATGGCCGCCTGACAGACTGGGATTCCGTCCACGCGCTGCTGGAAACACGCTACGAATACGAATCCAACAGCCCCAACGCCGGAAAGAGCCTTGCTATCTGGCGTGCGGGCATTGACTCCGGCGGTACCCGGACGGATGAAGACGTGGTATCCCGCACCGAAGAAGTATATACGTTTGTGCGCCGGCACGGCGCTGGCCGCCTCTTTGCCTGCAAGGGAGCATCACACGAGTCGCATACCCCGGTGCGCGCTACCAGCATCGATAGGCTGCCCAGCTCCCGGATGCGGATTCCGGGCGGCCTGTGGCTGTACCTGCTGGATACGCACTACTTCAAGTCTCTTATCTTTGCCCGGCTGGAGCCGGACGCCCGCCAGCCCATGACCCTGCATCGCAAGACCGACGAATCTTTCGCGTCGCAGCTCTCTGCGGAATCCCTCGTGCGTGACCGTAACGGCAAGCTGACGTGGATCAGGAACCGCAAGGCCAACCACTACCTCGACTGCTGCATGATGGCCCATGCCTGCGTCGACGGCAGCTGGCTCCCCAGCTTCCAGATGATCGTCGAATGGGATAAGGAAGCGACCGCCGCCAAGCGCCAGCCAGCTCCGCGAGCGGAACCGCAGCCCCAGCGCCCGATGCCGATGCGGGAATTGCCTGCCCGTCCCATGCCGACGCGGGAGCTGCCTTCCCGTAACAGACCCGGCTTCATCCGCGGTCGGAGTGACTACTGAGGAGTAGCCATGGCCAAAAAACGCATCAACCTCCCCTACGACCGGGCCTCGGACGGCCCCCGTGTCCCCGTCTTCGTGGCCGCCCGGCGCATCGGCTGCAGCGACTCATGGGTCTACAAGCTCGTGGCCGCCGGGGAACTGCAGGCGTACCGTATCGGCTCCCGCAAGGGAGTGCAGATAACGGTTCGCAGCATTGATGCGTACATTGATCGCAAGGCCGTGAAGCCGGACAAGGCGTAGGCTCGGGCATCTTCTTTTCAGAAAAAAGAAAAGGGAGGAATGGCTTCCTCCCTTTTGCGTTACAAGGCTATGGACTGCAGCCCCTTTTCCTTGACCAGATTCAGCAGCTTCAGGGCTGCCCCTCCGGGACGTCGTACCCCGCGCTCCCAATCCGAAATGAGATTTTTGCTGACGTTCAGATACCATGCCAGCACGGGCTGGCTGACGCCTTCACGTTCGCGCAGGCTACGGATTTCCTCGCCGCTCATGGGCTGGGCGGGGACGATGCACAATTCGTCAAAGTGGCGCATGGTCTTCTGATCGATAATGCCCAGCTTGTGCAGCCCTTCCATGCCCTTGTGCGTTTCTTCTGCGATTTCACTATAATACAGCTTGGACATGATCCCCCTCTTCCTCATCCGTTTCCTGTCAGGCAAAGACACTCAATCCCTTGTCTCGTATAAGTGTGAGCAGGCGCAGTGCCGGGCCGCCGGGCTTTTTGACCCCGCGTTCCCAATCTGAAACCAAATTTTTGGATACGTTGAGATAGCGGGCAAAGACAGGCTGAGAAACGTGCTCTTGTTCACGGATGGTACGAATCTCCTGCGGCGAGAGTCCTTCCACCGGGTGGAGGCAAGAATCATCGAATTCACGCATAGTCTGCTTGTCAATGGCACCATGCCGGTGCAAATCTTCCGCAAGTTCGTGAATAGCGGCAGACAAATCGTCCTTATAGTGCTTAGTCATGGCATAGTCTCCTAAAATTCTTCCAACGAGCCGTCATCCAGCATACCCTGCAGCTTTTCGTCTGATAGATTGAGGAGAACAGCGGCAAGCTTTTTCAGGTCTGCTTCTTGGCTTGAAGAGATATTAGCCCGCTCCGACTTGGGGAACCCGTAAACAAAAAAAGCACGACTTTCTGTCCGAAAACATATCAAGGTTCTGTATCCGCCTGAGCGACCTTCTCCGGGGCGGGCTACACGCTGCTTGTACAGCCCACCTCCCAAATCGGCGTCTATCGTGCCTTTTTCCAGTCGTTCAACGGCTTCCGCAAGGGCCTTGTTATCAATACCCTCACGTCGGGCAAACCGCTTAAATGTTTTTGACTTGAATCGGCGCATCCAGAACCCCTTTGGAGTTTTTTAACTCAGTGAAACATAAATATATCACACTTAGTGTTACGTCAAGGTATGGCTCTTGACTTTCCATGTGCCTTGGGGCAGAAGTTTTTCAGGTGCTTCAAAACACCTCAAACGCCAGCGGCTTCCGCGACCGTCAATTCGTGGATTTTTTGTGCCCGAGGTCTATCCTCTGAGGGGCAATCTACGGAGTTACCTCCGGGTGTGGACTAATACAAGACCGAGCAATCGGGAATATGTCCGCTGACTGGCGTCAGTTTTGAGCACCCGGAGTTTTTGTATTTTACAGACTCCAATCAAAAAAACGCCAGAGGTGTCCCATGTCCCAATCCCTTCCCGTCCTTCGCGGCGCGGCCCTTGGCCAGTGCTGCTGCTCCATCGCCGTCATCGATGACGTCATGGGCAGGCTTGCCCTGCTGCAGAGCTACTTCTCCCTCATGAGCAATCCCTCTCCGGCAACGCCGGCCAGCGGCGCGGCGCGCATCCTCTCCGGAGCGTGGAGCGACCTGCGCGATGTCCGCAACCGACTTTCCGGCCTTACGGGGCAAGGGGAGGTGGACCATGCTTAACATCCACGTCTGCTACCCCGTCTGGAAGTTCGCCCAATGCGCCGATCCGTACCGTGCCGCCATGGATGCCATCATCGCCGGGGGCTACGAACCGGAATATGAAGCGGCTCTGATTCAGTCCGTATTCGACGTGGCCCACGCCGCCCGGTACCGGACGGAAACGATTCCCCTCCCCCCGACTGTCCTTGGCCGGAACGAGGCGGTGGACCAGTTGGCGGTTTGCCATGGATGATCGCGTATCCCCCGTA
>ERZ834798.2542-NODE-2542-length-13097-cov-83.123601_pt1 | contig 13097 bp, 8 predicted proteins | sample MGYA00519689_ERZ834798 | MGnify/ENA primary metagenome ERZ834798 (study PRJEB31850, sample SAMEA3708761) | human gut metagenome | biome: human gut; feature: human-associated habitat; material: faeces | place: China | collected 2014 ...
ATATGTTTCATTTATATCCTTACTTTTCACTTCAATTTTAATATTGAAATAAGTATCGGATTCATCAGTAGATATAATTATTTCAGAATCCTTTTTAGGTATCATCAATGGACCTTCTGGAATATTTAAGACATACATTTCTCCTTTTTCTGAAACTAATTTATTTCGAATGTCATCAGGTGTCAAATGAAGACTCTTGATAATTGCCAACAAAGAAGTATCTATTTGTTGAATTTTTATTGGATTGTATATATATGATGAATTTTCTAATATAGCCATCTCCGATGGAATATTTTCAACATATGCATACCCACACCCAATGACAAATCCTTCATAAGGATATCCTTGGATACAGCTGACCCTAAAGTCATCTAACTCCATATATGTTGTTCTATAATTTCCCATATTACACCCATCTATTGTCGAAATCAACACCTTGAACAGTTAATGTTTCAGGAGAAATCGTTAATGTTGTAGATAACCCCTGTCCGAAACTGATACTTCTGTGTAGCCTTATGCAATACGCGTTCATAAACGCCACCTCAAATATCACCCCGGACGTTCCGGTCTTGAACAGAACTGCCCCGTTCTTTTTCACCCACGGTTTCACAGCCCATCCGTAGATGTTGCTTTTCACCGTCTGCGAAAGGGTTATCATGATTCGTCCCCCTCGCACTTCGCCTTCCGGTTGGTTCTTTAGGTTATCTACTGGCTGGTGAAAACCTATCTTGAACTGTTCCACTGCATATTCGTCGCCGTCAACGCTGAATATGACATTCACGTTGCTGTCCACTTGCGGAAAATTAAAAAGTCCCATAACGCTGCTGTTTTTAAAACACCCACTGATTTTCAAACTCTTCTGTACCGAATGCCAGTTTCTGTGCCTGTACGGTCAGTTTGGTCGCAATATAGCTTTTGCCCTGCCGGATATAGCTGATTTCCATATCCACACAAGTCGCTTTCTCAAAGAGTATCTTTTCGAGCGTGGAGCCTTGGTTGTCATGAACTACGATGGCTCCGCTCTGGTACTTACGGGCATCCAGCATCCACTGGATCATATCACGGTTGGGAAGATGAGGGTAGGTTACATAAAACGTGCCGCCTTTTACCTCGGTCTGTACCTGTCCTTTGATATCTATCCCTTGGGCAAATCCGAATTCGCAGCCGATGAGCTGGTAGCTGTCCTTGTACATGTCGGTCAGTGAGGAGGCAGCCAGGTTGCCTATCTTTAAGAATACGGTATATCCAAACATACGATACTTGATTATTGGTGAATATTCCAGGTTAATTCATTCTGTTCGTCCAGACCTACCTCCAGACTTTTTCCTTTGCCCAGCTCCTCGTTGATGATAAGCCGTGAAATCGGTCTGCGCAGATAGTTACGGATCACACCGGCCACTTGGCGGGCACCGTATTTGGGAGTGAATCCTTTGTGTGCAAGCATTTTACGGGCATCATCGCTAATGGTGATGCCGATACCCTGCTTGTCCAGAAGTTTTCTGACTCCATTGAACTGTATGTCGAATATTTTCAGGAGTATGTCTTCGCGGATGGGGGAGAACGGAACGATTTCAGACAGGCGTGCCAGAAACTCCGGACGGAAATACTGCCCCATCACCTCCATGATCTGGGTGGTGGACGGAACATTGCCGGACTCAAGTTGCTTGGTCAGCCACTCGCTTCCTACATTGGATGTGAACAGCACGATGGAGTTGGAGAAATCCCCTTCCTTGCCCAGACGGTCATGCAGTTTTCCTTCGTCCATGATTTGCAGGAAAATGTCATATACGGACGGGTGCGCTTTCTCTATTTCATCAAAGAGTACAACGGCGTATGGCTGTTGCCGTATTTTATTGACCAGCATGCCGCCTTCCTCATATCCCACATATCCCGGAGGCGCTCCGTACAGCAGGGCGGCGGAGTGTTCTTCCTTGAACTCGGACATGTCGAAGCGGATCATGGATTTCTCGTCATTGAACAGGGCTTCCGCCAGTGCCTTGGCAAGTTCGGTCTTGCCGGTACCGGTGGGTCCCAGCAGGAAGAAGGAGCCGATGGGCTGTCCCGGCTTGTTCATGCCGCTACGGGATTCCAGGATGGCATCCGTCAATGTCTTCAGGGCCTGGTCCTGTCCGACGACGCGTCGCCTCAGATAGTCTTCCATATTGAGTAGCCGTTCCTTTTCTTGCGACTGTATCTTGCCGATAGGGATGCCTGTCTTGCTGGCGACAACGGCGGCTACCTCATAGATACCCACCTCCTCTATTTTCTTCTCTGCAAATTGGAGGAGGACGTTCAATGCGTTTCTCAGATAGCCGGTCAGTTCTTCATACTCCTGCAATTCATGGATGTCCGCTTCATCGGGTATGACTCCTAAAAGGATGGGGCTTAATTTGTTGTGCATTACGAAAAGCAGCGTTTTCAATTCTTCGGTCTTTTCCTGAAGGTCCTTTTCGTCCTTTTCTATTTCATCCAGCCCGGACAGCAGGGTCTCCACATTCTTCTTTCCTGTTTCATTGACCATCTTGATGGCGGAGAGCGTCATGTCCAGCAGACCGATGGCGGAATCAGGCAGACGGCGGTCTTTGATATACCGTTTGGCAAGACGGACACATTCGGCTACGGCTTCGTTGCTGATTCTTACATGATGGTAGTCCACGTATTGTTTCTGCACGGAGTGTAGCATCTGGATAGCGGACTTTATGTCCGGTTCGCTTACCTGTATGACCTCAAAACGGCGGCTGAAAGCATGGTCCGGCTCGATTATTTTGCGGTATTCGTCAATGGTGGTGGCACCGATGACGGTCAGGTCGCCGTGCGACAGTTCGGATTTCAATACATTTCCAGCACCGGTATTTCCTTGTCGGTTGTCCAGCAATACATGGATTTCGTCAATAAACAGGATTGCATTGTCGATATTCCGCAATTCTTTCAGGATGTTTTTCAGGCGGTCCTCGATTTCCCCCTTGTAGGTGGCTCCCGCAATCAGGGAGGCGTTGTCCAGTTCAAATACACGGGTTTCTTCCAGAAACGAGGGTACTTTATGGTTGACTATGTCCCAGGCAAGTCCGTAAACCAGTGCTGTCTTTCCTACTCCGGCATCACCGACAATCAGGACATTGGACTTGCTCCGGCTTCCCAGTATCTCCATGATCATACGGTTTTCACGGTCGCGGTTGATGACCGGATGCAGCTTGTTGGCCGCATCTTCGGTTAGATCCACACAGTATTTGCCCAAGAAGGAGGATGAGGCGGAAGTCGGGGCATAGGACTTCTCCGTGGCGGCGGAAGGACATGCCGGCTGCCCGTTACCTATATATATGGAATGGATATCCTTTTCCAGAATGGGGAAAGACCTGAGCTGGTCGCTGGAAAAAGCGACACCGGGCTTTGCCAGTGCCAATAGCACACAGATGGGATTGATGTCGAACAGCCCGAACTGGATTCGTGCATCGTCTGCGGCACGGAAAACGGCGTCAATCCGTTCCGAAGGCTTGATTTCGGACAACTGGGTGGATTTCGGGCATTGTTCGATATACACGTCCGCCCATTCCTCCAGATAGCCTAAATCCTTACCTATACTTATTATAAAATCTCTTAACCCTACATCTTTATGAAGTAGAGCCTTCAACAAATGCGAGGGTGTATAACACTCGTTCGCATTTTCACGAGCCACTGCAAGTGCTATGTTAAGCGCAATTTTTACAGAATCATCAAGATTGATGAAACCAACTCCTGTTTCCATAATCGTAAGATTTAAAAATTGCGCAGGAGAACATTGCAAATATAAGGCAAAAAAAATAATTCGGCTATTGTTGGCAGCGTTTTTTTTATGCTTATGGGCATATTTTCGGTAAAAACAAGAAAAAATCATCAAAAGTTCTTTGTAGTTTTCAGAAAATGCCATATATTGGGCGCAGAAATTGAAGGACAAAGATAGGACTGCAGCAGGCCTCCTTTGACCGGATATTTCAAAATCAACTTATTTTTTAATTTAAAACTTTGAGAATATGGCATTTAAAGCGTCATTTAAGTTTTCGGACTCAAGAGAGTTTGATGTACTGACCTGGAGAGTTAAGTTCAATCGTGATGTGGACCCCAAAGGCCGTCCGGCATCTGACATTTATGGTGGCACAATCTATGTGGAAATCGAATCAACTCCCGATACCATTGTGCTGGATAAGATGTTCAAGCAGTACCAGCCCGTAAACGGAAACATCGTCTTCAAGAAAGCGGATGAAGATGCCAAAATGAAGGAATTGGTGTTCGAAAATGGTTATGTGGTGGATTACGAAGAGGCACTGAATGTGGCTAACCCTTATCCGATGACAATCAAGTTCGCCATTTCTGCACAGACCGTGAAGATGGACGAGGCTACATTTGTACAGGATTGGCCGGAAAACAACTAATGGTTGTTTCCTAATCAAAGTTTTAAGGTGCCGGAATATACCAATTCCGGTTATTTCGGCACCAAAAAACATACCGACTAGTCGGATTATTTATTTAAAATCATAGTTTAAGATAGTATGGGAGCAAGTTTTCTGAATTTGGTGGCTACTAAAGTAACCGTGAAAGGAGAAGAACAGAAATTCGTTTCACTGCATCTCCGTCAGGGTTTCAACCGGCATCACACCTTCACTGTGATGGTGAATTATCTGTCGCCTAACAATACGTTCCAACAGACCCCGGAAAAATTCATCGGCTACATCGGGGAGACTGCCAGCATTTCATTTGTCCATAGGCAGACGGGTGAGAGTTATGACTTCGAGGGAATCATCACTCAAGTGGAAATGGTTGGAAGCATGGGCGAGACAGGCGGAGTGGCCATTCACGGAACAAGCCCTACGATACTGTATGAGAACAACAGAACACTCGATTCTTGGATGGATCAGTCTCTCTCTACCATAATAAAGGAGGTGACGCAGGAGTATGGAAAGGTCAATCTGGTTTCCAATCCCAAGTATGCAACGCCCATACCCTACATGGCGCAGTATAACGAGAGTGTCTTTGACTTTATGAATCGCCTTTCGGCTCTTTATGGGGAGTGGTTCTATTATGACGGGACGAAAGTGTATTTCGGCAAGCCTGACAGGGACAATACGGAGAAGATTGTTTATGACATGGATTTGGAGGAGGTACGTCTGGTTGCCAATCTGGTACCGGGTAAATCCGCAAGATACGATTATGTAGCGCAGGAGAACAAACAGCATAATGCGGATACGCCTGCCAAACCAGATGGCATGAACGACCTTCAGTCTATTGCACACAGCTGCTCTGAAAAGGCATATACCGCAAAAACAACCTCGGCTGCCGACCCCCATGTAACGGACAAGGCGGAACTGGACGAACAGATGAGGATTGTAAAGAATGCGTCTGGCGCCAATCTCTTGAACATCAAAGGCATAGGAAAGACTTGCCGGATAAGGATTGGTGAAATCATCGATGTTTCTTTCCCTGACAGGATGAAACTGCCTCCTTTAGGCAAGTTCCGTATTGTCGGGATTGAGCATGAGGTACGCCGTGACGGACATTACTCCAATAGTTTTGTCGGTGTACCGGACGGTACGGTACATATTCCTGTTCCCGATGCGAAGCGGCCGTTGGCGTTGCCGGAACTGGCTACGGTGAAGGAAAACAACGACGACAAGGGACAGGGACGTGTGAAGGTGGCTTTCGACTGGCAGAAAAACGGCAAGACAACCAATTGGGTCAGGGTGCAGACTCCTAATGCGGGAGTAAGTGGTGCGGTTCCCAAGAATCGCGGATGGGTATTTGTTCCGGAAGTCGGCGATCAGGTTATGGTAAGCTACGAGCATGGCAACCCGGACCGCCCCTATGTTACGGGATCGGTGTTCCATTCCGGTTCAGGTAAAGGAGGGGACAAGGACAACAAGGTCAAGAGCATTATCACACGCAGCGGCAATGCCATCGTTTTTGATGATGAAACGGGAAGCATCGTTATTACCGACCAGACGGGAAAACAGCTGATCATGTTGGATGGCACGGATGCCATTACCGTCATGGCGAAAAAGAGCATTACCCTTACCAACGAGGCGGAATCGGTCATCGTAATGGATGATAAGTCGATAGGCTTGCAGGCCGATACCATTGCTCTCGAAGGCAGGAAAAGTGTAACATTGCTGTCCGGCAACGAATGTATGGTGCTCAGCAGCGAAAAGAGTATAATTAGCAGCAGCGGTACCAATATCAAACAGGAGGCGGAAAAGGATTACGATGTTGCTGCAAAGAACGGAACGGTCAACGGTGTAAATCTGATGATAGAGGGAAAGGGAAACGTAACGGTTTCGGGAGGAATAGTAAAGTTTAACTCATAATTCGGTTGGCCATGGGAGCATCTGCATCTGTGATACAGGAATATTACAAAGCGGTCGATTACTGGGCGGACATAGTCGGCAACAGGGACTGGAAACTGTCTGTATGGATTGTCGGGCAGAATGATGTGGACTTGGTAGACAGGTTTCTGGAAATAGAACGTTCTCCGGTAGGGCAGTTCGATGACATATTCTTTCGTTTTGATACGCCGTACAGGGGGGATGACGAGGAATACACTGAACAGCTCTGGCAGGAATATGCGGGTTGGTTTTCAGAAAAGGTTGAGGAGAAGTATGATATTCTCAAGGCTCTGCGGCACGACGGGCTGCTGAAGGAAGAATACATTCCTGATGTGTCGGTTGAGCATACGGCGGGCAACTTGTGGAGAGAGATGTTGCGTTTCAAGGCATGTATCTCCCGGTTGGATGATGCCTTTTTCTGTCTGTACTTTCCTCCGGAACAGGAAAGGGGGTATTCCCGGACAGGATGGTTCGGCAATGTGCTGAAAGAAGGTGTCCCGCAGGGAATCCGGATGACAACCATTGACTTGAAAAAGAACAGGAGTATCCGGCTGGGTGAGTCTCGGGAAGTGGTTTGCATACGCCCGCAGTTCGATATGGCGGCGGCTTTGCATAACCGGATGGCACGGTCGGATAGCGGTAACGACCTGATTGCACCTGAAAATCGGTTCAAACAGCAGGTTACGGTTGTCATGGATTCTACACAAAAGCAGGATTGGAAATTATTGGACAGGGAAATCCGAAAACTGTTGGATATTGCACAGGAAATAAAGGATACGAATATCCGGATTTCCGCTCTGCTTATCGCATCCGAGGCATGTTATGCTATCAGGGAATATAAGCATAGCATGAAATACAGCGACGAAACCGTCCTGGAGGCGGAAAAGGCGATGCAGGGCGGTGAAACGGCAGGATATAGTTATTGGAAAATGGCTGTTTCCATGAAAGCGGCCATTCTGACAGCCGGGAAAAAACGGGAGGAAGCGGTTGCCTTGTATGACACGATGGCTAAAAAAGCCGTCATGCAAAAGGACCCTTATTATGTCATGGAAGGCTATCGCATGTGTGGTTTCCTGCGCTATGAGGATGGAAAGATGGAACAGGCTTTCGAATATTTTTTGCTTGCCCTGGCAGGAGGCAGCTACCTTTCTGCCGAAATCAGGCGGAGTTCCACGTTCGTTTATGCGGCGTATCTGGCTCTTCATACGGGAAGGTTGGTTCGTGCTCCAATTGATGTCGGGATATTGGAACGGCAGCTCTGCGAATGGATTGGGGAGGATTGGAAGGAGCTGGTGGACAATCCGGATATGCAGCAGGCGAAGGCCAGAAGAAGGGGAAGTTTTTTCAGTTGAGCGAGATTTAATTAATATATATTTTAAATTTAAAATTGAATAAGTATGGATCTTGGTAATTATGGAATCGGCGGAAACGAAGTGAAGATTGACGCTTCCGAAGGTATTGCGGAAATTCCACAAAATCGAACCTTATTGGTGGAACAGCTGACGAAGGATGAGCCGGTGGCTCCCGAAGTGGTTGCAGGTCTGACCAACATTGACGAAGTCTTTGCACATTTCCGGCCGGAAATAGATATCGAGTTCGCGGATGCGGACGGTGCTCCCGTAGAGGAAAATTTCCGTTTCCACAATGTCGGTGATTTTTCTGTCAGGAAAATGACGGAGCAGAGTTCATTCTTGTCCGGCCTGAATGCGGAAAAGCAGTTTGCGGACAGGATGGAGAAGTCGTTGCGTTCCAACAAGGTGCTGCAACGGGTGCTGGAAAATCCGGAGACACGTGGAGCGTTTGTCAATGCGATTTCTGCCATTTTGGACGATTTGAAGAACAATGAGAAGTCTAACCCCACTAATGAATGATAGTTATGAGCGAACAGAATACACAAAGAGAAGCAGCCATACAGCAGCAACAGGCTGTGGCGCAGTCCAGAAATCTGAACGCTGAATTGCAGATTCTGGCTAAGTTTGGCGGTTTCAATGTCTTGGAATCTTCCGTGGACGGCATACAGAACATGAATCCGGAGCGTAAGGCACGGCGGAACATATTCCTTTCCGACCCCGAACGGGCGGCTGAGCGCAAGGAGCTGGAAAAACGGCTTGAGATGTGGGTCGATATGTTGAAAGGCAACAAATCCATCAGCGAGATGGTGGAACTGTGCCAGAAGAAGTCTGCGGCGGTGTCCGGTCTGCTATCCCAGAACCAGCTGAAAGCGGTGGAAGAGGTCAGGCAGTTGGAGAAGTCCTACCGCACGGTCATGCTCTTCTACAAGAATACGGATTCCGACAAGATCAAGAATATCTCCATTGTGAACGCTTCGATGAGCCAGCTTACCGATTTGGACAACTCCTTCTTTATCGATGCCATTGCAAACGAGCTTCGTGCGAATTATGACCGTTTGGACTTGCGTACCAACTATTCCCTGCTGGTTATCCCGGGATATTTGGGCTCCAACAAGGTTGTTGAAAAATGGGCAAAGATTGCGCATGACAACAAGGTGATGATTTACACGGATTTCGCTGATCTGGAAAAACCGGATGATGTCATTGAAATGTTCTTTGATTCCAATCTTTCGGGAGGCGATGTGTACAAGTCCAACGTATGTATGACCTGCAACTATCTGGTAGGACGGGGACGCTATGCGGAACTGGGCGAAACCGAAGACTTGCTGATTCCTCCTTCTGCGGCATTGGCCGGCAGTGTGTACAAGACGGTAATGGCACAGGTTACCGCCGGTAAGAAGTATGGTTCCATGAGCGAGGTGGACGGGGTTGCCTTCAACCTGAAAAAAAGCGAGATTTCCGAAATCGAGAAGATTGGCCTGATTCCGATGGTAAAGGAATACGGCAAGGTGATGGCTTTCTCTGCCAAGACATTGTTCAACGGGGACAACTTGGGATTGCAGACCTATTCCGTAGTCCGTGTGTTCGATTGGGTAACGAAAGTGCTGATGGATTTCCTCAACCGCCGTGCCTTTGAGAACTGGAACAGCAAGGCGGAAAGGGATTTGCGTGGTCAGATCAGCAAGTTTTTGGATAGCATACAGGGTCCCGGACGCTTGATTGAGAAATTCAAGATTCTTCGTTTCGAGCGCGATCCGAAGCAGAAAGACCGTATTTTCCTCAACATTCACCTGACTCCTTATTTCCCGGCAAAGAGTTTTGTCATCAAGTTGGAAGGTACAAAAGGGGATGACGAGAACGACTGGAACAGCGACTATGCACAGGATGCATAGGTAAGTCCTTACAGGGACAGCCGGAGTGTGCCGGTTGGAACACCCGGTTGTCTCTTTTTCACATTCTAAAAAATTCTCACCATGTCAGATGTGTTCAAGAATATAGCTGACGCCGCCGGTAGCAGCAGCGTCAGACGGGGTTTTGCCGACCTTTTTTCAGCCTCCAAGGCGGCTTTGGACGAGATTCAGGCGGGTCTGGGCGGAATCCTTCCTTCCATGCCGGGTATGCCTGTCGCCAAGTTCGGAGACCTGTCCATCGGGATAGACATGCATCCTACCGTTACCCCTCCCTCTCCCATCATGCCTGTGCCTCATGTAGGCAAGGTGTACGACCTCATGGCAGACCTCATGGCCGGCATGGCGGCTGCCATGCCGCCTGCGGCTGATGGAGTGGCCGGAGTGGCGTGCAACATCCTCAAGAGTATGGCTCCGTCGGTCAAGGTGCATAACCAGTGGATTGCGCAGGCAGGTATCGGCATCGTGCATCTGCCGGCATTTGTATTGCATCCGGCCCCGTTGGTCAGCGGTATGTCCGAGTCCGAGATGTGGATGGGCAGTTCCACTGTCCTGGCGGACGGTGCGCCTTGTTCCTCCCTCACACATCCGGCACTCTCATGCAACATTGTGGGAATACCGACGATTCCCCGCAAGGGGAAGCCTAGGAAGGTGAGCAAGGCCCTGCTTGCCCCCACTTCCATGCTCTCCACCATCACATCCGTAGGAAATCCCGTGCTTGTGGGAGGACCGCCTACCATTGATGTATTTGCGCTGGCGATGAAGTTCGGACTGAAAGGCTTGGGCAAGATGTGGAAGAAGATAGGCGACCGCTTCCAAAACCTGATCGACAGGCTGAGAAAAAAAGGCATGAACAGGCTGGCGGACATTCTCCAGCCCATCAAGTGCAAGACTTTCGGCGAGCCGGTGGACGCTGCTACGGGCAGGGTGTATCACACCAATGTGGACTTCGAGCTTCCGGGTCCGATTCCCGTCGTATGGGAACGTACCTATTACAGTGATGCCGCCGTGGACGGTCCGTTGGGATACAACTGGCACCACAGCTACAATCTGGGAATACGGCAGTTGGAGGAAGAAGCCTTTCTGTTCCGCCATGCTGACGGACGGGAGTCTTTCCTGCCCGTACTGAAACCCGGAGATTCCTATTTTGACCGCAAGGAACAGTTGTCTTGGACACTCGATGGCCGGGGTTACCTGCTTACGGACATCCGGGGGTTGCAATACCGTTTTGACGGTCCTGAAAACCGCTCCGGTTACCGCATGGTGTCAGGCATTTCCACGAAGGACGGATTCCGGCTCCGCTTCGAATACGCTTCGGGGGGAAGGCTGGCAGGAATCATATCCTCACGGGGAGAATTCCTGAAAGTGGAAACCGACGAGTCGGGGCGGGTGCTCTGCGTTTCCGTAAATCAGGATGGTGAGGAGGTGAAGCTGGTCCGCTACCGTTACGATGACCGGGGCGACATGGTGGAAACCATTGACGCGCTGGATGTCAGCAAGCATTTCGTCTATTCCGGCGGGCACCTGCTGGTACGGCTCACCAATCAGGGAGGCATGTTCTTCCATTGGGAATATGAAGGTAAGGGGGAGAATGCCCGCTGTGTGCATACATGGGGCGATGGAGGCGTAATGGAATATTTCATCCGTTACGGCAAGGGATATACCCATATCCGCAACGGGGAAAATGCCGAAACCGAATATTATTACGGTGAGGACAAACTCATCTACAAGATAGTGGATGCCAACGGAGGAATTACCCGTCACCAATACAACAGCTTTCAGGAGCTGGAGGTCACGGTCAATCCCGAAGGCTATACCCGTAAGACTGCCTACAACGAGTTCGGCCAGCCGGTCCGGATAACGGACGAGAACGGGGAGGACACCTTCCTGGACTATGACAACAACCGCAACCTCGTCTCGCTCTACACTCCGGGTGGAAAAAGGCTTTCATGGGACTATGACGGACAGGATCGGGTCGTCAGCCGGACCACACCGGGCGGAGAGACTGTGAAATATGCCTACGAGGGAGGCGTGCTGCGCACCATAACGGACGGGCAGGGACGGGTTTACACGCTCACGTTCAACGACAGGTACGATCTGGAACTGATGCAGTTTCCCAACGGGCTGTTTCGCCGGTGGGAGTACGACGGCAGGGGAAGGCTTGTACAGGCGGTGGATGTGAAAGGCAACGTTACCCGTTATGCCTACGACCGTGCGGACAACCTGGTACGGCTGGAAGAGCCGGACGGCAATGTGCACCGGTTTGAGTACGATGCCATGGGAAACATGGTACATGCCAGCGACAACATCCGCGAGGTCAGGTTCACCTATGGGGCGTTGGGAGTACTGAAAAGCCGCGAGCAGGAACGGCACCACATCACCTTCGGCTACAACAGCGAGTTGCAGCTCCGGCGCATCGGCAACGAGGCGGGCGACAACTATTTCTTCGAGTTGGACGGGTTGGGACAGGTCGTTGCGGAAACCGGCTTCGACGGCCTGCGGCGTGAGTACGAGCGCGACGGTGCGGGCCGTGTTACCCGTGTGAACCGTCCCGGAGGAAAATGGACGGAATACCAGTATGATGGACTGGACAATATCCTGAAGGAGGAACAGTATGACGGGGAGGTCTCCCTCTACACGTATGACAAGGACGGCATGCTCGTCAAGGCTAAGAACAGCGAGAACCTGCTGGAGTTCACCCGTGACAGGAAGACGGGACTGATTACAGAGGAAAGGCAAGGAGAATACACTGTCAGCCGTACCTATGACGGCGAAGGCAACTGCACCCGCATCACCAGCAGTCTGGGAGCGGACATCCGTCATACCTATGACAGGGAAGGCAACCTGCAGACCATGCAGGCAGGCGAGAGCTGGCAGGCATCGTGGGTGCGTGACAACACGGGGCTGGAGGTGCAGCGCACCTTCTCCGGTGGCGTAACAGTCTGCACCGAGCGCGACGGTTTCGGGCGCGAGGTGCGCAAGTCGGTCCGGTCGGGCGGCATCGAGCGTGGAGCATACCGCTATGAGTGGGGGATTGTGGGCCGCCTGCTCTCCAAGGAGAACGAGCTGACGGGAACGGTCATGCGCTACGACTACGACCGTTTCGACTTCCTTATCCGGCAGGAAACCACCCAGGGCTCCGAAACGGACGTGATTTACCGCGTGCCGGACTTCGTGGGCAACTTCTTCGGGACTCCGGACAGGAAGGACCGCAAATACGGTGCCGGTGGAAAACTTTTGGAGGACCCGGATTGTTTCTACCACTACGATGACGAGGGTAACCTCATTTTCCGAGAGTTCAAGCAGTTGCAGGAAACGGGCGTAAGGTACGACCGCAAGCGCATGGAGAAGGAACGCGGCATCCGCTACCTGGCTACAGGTACGGGATGGCTCTACGAATGGACGTCCAACGGAATGCTGAAGAAGGTCATACGACCGGACGGAAGACCGGTGGAGTTCCGTTACGATGCGTTGGGACGGCGCACCGC
>ERZ834798.2547-NODE-2547-length-13069-cov-3.206393_pt1 | contig 13069 bp, 8 predicted proteins | sample MGYA00519689_ERZ834798 | MGnify/ENA primary metagenome ERZ834798 (study PRJEB31850, sample SAMEA3708761) | human gut metagenome | biome: human gut; feature: human-associated habitat; material: faeces | place: China | collected 2014 ...
CCGTACCAAAGCAGAGCAAAACGGTCTCCCCGTTGTGTACGACCGACTGGCTGTTGAGCTGGTTGGTGTACCATGCTACCATGACATCGCCGCCCTGCAAGGCTGAGCTGGCTTTCTCCTGCGTGAGAAGAGAATCTACATAGTGCGGTACTTTTTGTATGATCATGGCGCAGGCCTCCCCACGAATTTTGTCCTTAAGACGATTATATCACATTTTGCGATATTTGCGCTACAAAAAGCAGAGAAATTTGGCCGCATATTTGATATTATAATGACGAAATAAGGCAACAGTAGCAATTATCACAAAAACAATCACGCGAATTTGTGAGTATTGCACAAATCATGCCGAAACAAACGCTTTTTCCACTTGACCAACGCAAAAGAAGAAAGGGGAAAATCTATGAAAGTGTGCTACACCGGCGGTGCTGTCAAGGACTGCGGCAGTTACTATTCCGTTGCAACCAACGCTGTGGAGCTGCGCATCTGGTTTTTGACCGATGACATCCTGCGCATCCGCGCGGGCTTTGACGGCGACTGGGACGAGGCCTCCTACAGCCTGACGATGACCGCATGGGAGTCCCGCACCGATGCCCTGATGCAGGGCTGCCGCAAGCGCGTAGAGCCTGCTGCCGCCGTTTTGACCGATGGCGAAAAGCAGGCTGTGATCCAGGGCGAGCGCCTGAAGGTCGTGATCGAGAAGGAACCCTTCCGCATCATGGTCTACGACAAGGACGGCAGCCTGCTGCACGCCGACATTCCCGACTTGGCCTACCGCGAGGACAGCAACCACCGCCGCATCCACGCCAGCCAGATCGAGGCCGACGACTGCTTCTACGGCTTCGGCGAGAAATCCGGCGAGATCAACAAGGCTGAGAAATACATGAATATGGCTCCCGGCGACGCCATGGGCTACAACGCCAAGGAGACGGATTCCCTCTACAAGCACATTCCGTTCTATATCCGCCTGAACCGCGGCACGAAGCAGGCTGTCGGCTACTTCTACCATAATACCGCCGAGTGCGATTTCAACATGGGCCGCGAGAAGCGCAACTACTGGCACCGCTACTCGTCCTACCGCACCGACGCGGGCGACATTGACCTGTTTTTGATCGCAGGCCCGTCCATCCGCGAGATCATCGAGCGCTACACCGACCTGACCGGCAAGAGCGTCATGCTGCCGAAGGCCGCGCTGGGCTACCTCGGCAGCTCGATGTACTACCCCGAGCTGCCCGAGAACAGCGACGATGCCGTGCTGGACTTCATCGACACGACCCGCGAGGAAGGCATCCCTGCCGACGGCTTCCAGCTGTCCAGCGGCTACTGCGCCGTTGAGACCGCCGAGGGCATCAAGCGCTGCACCTTCACATGGAACCACAAGCGCTTCAAGGACCCGGCAGACTGGTTCGCCCAGATGGAAAAGCGCGGTATTGTCGTTTCGCCCAACATCAAGCCCGGCATGCTGCTGGTTCACCCGCTGCTGGACGAGATGAAGGAGAAGGGCATGTTCCTGCCCGCCTCCGACGACAATGCAGGTCTTGACGGTCTGGCTGTCGGTACCTGGTGGGGCGGCCCCGGCCTGTTTGTGGACTTTACCAAGCAGTCCACCCGCGAGCACTGGAAACAGTACATCAAGGACGCCCTGCTGCGTTACGGCTGCCGCTCCCTGTGGAACGACAACTGCGAGTATGACTCCCTCGTCGACAAGGATGCAAAGGTTTACTTTGAGGGCAAGGGCAGCACGATTGGCACGATGAAGCCGGTCATGAGCAACCTGATGTGCCAGCTGTCCAACGAGGCCATCGAGGAGTATGACCCCGACTGCCGCCCGTTCTCGGTCTGCCGTTCCGGTCATGCGGGCATCCAGCGCTATGCGCAGGTCTGGGCCGGTGACAACCTGACCCACTGGGATACCCTGAAATACAACATCGCCACGATTCTGGGCATGGCGCTCTGCGGCGTGTCCAACCACGGCTGCGACATCGGCGGCTTCTTCGGCCCCGCGCCGGAGGGCGAGCTGTTCGTGCGCTGGGTGCAGAACGGCATCTTCCAGCCGCGCTTCTCCATCCACTCCACGAACACCGATAACACCGTCACCGAGCCGTGGATGTACAGCGACAAAAAGCAGTACATCAAGGACGCTATTGACTTCCGCTATAAGCTCAGCCCGATGCTGTATTCCCTGATGGTGCGCGCCCACGAAAGCGGCCTGCCGATCTGGCAGCCCACCTTCGCCGTGTTCCAGAACGACCCCGCCACCTATGATGAGGGCGTTGACTTCATGTTTGGCGATTCTCTGCTGGTTGCCAACGTTGTGGAAAAGGGCCAGACCGTCCGCCCGGTCTACCTGCCCGTGACCGAGAACGAAAACGAGCGGTTCTACGACTTCTACACCCGCGAGGAATACGCCCCCGGCCAGACGATTGAGGTGCCGGTTGATATTGCCAGCATCCCGCTGTTTGTGCGCAGCGGTGCCATTCTCCCGATGAGCGGCAACAAGCTGCACAATCTGATGACCGAAAAGACCACCGCGCTGGACATCCTGATGGCCCCCGATGTGGATTCCGAGTTCACGCTGTACGAGGATGACGGCCACACGAACGATTACCGCAAGGGCGCGTATCTCAAGACGAAGATCGCCGTCAAGGCAGGCGTCAAGACCGTTGTGACCTTCACGAATGAGGGCAGCTACGAGACCGCCGTCGAGAGCATGTACCTCGATATGATCCACCGCGAGAAGTCCCCGTTCTATGTGCAGGTGGACGGCAAAGAGCTGCCGCACTTCCTGCACCGCCGCAAGTTTGAGGAGGCCGAGAGCGGCTGGTACTACAGCCAGCGCCTCAAGAGCGTCCAGATCAAGTACCCCAACCCCAAGAAGGATCACGAGGTACTTGTCTCGTTCGAACAGTTTGATTTGATCGGGATGTAACCCGGCTTCTTGCCTCCCCTAGCAGGGGAGGTGCCCCGTAGGGGCGGAGGGGTTGAACCTTGCCGCAGCCCGAAATATTTCGGGTAATGGCACGGTTCTCTCCCCCAGCCGCTGCGGCGGCAGCCCCCTCTCAGAGGGGGCCAAGGGGAAAACGGCATACATACAAGAAGGAGAAATACTATGTTCAAAAAATTCGCAGCATTGGCTGCTGCGGCTGCGCTCAGTCTGGGTGTTATGACCGGCTGCGGCGCGTCCGGCACCACCGCCGACTCCACCGGCTACAGCGCCGAGAATCCGCTGGTGCTGACTCTGGCCCACGGTCTGTCCGAGACCCACACTGTCCACATCGCCATGACCCAGTTCGCGGACGAGGTCGCTGAAAAGACCGATGGCCGCATCCAGGTCAAGATCTTCCCCAACGGCCAGCTCGGCAGCGAAAACGAGAACCTTGAGCAGCTGCAGGCCGGCGTTATCGCCATGACCAAGGTTTCCGCACCCGGTCTGGCTACCTACAACGATGCCTTCAACACCTTCGGCCTGCCCTATATCTTCAACGATACCGATGACTTCTACCATGTCATGGACTCGCAGGAAATGCAGGACTTCTTCCTCTCCACCGGTGACGACGGCTTTGTCACGCTGACCTATTACACCTCCGGCGCACGCTCCTTCTACACGAAGGATCGCGCCATCCGCACGCCCGCCGACCTGAAGGGCCTGAAGATCCGCGTGCAGGATATGAAGAGCCAGACCGACATGATGAGCTATCTGGGCGGCATTCCCGTCGCCATGTCCTACGGCGACGTTTACACCTCGCTGCAGACCGGCATCATTGACGGCACCGAGAACAACGAGACCGCCCTGACCACCGGCAAGCACGGCGAGGTCTGCAAGGTCTACTCGGTGGACCAGCATGCCATGATCCCCGACGTCCTCATCATGAGTGAGAAGGTCTGGGAGACCATCAGCCCCGAGGATCAGGAAATCATTCTGGAGGCCGCCCACGATTCCACCGATGCCCACAAGGTCATGTGGGACACCGCTGTGGAGGAGGCCGTCAAGGAAGCGCAGGAGACGATGGGCGTTGAGTTCGTCTATGACGTCGACAAGGAAGCCTTCCGCGAGGCAACCCAGCCCATGATTGAAGCCTACGAAGAAGAGTATCCCGGCGTCAAGACGCTGCTGGATACCATCGACGCCGCAAGAGGGGAGGAGTAAGCCATGAAAAACACCTTTGCTGCCATCAAATTCTGGATGGACAAAATTTTGAGCATTGCCTGCGCCGTGCTGCTTACCTTTATGACGGTGCTGGTTCTGATTCAGGTTTTCTCCCGCTATATCCTCAACAGCCCCGTGGCTTTCACCGAGGAGCTTGTCCGCTACAGCCTGATCTGGACCGGCTTCATCGGCGCGGCCTACGCCTTCTCCACCCGGGAGCACATGTCCCTGACCCTCATCCGCGACAAATTCACCGGTAAGGCACACACCGCCCTGCTGGTGGTCATCGATGGTCTGATTCTGCTGATGGCCATCTTCGTATTCACCATCGGCGGCTTTAAGCTGGCTGTCTCTGCCAGCCGCGAGTTCTCGGCCCTGCTGGGTATTCCCCGCAGCCTTGTTTACTCCATCGCCCCGATTTCCGGCGTGTTCATCGTCCTGGCGCAAATCATCAACATCTATGAGGATGTCACCGGCGAAAAAGTTGAATCCAAGGAGGGTGCAGACAAATGAGTATCACCATGACCACCGTTATCCTGTTCGCCGTGTTCGGCGTGCTGCTGTTCCTCGGCGTGCCTATCTCCATCAGCATTCTGGCGTCGTCTATCGTGACCGCCATGTCCACCCTGTCCTGGGACCAGATCACCTTTATCACGATGCAGAAGATGAACTCCGGCGTGGAGAGCTTCTCGCTGCTTGCTGTGCCCCTGTTCATTCTGGCCGGCAACATCATGAATAATGGCGGTATTGCCAAGCGCCTGGTCAACTTTGCCCAGCTGTTCGTCGGCAAGATCCCCGGCTCCATGGCGCAGGCCAACATCCTGGGCAACATGCTGTTCGGCGCACTGTCCGGCTCCTCTGTTGCCGCTGCGTCCGCCATGGGCGGCTGCATCAGCCCCATTGAGGAAGAAAACGGCTACGACCCCGCCTACTCCGCCGCCGCCAACATTGCCTCCGCCCCCACCGGCCTGCTGATTCCCCCGACGTCTGCCTTCATTGTCTACTCCACCGTCGCGGGCGGTGTCTCCATCTCCACGCTGTTCATGGCCGGTTACATTCCCGGCATCCTGATGGGCCTGTGCTGTATGGTCGTTGCGTTCATCGGCGCAAAAAAGGCTGGCATGAAAGCCACCGGCATTGACCACAGCCAGAGCATTGCCAAGACCGTCTGGGACGCCGTGCCGTCTCTGCTGCTGATCGTCATTGTCATCGGCGGCATCGTCTCCGGTATCTTCACCGCCACTGAGGGCGCAGGTGTCGCGGTTCTCTACTGCCTGATTCTTTCCATCGTCTATAAGAGCATCGACTTCAAAGGCTTCCTTGGCATCCTGCTCAACTCCGCCAAAACGTCCGGCATCATCCTGTTCCTGATTTCTGCCTCCTCTGCCATGTCCTTCGTTATGGCCTACTCCGGCATCCCGGCAGCCATCTCCAACGGCCTGATGAGCCTGACTGAAAACAAGTACATCATCTTCCTGCTCATGAACATCATCCTGCTGGTCATCGGCATGTTCATGGACATCACCCCGGCCATCCTGATTTTCACCCCGATTTTCCTGCCCATCGCCACCAGCTTTGGCATGACGGAGATCCAGTTCGGCGTTATGCTGATCTTCAATATGTGCCTGGGCAACATCACCCCGCCGGTCGGCTCGGTTCTGTTCGTCGGCTGCGGTATCGGCCATGTCTCCATCGAGCAGGTCACGTCCAAGCTGATCCCCTACTTTGTGGCACTGGTTGCCGCCCTGCTGGCCGTCACCTACATCCCGGCCCTGTCTCTGGGCCTGCCCAGCCTGATGGGCCTGATTTAAATATTGGCTGATTAAAATAGTACAGCCCCCGCCAAGCTCTATGAGTTTCTGGCGGGGGCTGTGCTGTTATTTTGCCACCGTAGTGGTCAAACGGTGGTCAAAAATCTTCCATGCGCAGCACGCAGCATTCCGAAAATATCTTGGAAAAATTGGACGATTCGCTCGTAAAAGGTTGACGCGGCTGCGTTCGGGGGTATATCATATTTGTATAGATCCTTGCGCGGAGGGAGGAACGCACGATGATCCGAATCGGCATTGTGGACGATGAAAAACAAGAAAGAGACCAACTGAAACAGGCACTGGCGCGGTTTGGCGCGGAGAACGGCACAGAACTGAACGTACAGGAGTTCGACTGTGCGGCAGTCTATCTGGCGGCGCAAGACCGTGATTTTGACATTTTATATCTGGACATTGATATGCCGCAGATGTCCGGCATGGAACTGGCCGAAAAAATCCGGGAGACAGATCAAGACGTCATCCTCATTTTCTGCACGAATTTGCAGCAATTCGCGCTGAACGGGTACAGTGTCGGCGCGCTGGGCTTTATTGTAAAGCCGATACAGTGGTACTCCTTCCATATGTATCTGACGCGGGCGCTGAAGGTGCTGCAAAAGCGCGCCGGTCAAAAGACTGCGCCGCCGCACATTGTCGTCAAGGACGGCACCGTGACGCGGCTGCTGGATGCAACGGAAATCGCCTATGTGGAGGTGCGCCAGCACGACCTGCTGTACAACCTGTGCGGCGGGGACGGTAAGACCGAGATCATCAAAAACCGCGGCTCGATGCAGGAAATCGCGGCGCAGCTGACGCCCTACGGCTTTGTGCGATGCAGCGCCAGTTATCTTGTGAACCTGCGCTGCATCACGGCGGTAAGCCGTATGAATGTCTATATCGGCGGGGCGGCACTGCCCATCGGGCGCACCTACAAGGACGCCTTCACCGAAGCATTCTCTCGATATATGGCAAAAAAGGAGTGGGAAGACCCGTGCCGGTCATAAATTGGATACTGAACCAGCAAATCCAGCTGGGTATGATTCTATGCGCCTGCCTGTTTGTCCCGTGGGGGCAGCGCCGCAGCTGCTTCGTTCCGCGGCTGGCGGCGGGTGTATGGGTCTTTCTTGCGCTGACGGACACCCTGACATTTCTGCCGCAGTGGGCAGAACTGCTGCTGTATACGACGCTGCTGTTTGACCTGATATGGTTCGGCTTTGACTGCAGCCCGCTGCACGCCCTGTTTTATACAACCTGTGCCTACGCGGTGCAGCACATTGCCAGTAAGCTGGCCTATATGCCCATTTTTTGGCTGATTCAGCATGGGCGCACGGACAGGCGCGTTGACTTTGTCATTCTGCTTTTCAGCAACCTTGTGGTCTGCCTGGTCATCTACCTGCTGTTCACCCTGCGCATCCGGCGCGGGTGCCTGCTGTTTGACAATGTCAAGACCGTGCTTTACTCCGGCTTTTTCCTGATTGCCGCGGTCTACCTGAGTGTTGTGCTGGAGGATGTCCTGGACAGCAGCGCAGAGTCCTACCTAACCGCCTATCTGGCGCTGAATGCGTTCTGCATCCTGTTTGCCATCACGATTCTGGCGCTGGAATTTTCAAATTGCAGCATCAAGAGTCTGGAACACGAGAATGAAATGCTGGCGCAGCTGCTGGAATGTGACAAGCAGCAGTATGAGCAGGCAAAAAAAGACATGGAAAAAATCAACATCCGCTACCATGACCTGAAACAGCAGTATTCCCGCGCCACGGATGAGGAACGCGCCCGTCTGGAAGAAGAGATGAACAACCTGAACCTGCGCTATTTCACCGGGAATAAGGCGCTGGACATCACACTGACCCAAAAGTCGGCACTCTGCGGGCAGGCAGGTATTCAACTGGTCTGCTCGGCAGACGGCAGCTGTCTGGAGGATATGAAGCACTACCATATTTACTCCCTGCTGGGCAATGCGCTGGACAATGCCATTGAGTGTCTGACGCAGGTAAACGATGCGTCTAAGCGGGTCATCACACTGGACATCAGCCGCTGCCGTGACATGGCGGTCATCCGCGTGCAGAACTACACCCCCGCACCGCCGACGCTGCGGGACGGCGCTATCGTCACAACCAAGCAGGATGCCGAGGAGCATGGCTACGGCATAAAAAGCATCAAAAGCATTGCCGAGCTGTACGGCGGCACGGCAGACTGCTTTGTGGAGGACTCGATTTTTTACCTGGTGGTCACCTTCCCCTGCGGGAAAAGCCAAAAAGAAACTGCATAACCCAAAAGCGACTGCCGAAAGGCGGTCGCTTTTCTTCTTTGTCATTTGTGCCGTGTTTTTTGACGTTTACGCCAACTGCATTGACCCGGTCAACACTTCCCTTTATGATAGCTTTGTGAAAAAGATACGAAAGGCTTCTGCAAAAGGGAAATGCGCAGCCCTTGGCAGCAAGCGCATCGTATCATTCATCTGTGACAGTTTAGGAAGGAGAAAAACCTATGGCACAAAAGGAAACCTCAAGCAAGTCCCGCCGTTGGCTGGGCTTGTCCGGCGCGGCTGTGCTGGTGGCCAACCTTGTCCTGACCGGAACGACTATTGCGTTCCAGCAGGAAGGCGAAGTCAACCATGCACTCGGCATCGAAGGCGCTGGCGCATCTTACGGCGGCACGGAGTTCTCCGCTGACGGCACCCTGTCTGATGCAAGCTACGAAAAGTACATCGAAGCCGCTTATCAGTTCTGTGAGCAGGAGGAGGAAGAAGGCAGCGTGCTGCTCTACAACCGCAACAACGCCCTGCCGCTTTCCGAGTCTGAGCGCAATGTCACGGTCTTTGGCCGCGGCAGCATCGACCCGGTGTTCCGCAGCACGGCAGGCGGTTCCTCCACGAACCCGGATTACCAGAAAACCCCCGTTGACGCCCTGCAGGATGCCGGCTTCAACGTGAACCAAACCGTGCTGGACGCCTACGCTTCCGCCGCCGCGCCGAAAGAAAGAAGCGTTTCCAGCGTGGGCGAATATGACCCGGCGCTGTTCACCGGCAGCGTCACCGACTCGTTTGCGTCCTACGGCGATGTCGCGTTTGTTACGCTGTCCCGCTTTGCCACCGAGGGCAACGACCTTGCGATGGTCAACGACGAGGGCAAGCGTATGCTGGAGCTGGACGACAACGAGAAGGCAATCTTCCAGAAAATCAAGGACTCCGGCAAATTCAAGAAAACCGTCGTCCTGCTGAACTCCGTCTTTGCGATGGAGATGGACTGGCTGGACGAGTACAATGTTGACGCCGTGCTGTGGGTCGGCAACCCCGGCTTCTACGGTATGCCCGGCGCCATCCGCGTTGTGACCGGTGAGGTCAACCCCTCCGGTCACACCACCGCCACCTTTGCCGCCAACTCCCTGTCCGCGCCCAGCGCCGAAAACTTCGGTCTGCACGCCTACAACTACGGCAGCAAAACGCCCCGCGCGGCAGGCGACAGCTTTGTCAGCTATAACGAAGGCATCTACGTCGGCTACCGCTATTACGAGACCCGCTACGAGGACACCATCCTCGGTCAGGGCAACGCCGATTCCACGGTTGGCACCAAAGCCTCGACCGACGGCTGGAACTACGCCGAGGAGGTCTGCTTCCCCTTCGGCTACGGTCTGTCCTACACGAACTATGAGTACAACCTTGACAAACTGGACTACAACAGCGACACAGACACCTTCACGGCGACTGTCACGGTGAGCAATACCGGCGACAGGGACGGCAAGGCTACGGTGGAGCTGTACGCACAGACCCCTTACACCGACTACGACAAGCAGAACAACGTCGAAAAGTCCTCGATCCAGCTGCTGGGCTATGACAAAATCGACGTGGCCGCAGGTGCATCCGAGACTGTCACGGTCGATGTGCCCGGCTACTTCCTCGCGTCCTATGACGCCAACGGCGCGAAGGGCTACATCCTCGATGCGGGCGATTACTACTTCGCCGTCGGCAACGGCGCACACGAGGCACTGAACAATGTGCTGGCCGCCAAGTGCGGTGACGCCGTTGCGGGCAAGCTGATCGATCAGGACGGCAATGTCGTCACCGGCAACACCGCCGCCGTGGCCACCTGGACCGCCCCCAACACCGAGGTCGATACCCAAAAGTACCGCAAATCCCGTTACAACAGTGATGTGGAAGTCACGAACACCTTCGACGACGCCGATGTGAACTACTGGGCGAACGACGACGAAAAAATCACCTACCTGTCCCGCAGCGCGTGGGATACGACCTACCCCACCACGCTGGAGACCCTGACGGTCAACGATAAGCTGTACAACGGTCTGAATATGCAGACCTACGTCAAGGCAGCCGATGCCAAGAGCGTTTCCGACTTCAACCTCGGCGTGGAGCTGGATGAGAAGATCAACTTCAGCGATATGATCGGCGTCGCCTTCGACGACCCGAAGTGGAACGACTTCCTTTCTCAGCTGACGCTGAGCGATCTGCTCATCAACATGGGCGACTCCAAGGGCATCAAGGCTGTCAAGGCTGTCAACAAGCCCGGCTGCACCATCGTCGATGGTCCCGAGGGCATGAACGGTCAGTTTAAGTACGGCGACCGCCGCAACTGCACCGGCTGGGCTACGCTGCCCATCGTCGGCGCAACCTGGAACCACGATGTGCAGACCCGCTTTGGCGAGATGTACGGCGAGGATGCGCTGTATGCGTCCATCCCCATCGCCTACGCGCCCGGCGCGGACACCCTGCGCTCTCCTTACTCCGGTCGTACCTCTGAGTATTTCTCCGAGGACGGCGTTCTCAGCTACTATGCTGCCAAGGCCGTTTCCCACGGTATGCGCAACAAGGGTCTGATCGGCACGGTCAAGCACTTCTTCCTGAACGAGCAGGAAGCCGGTCGTCAGGGCATCTCCACCTTTGCGAACGAGCAGTCCATCCGCGAGATCTATATGCGCGCCTTTGAGGGTTCTCTGGCTGAGGGCGATTCTCTCGGCGTTATGACCGCTTACAACCGTATCGGCGTTATGTACGCTGCCGCCAACCAGGGCATCCAGCACATCCTGCGCGACGAGTGGAACTACGGCGGCTACATCATCGACGATGCACTGACCGCGTCCGAGTATTCCTCCGCCCCCGAAATGCTGATGGCAGGCAACAACATCTTCTGCCTGGATACCGCCCGCCCGAACGAAATCGAGAAGCTGATCACCAGCACCGATGACGGCGACCTGCTGCAGAAGGTCATTGACTCCAACCATTATCTGTACTACATCATGCTGCAGTCCTCTATGGGCGGCTCCGGCGCGGAGGACGTTGTCGTTTCCGACGCAGCCCCGTGGTGGCAGACGACCCTGCGCGCTCTCGATGCTGTGTTCTGCGCACTGGCCGTTGCCGCTGTCGTGATGTATGTGCTGCACACCTACACGGACGTTTTCTCCGAGGAAAAGCGGAAGAATCGTGCCGCCAAAAAGAATTGATGGAGGTGGAACCCGATGAATAAAGGCTTGAAAAATAAAGGGCTGGGCAGCTGGTTCTGCCTTGCCGCAGCGCTGGTCGCGCTGATCACCGGCATTGTATTCCTGTTCACACAGGCCACGGCCGCCCCTCTGGGTCACTCCGGCACGATGCCCGGCGTGGTGCTGCTGGTCGGTGCTGCCGCTTCGCTCGTTTTCTTCTTTGTTTCCGTTCCGTTCAGCGCGCTGATTCAGGCGGTCATTTATAACATTGCCCTGTATCTTGTCGTTGTGCAATTGTATTTCGTCTTTGCCGACGTCATCAACCATGTCACCTTTGCAGGCGGCAACGCCGGTCTGTGCGTGTTTTATATGGTCGGCACCTTCATTGCCTGCCTGCTCAGCGTGATTGCCTGCTTCTGCAAGCAGACGAAAACCGGCGAGGCAAAAGCCACCGGAAGACAGTTTGCTGCCGCCGGTGCGGTGGTCGCGGTCGCTGCGGTCTGCGTGGGCGGTTTCTCCCTGCAGAGCAGCAGCCTGCCCTCGAACGGCGATGCGGAGGTTGCCCCCGATGCGGCGCAGACTTCTGCCGATGGTCCCGTTATGAACTACAACGATAACGAGTATGTTTCCAAGACGCTGGATGACCTGATTGCCATCCCGCAGGAAACCTGGGAAGCCAAGGAGCCGAACGGAGAAGTCGCCTACTTCTTCGAAGGTCAGTACACCGAGGGCTTCAGCACCATCGTGGATCCGGCGTGTCTGGATATGTACTGCTACACCGACGGTTCGATGTGGGGTTCCTTCAGCGGTCCCAGCACCTCCGTGGGCAGCGACTCTATCTCCCATGTTTACGGCTACTGGTACAACTACGATGAAAACGGCGAGAAGAACTTCGTCATTCATCTGCTGGGCAATCAGGACGCCGACGGCACTGTGCGCCCCACCGATGTGGATGGCGGCGCAGATGCGGATGTCTTCGTCTTTGACACCGATCACGGCGCATACAGCATGGAAGCCAGCCTGAGCTATGGCGTTTATGGCGGTGCGTTCACCCGCAACATCAACATCTACGGTCAGCCCTATGCCCCTGCCAAGAGCCTGACGATTGATGCCTCCAACCTGCGCACCTTCTACACGGGCGACATCTTCAACCCCGGCGAGCTGGTTGTGACGGCTACCCGCGCCAACGGTGCGGAGGAGTCCATCTGGGGAGGTCGCTTGACCTTCACCGGTTACGACAGCGACACCACAGGCACCAAGACCGTGACGGCCTCCTTCCTGGGTGCGACCGCTACGTTTGAAGTGCAGGTCGAGGATCTGGTCACCGAGCAGTACACGGGCAGCTATGAGCTGGTTCAGGGCGAAACGCCCACCGCAACGGATGCCATGCTGCTGGTGGATTACTCCCACAAGGTCTGCACACTGACTGCCGCCGATGGCTCTGCGTCCATCACCGGCACGCTGGTGGATGTGCAGGACGATGCCCTTACCATGACCCTGAACGGCAGCGATGCCCTGACGGTGCCCATCACCGAGGGTGAGGACGGCAGCAAGCAGCTGACCATCCCCGCCCACGACGAAATCGTCTCCGGCTGGGGCTCCAGCACCACCTACTCCATCAACGAGGCTGTGGTCACGCTGGCGGCAGAGTAAGCGTCCATTGTCCCTGATAAAACCTAAGGCAATA
>ERZ834798.2548-NODE-2548-length-13068-cov-3.612311_pt1 | contig 13068 bp, 6 predicted proteins | sample MGYA00519689_ERZ834798 | MGnify/ENA primary metagenome ERZ834798 (study PRJEB31850, sample SAMEA3708761) | human gut metagenome | biome: human gut; feature: human-associated habitat; material: faeces | place: China | collected 2014 ...
CTGAAGACCCGACATTGTTCGTTCTTCCGGACATCGCCGGACAACTTTCGGAACTGGAAAACCAACATCTGACTAACGAGCAACTGCTTGAAAAGAAAGATGAACTTCTGACAAACTATGCCATCAAATCGGAACGTGTACACACCATCAACCAGTTGTTGAAGGCTTACACCATGTTCGAGAAAGATGATGAATATGTAGTGATCGACGGACAGGTGAAGATTGTAGACGAGCAGACAGGCCGTATCATGGAAGGTCGCCGCTACTCTGACGGATTGCACCAGGCTATCGAAGCCAAGGAACGTGTGAAAGTGGAAGCTGCTACGCAGACCTTTGCAACGATTACTTTGCAGAACTACTTCCGTATGTATCACAAACTGTCCGGTATGACCGGTACTGCTGAAACGGAAGCAGGCGAACTTTGGGACATCTACAAATTGGACGTAGTCGTGATCCCGACCAACCGTCCGATTGCAAGAAAGGATATGAACGACCGCGTTTACAAGACGAAACGCGAAAAGTATAAAGCTGTTATCGAGGAAATCGAAAAATTGGTTCAAGCAGGACGTCCGGTATTGGTGGGTACTACCTCGGTAGAAATCTCCGAAATGTTGAGCAAAATGCTTACCATGCGTAAGATTGAGCACAAGGTATTGAACGCCAAACTGCACCAGAAAGAAGCGGACATCGTTGCTACTGCCGGTTTAAGCGGAACAGTAACCATTGCTACCAATATGGCTGGTCGTGGTACCGACATCAAGTTAAGTCCGGAAGTGAAAGCTGCGGGCGGTTTGGCCATCATCGGTACGGAACGTCACGAATCCCGTCGTGTAGACCGCCAGTTGCGTGGTCGTGCAGGACGTCAGGGTGACCCGGGTTCTTCTGTATTCTTTGTGTCACTGGAAGATGATTTGATGCGTCTGTTCTCCTCCGACCGTATCGCCAGCGTAATGGACAAACTTGGTTTCCAGGAAGGCGAAATGATCGAGCACAAGATGATTTCCAATTCTATCGAACGTGCCCAGAAGAAGGTGGAAGAAAACAACTTCGGTATTCGTAAACGTCTGTTGGAATATGACGACGTAATGAACAAGCAGCGTACAGTGGTTTACACCAAACGCCGCCACGCTTTGATGGGTGAACGTATCGGTATGGACATCGTGAACATGATTTGGGACCGTTGTGCCAATGCTATCGAAAACAATGATTATGAAGGCTGCCAAATGGAACTGCTTCAGACATTAGCAATGGAAACTCCGTTCACTGAAGAAGAATTCCGTAACGAGAAGAAAGAAAAGTTGGCCGAAAAGACTTTCAACATTGCGATGGATAACTTCAAACGCAAAACTGAACGTCTGGCACAGATCGCTAATCCGGTTATCAAACAGGTATATGAAAATCAGGGACACATGTACGAAAACATCCTGATTCCTATTACAGACGGTAAACGAATGTATAATATCTCTTGTAACCTGAAAGCGGCTTACGAATCGGAATCTAAAGAAGTGGTGAAATCGTTCGAGAAATCAATCCTGCTCCACGTTATCGACGAAGCATGGAAAGAAAACCTCCGCGAACTGGACGAACTGAAACATTCCGTACAGAACGCAAGCTACGAACAGAAAGACCCGCTGTTGATTTATAAACTGGAATCTGTGACTTTATTCGACGCCATGGTGAACAAGATCAACAACCAGACTATATCTATCTTGATGCGCGGACAAATTCCTGTACAGGAAGCTCCGGACGAACAGGCTGCCCGTCGTGTGGAAGTGCGTCAGGCTGCTCCTGAACAACGTCAGGATATGAGCAAGTATCGCGAAAACAAGCAGGACTTGAGTGATCCGAATCAGCAGGCTGCTGCCAGCCAGGATACTCGTGAACAGCAGAAACGTGAACCCATCCGTGCAGAAAAGACTGTAGGACGTAACGATCCTTGCCCATGCGGAAGCGGCAAGAAGTATAAGAACTGTCACGGTAAAAACCTTTAAGAAGTTGAGAAGGGAGAGTTGAGAGTTGAGAGTTAAAAGTTGGGTAAGTAGGAGTTTCTATTTCTTTGCGCTCATTTTTGAATCAGCTTCGCTCAAAAGCCTTATTTAATTTTTAACATTAAGGTATAATCTCAAGTTTCAATACACAAAAGAAAGTCTCAAACGGTTAAAAACTGTTTGAGACTTTCTTTTATTCCTCCAAAATTGTACTTTTGTTCAAATTACTAAATAGAACAAAACTATGGCAAAATCTTATTCACTGGCTTTCGTCACTATCTTCCTGCTGACACTGGGTAGTTGTCAGAGTTTGGAACAGATTTCCATTGATTATCTGCAACCTGCCGACTTGAGCTTTCCTCCGCAACTCCGGAAAGTAGCTATCGTGAATAACACCAGCAACACCCCGGATAACAAACTAATAACAACGACTGAAAAAATCAAAGAAGGTACACCGCTGGTAAGTCGTGCAACGGCATACGCCAACGGAGATCCCAAGATTGCCACCGAATCACTGGCTGAAGAAATCGCACATCAGAATTACTTTGAAGAAGTAGTCATCTGTGATTCCGCTTTGCGGGCAAATGATAAACTGGCCCGCGAAAGTACATTGAGCCAGGAGGAAGTCCGTCAGTTAGCCTCTAGTTTGGGAGTGGATTTTATCATTGCATTGGAAAATCTGCAATTCAAAGCAACTAAATCTGTCCGTTTTCTGAATGAGTTCAACTGTTTTCAAGGAGCAGTAGACGTTAAAGTATATCCCACGGTGAAAGTGTATCTTCCCGAACGTAGTCGGCCGATGACTACGCTCCATCCTAACGACAGCATCTTTTGGGAAGAGTTTGGAGGTACTGCCGTAGAAGCTGCCACCCGCATGATTCGCGACAAACAAATGCTGGAGGAAGCGGCGGTATTTGCAGGGACAGTTCCGGTGAAATATCTCGTCCCCATGTGGAAAAAAGGAACACGATATCTGTATACCGGAGGCTCGGTTCCCATGCGTGATGCTGCCATCTATGTACGCGAAAATTCATGGGACGACGCATACGAACTTTGGAACCAGGCTTTCGAAGGTACCAAGAACCAAAAGAAGAAGATGCGGGCAGCTCTCAACATAGCTGTTTATTATGAAATGAAAGATAGTCTCGCTAAAGCGGAAGAATGGGCGGAAAAAGCACAGCAACTAGCCAAGAAAATTGATAAAAAGAATATCACAGATAGTGTTCAGGCCAGCATTGACGATGTGCCGAATTATTATCTTACGTCCTTGTATTTAGCCGAATTGAAGGAGAGAAACGCTCAATTACCTAAGTTAAAATTACAAATGAGCCGATTTAATGATGATTTTTAAGGAAATTGTGTATCAAATCTTATTTTTTTTATACCTTTGAACTTATAAAAAGAAGGAACCCATGAAACTAAGCCAACAATCACTATCCATTATCGAATCGGCTATCCAAAAGGCAGTCGCTAAATATACATGTAACTGTGAACAAACAGTTGTAACCGATATCCATCTCCAACCGGACCAGACATCGGGACAACTTAATATTTACAATGATGATGATGAAGAATTGGCGAACATCATGGTCGAAGAATGGGCTACGTATGAAGGGGATGATTTCCTTGAAAGTGTGGAACCTTCTCTACGCAACATTCTTTGCAGAATGAAAGATGCCGGAGACTTCGACAAGGTGACTATCCTGAAGCCTTACTCTTTCGTTTTGGTGGATGAAGAGAAAGAGACCATAGCGGAATTGTTACTGGTGGACGATGATACGATCCTGGTGAACGATGAATTGCTGAAAGGGTTGGATAAGGAATTGGACGAGTTCTTAAAAGAGTTGTTGGAAAAATAAAATACAGCATTTTTAGGATAGAGTTCGTTCAGGATTAATATAAATATCCGAAAGCATTATATAAAGAGAATCGGAAGCAAGCAGGGTATTTCCTGTTGCTTCCGATTATTTTTATAGATACTTCCCTATTGATTATTTATTATATTTGATTGAGATATTAGCAAGTCGAAGCGGCATGAAGCTTGATACGCCGGACGGAAGTCGAACAGGTCGCAATCTGATACAGATATTATCGCGGTTCAATAAAGCATCCGGCAGTTTAAAATCATAGACCTTATAACCCGGAATATTTTTCTCTGTCTGCCCTCCTGCAGCCGTTCTGTCAAACTGTCCCAAGATTGTGAATTCAGAATTATCTACTTTCACCCATTCACCACTCATCGAATAAGCATATTCAACCACGGCCACAGGCCCACCTCCCCAACTTGAATTCATTTCAACCTGAAGAGAAAGTGAGGTAGAAATCCCTACTGTCGATATTTTATCTACATAGAAATATGAACTTGTAGACCATGGCCTACTATTGAAGGCTCCTCCTCGCATACGCCCATAATATCCATCTGTGGTATTAAGATTCATATCTCCCCGAAAATCATCCTGGAAACCTAATATGTAATCTGCATAGGTTTGCTGGAAATGCTTATTCCCGTCTTTATTAAGAATAGCATTTGACTGCGATGCTTCTCCGCCTGTCGGATGATACTCCGTAAATGTAGAAGCACCTATTTCTTTCCAATCGGGCACATTACAATCCCACTCCACGAGCACCGAAGTGATCTCGTTCATATCACCGATATTGATGTCCTCTCTATGAAGCGGAAGAATACACAACCGGCTTTCGGAGATGTCAAAATTGGTAAGCTTGACTTTCGCTACGATTCCGGTGATGGTTCCTGAACCTTTAGGAAGTGTCTCATGCGCATAAGGAGCATCGAGCGAAGTAAGCATATATGTATTAGAGCCGTTTTTATCTCTGATGCAGGTTGGATAGTATCTGTAGTATGCCGGGAATTTCTCCACCCAATAATTTTTATTCGCCTTACGGTCGGCAGCTCCCGGATCGGTAGTCTTGAAATTAGTAAATGCGCCTACCGGAGAGGCAATCTCGACATCTTTTAAGGTCACAAGGCTGAATACCATATTATCCGTTAGTTCTGCGATTGTTTTTTCAGGAATCGTGAAGGTGGAAAGTTCCGAACTGATTACATGGGCGGCAGTGATACCGCTAATCAGTCTGTAGGTAAAGCTGCCCTCTGATTCTTCCTTTATCGTTCCATCTTTCAAACACAATGAGACTTTGGCAAATTGCGCAAATGTAATCAGAGACTCTGATTCAAATACCACTGTCTCCCCGGTCTCATTCTGAATGACATAACGATTGTTCGGGAAGTTTTTCGATGTACCAGTGGCAACGATCGTTCCTTCAATATATACATTGTTAGTAATTCCACCGACAGGATAACCATAAACGGTTGGATAGCTGACAAGTTCTGCATTCGCATATTCAGAATATGCTTGCGACAGGTTGATTGTAGTCGTGGCTTTACGTTGGTATTGATCGTCATAACTCAATACGATACTTCCTGTGCGGGGTGATTGAGAATTTGTTTCCGTATTGAAATAAAGTTTTCCGTCACTTATCCGATACTCTTTCACCCATTCCACTGTCGGCGTAATCACAATATCCGTTTCAGGCACATTGGTCGAAATATCCATATTATATTCGCCTCCTTTGGTAAAGAGTTCCATATTATCACTGGCAGGAACTATAAATGGATAACGGGATAGTTGTTTTATCTTGATTACATCCGAAGTCTTCCCATCTTTTGTAAACACACGAATATCACAGAAACGTTCAGAATCACTGATATTTTCATCATAAGTCACCGTGAAATAAGTTCTTGATGACTGGGCTCCACGTATATCTGTAGAAAACCAGGTTGATTCTGCAAAGTCTATGCGCCACTCGGTATTGGATTTCACCTCCACCTGAACCGGAGCACCTTCAGCCTGAAGAATAATCTCATTATTTGTTATTTCCAATATGCCGGCTTCATTTTCGTCAGAGCATGACGGAAACATGATAATTGCCATCACAGCCCCAAAAGCTGCCCAGGCTATTGAATCTTTAATTTTCATATTCATCAATTATTAGATTTAATTTCACCTGTTTTATATAGTATCTCATAAGCTTCATTTCGATCATTCAACACAAAGATCTGAAACTTCTCTCCTCCCGGATAAACACGTGTAACAACATGTCCGGCGGGTTTTATCTTCAAACCGTCTTCACCCAGCCTGCTCCTGTTACTGTCTACCATACCGGCGGCAAAAACCGACCGTTCACCGGCATAAAGGCTTTGAGACAGCATCCGGCTTAGCGGAGCCGGTTGAGGATGATAGTAATCCCACACGGGAATCACGTAGGCTTGCGCTTTCACTTGGGAAATGTAGGTATCACACATAGCGTCAGAGTATGCATGATGATTGGCCACTACCACATCTGTTTCGCCCAGCAATGTAGCTACAGGTGTTTCTATGTCAAACCATTCCGGCGCTTTTTCCACTCCAAGGATATCTCCGCCCGAGAAGTAATCGAAATTACCGTATGTGATACGTATTCCGCAACTGCAACGGTTCTCGTTCAACTGTTCGCTCGAAGAAGCGGTAGATGGCACAAGCTCTTTGGAAGTCGTTCCGCTGCCTGTCCAAATTTTACCGTTACCCACAATATTACGTACTTCGAATGTAGGATAGGAACCCGGAGCTTTTAATAGTTTGATTTGTGTGTTACTTCCTGTCACAAACCCTTCATTCTTTTTACCTTCCCGGTCACGAGCGGCAACATATAATTTATAGTTTGAGATATGGGCACCCGTAACTTTAGCCGCTGTCGGATAATCGTATGTAGGGTAGCCACGATCTATCAATGTGGAAATATCCAGAAGATTACCCACATGAGTTATTCCGGTAAGTTTGTAGTCCAGCCCTACTTTTTCGATTGCCAGTTTTCCATTCTGTCCGATATGGTCTGTATCGAAGTGAGTGAGCAAGGCATAATCAATAGCACCGTTATTTTTCAACGGCAATGAGAAATGTTTTATATATTGGGCAATCCATTCAGCAGGCCGTTTAGAGTCATTAGGAACTGCTTTCATAATCTCCTGGGTACCGGTGTGTACTCCCAAATCTCCTGCATCCAGCAACATGGTAGTCCCGTCCGGGAAAATAAGATAGGCTGCATTCCCTCTTCCCGTGCTAATCTGATGAATGTCCAAATAACCAGCCTGCCACTCCGGAAGGTATTCATACACTTTATCTACAGCATCATCCGGAAAAGGCTTTTCCTGTTGGCAACTAGCGAATGTAGGCAGCATCATAACGGCTCCTAGAAATAATATCTTACTATTCATTGTTTTATTCTTTAATGTTCTATTAATCAATTTGTTTAACACTGTATATACCGGCTTCCTCTTTCGTCATTTCATTGCCGCCTCCATATCCCGGATTCTGTCTCAAGACGTTGCTGACGGAAATTGACTTTTCCGGAATAGGAAAGAGTTCATAATGATCGTCATTAGTAGCTTTGTGATCCCACCAGGTGCCTGTTGTATATAAGCCCCAACGACGAAGATCGGTACGACGACGCTGCTCGCCAAGAAATTCGACCATCCACTCATCGAGAATCCGATACTTGTCAATATTCGTTTCAGTCACCGGATCAGGGTCTACTTCATTCTCAAAGTTACGTTTACGCACTTCGTTGAAAAGATTGGCTGCTTCTTTCTTATATCCGCTTCTGTATTTACATTCGGCAAGCATATAATAGATTTCTGCAAAACGAAGAACCGGATAGTCAGGATTAAAAGCAAGTGTCTTGTCTGTATTGTCCGGCACCGGCAGTTTGCACAAACGTATTCCCGAATTCTCTTCTCCGGTACTTATATTGGAAGGAAGTTCATTTACGGAAGAATATTCTCCGTCTTTCACTTTCTTAAATTGTGCTACCTGGTCAACAAATTCAAGAACCTCGCCCGGGTATTCATACAGTCCCGTACATTTCACCTCTGTTCCACTTCTTGATATACGTTGTAATTTTCCGTAAAGAAACATTCCTTCGTATTTGCCATTTCCTTTATATACATACAATTTCTTACGAAGGTCTTTCGCATGAAACTTGGCAAAAGGACGTCCGAGTTTGTCCGTATAAGGATCACCATTGGGTTTCAGAGATGGTTGGAGATGCATACCGTTCGTAGAGGAATAGCCGCTAAGATCGAAATAGTTCTTCGCATTATAATGATTATAACGTTCGAACTGCCACTGAAACAGAGTTCCTTTTGCATATTGCGACTGAACGGACCACATCACTTCTTTCGACTTGTTATTTTCGAAAGTGAAAGGACCGAACCAGTCTTCTTCCAACTCGTAATAGCCGTATTTACCGTCTAGTAAATCCTGACAAATCTGCGCACATTCAGCAAAGCGACTTTCCCCTGTATAGACTTCTGCATTAAAATATAATTGAGCAAGTAGAGCAGCCGCGGTTCCTTGGCGTAAGTAACCTTCTTCCAGCATATCTGCTGTTTTTTTCTCTAGTTTGGGGATGGCGGCAAGCAGGAGTTCTTCCACATAATTAAAGGTTTCCCGTGCTGTGGAACGTGGAGATTCCTCTGTGGTAGAGCGTCGGTAAATAGGCATACCGCCATAGAAATCAAGTCCTCTCAAATAGAAATAGGCCACTAATGTCTGAAGCTGCATCTGATGATCTGCCTTCAGCTCTTCCGTCATACCTAATGAAACATAGTCTACACCAGCTAAGTCTTCTTTACAGGCTAAAGCCATGGCTACTCCCATACCTACTCCACGCCATGTTTCTTCGTTGTTGGGGTGAAGTGGTGTCCAGTCATGGTGTTGCAGCTGGGCGTATCGGACATCATTGTAATGTATTCCTTTTTGTGTGACACACATCTCGTCTGTTGTACATTCCTGAAGAATGGCACGGTCGAATCCGTGAAACCAACGCCAGTGCGTGAAAGAGCGTACCAGAAAAGAGTAGACAGTTTCCTTAGATGTGAAATAAGTGTCCGGAGTTACTTCGGAATACCACTTCTCATCCAGATTAGTACAACCGGAGGCCACCAGAAGGGTGAGGAAAGAGATTATAATTAGAATATTTCGTCTCATATCATTATATTAGTTTATAGGTACTTTACTATTAGAATTGGATTTTCATACCAAAGGTATATCTACGAGTTTCAGGGTAAATATTATTAAACCATTCATAACCGGGATCCAAACCGTTCACATTCACTTCCGGATTCAATCCTGAATATTTTGTGAAACAGGCAACGTTACGGACGGTCAGGTAAAGATCAATCTTATCTATATACTTTTGCCATTTTTTCATGTTAAGAGAATACCCCAGGCTAATGGCATCAATCTTCAAGAATGTACCGTCCTCAAGCCAGTAATCGCAAAGTTGCTTTACTTCTTTGATGTGCCGGTTATCAATGTATGCGTTGCGAAGAACATTCTGGCCTGCCACTTCAGAAAGTCCATAGTACATATTTATGGTATTGAACACATCGAAATCGATCCAGCTACGCAGGTTGATGCCTAAAGAGAGATTTTTGTAAGTGAAGGTATGATCCCATGATACCATCAATGCAGGAATGGCATTGCCGATATATCGTTTATCGTCATACGTTTTTTTATCGCTAAGGATTACATTGTCATTCTTATCATACAGAAGCCACCTGCCATTGTCCGTGATACCGGCATATTTCCAGATGTAATAGCTTCCGATTTTTGTTCCGGCCTCAATTCTACCGGCTGATCCGTTTGTACCCGGTGACGGAAATCCTACACGATCCTGATAGGTATTATTGCCCCACAAAGAGGTAATTTTGGAGGAAGAGTGTGATAGGCGCATAGTAGTTGTCCAATTAAAGTTTCTGGTTTTGACGGGTACTCCTCCTATCTCGAACTCCCATCCGGTATTCTCAAGATTACCGTAATTCATGGTAGTTGTTTCATAAACAGCGGGAGGATTGGGAACGTTGATATTATATAGCATTCCAGAAACTCTTCTCTTATAGATATCAAACTTACCAAAAAGACGGTTATTCAGAAATGCATAATCCAAGCCGACGTTAAGCTCTGCTTTCTTTTCCCAGTGCAAGTCATAATTGACGTTACGGGCCGGTCCATAAGAGGTGATCCATGTACCGTTATACGGCCACATTGAATTGGAAGAATACATGGCAGTGGATGCTCCTGCAGAGAAATTGTTATTTCCCGTTACACCGTAACCAACGCGTACTTTAAGGTCATCGAGAAAACTGACGTCACGCAGAAATGCCTCATTGGATATACGCCATCCGCCTGATACTGCCCAAAATGTTCCCCAACGATGATTCTTTCCGAATTTTGACGAGCCCTCGTGGCGAACACTTCCTGTAAGCATATAGCGGTCTTTATAGCTATAATTCGCCCGGCCAAAGAATGAAATAAGACGTTCACGGGGATATTTGTGGGAAGACATTGCCGCCTTTCCGTCGGAAAGCCAGCTACCTGTCCCCATATCCCAAGCCCCTACTCCATCCACAGGAAAATCGTAGTTAGTCATATTAAAGTTTTCAGAGTTATTTTCCCAATAACTATATCCGGCTACCGCACTAACCGTATGGTCGTCTGCAAAAACACGCATAAAATTGATGGTAGGTTCAAAAGAGACATTGACTGTTTTGCTATATGCATGAAATCCTCTTCCTTTATAACTTCCATTTAAAGAGGTTCTGTGTAACGCGGACGTATAATGTGTCTGCTGATACTGGCGATCTTCCCAGCCAAGAGTGGCTTGTGCCGAGAATCCGGCAGGCAAATTGAGCTTTACCGTCGCATCCGCCTTCAGCCATTTATCAACATTATCTGCCTGTTTCAACATTACTTCTGCTAAAGGATTGTAATATTCACTACCACCAACCAATACATTATATCCTGTTTCACTAGTGCTGTCATATACATGTTCCGTCGGATTCATCTTCAATGCCATGTCGAAATAGGAACTACTGCTCCGCTGATCCCGGTGTGCTTCCCGGTATTCTGTGTGCAAGCCTATTTCCAGCAAATCATCGAGAAGGTTAAAATTTGCATTGATGCGCCCCGAATAGTCTTTACGGTTGTCACCAATTGCGATACCTTTTTGATCCTGTGCCATAATAGTAGCATATATTTTAGCTGTATGGCCGCCGCCCGAGAGGTTGACAACATGGCGTTGGGAGAGTGCTCCTTCATTCAAAAGTTCACCGTACCAGTCGGTGGATGCACCTAAATCTGTTCCTACTCCGAACCTAACGAAAGCATCACGATCAAGGACCTGCGGTCTCCTGGAAACTTGCTCGGTAGAGAGTTCGCCCGTATATGATAAGGTTATGGGACCTTCTTTTGCTTTCTTGGTAGTCACTAAGATGACACCACCGGCTGCTCTTGTTCCGTAAATAGCACCTGCAGAGGCATCTTTCAAAACATCAATAGACTGAATATCTTCCTGACTGATAGAACGTAAATCACCTCCGGGAATTCCGTCTATCACAATCAAAGGAGAAGAGGAAGCATTGATGGACGCTACTCCACGCAGCTGGAAACTGGCAGAAGCATTCGGACTGGAAGTCTCGGAAACATTCATACCGGAGATTTTACCCTTTAAAGCTGTCGCAATAGTGGAGCCTCCCATTCCAGTCACTAAATCTTTGGATGATATGGAAGTGATGGAACTGGTCACTGCACGTTTCTCCATCGTTCCATAACCGATAACGACTACCTCATCCAACAACTGATGATCTTCTTTCAATACCACTGACAAGTTTGTACGGTTTCCCACCTTTACTTCAAGAGACTGAAAGCCAATGTATGAAATCACCAATATAGCATCAGATGCAACCGTCAACTTAAATTTTCCATCCAAATCGGAAACTGTACCTTTCCCGACCACTCCTTTTTCCTGAATACTGGCACCTATTACCGGCTCTCCCTGTACATCCAATATGATACCAGATACAATCATTTTCTTTTCCTGTTGCGGTGACTGTACCTCAACAGACAGTATAATCTTCTTGTCTAGCACTGAATATCGCACATTAGTGCCAGCAAAAACTTCCTTAAGCACACTAAATATATTACTTCTATCAACTGATATAGATACGCGGCGATTCAAATCCACATGTCTGTTATTGAAAAAGAAATCAAAATCAGACTGCTCTTCAATCTCTTTTAAAATATCCTCCACCCGCTGATTGTGTACATCAATACTGATTAAAGCCTTTTGAGCGTAACTATCGGCTGCATAGGTCAGCCCAATAGAACATACTAAGAACAAAACCAATAGTCTCATAGATAATGGGATTTTGTTAGAAACTCGCCAAAGCGACTTTACCACCCATAAAAATTGGATGCTAAAATAATTTTGCATAAATTTGTGATGACTTAAAGTTAATAAAAAGTTTATCTAAGCTTGTCGCCAAACAAGCATCAAAAAGATTTACCGATTTCCATACGGGAAGATACGCCAATATCATCCCGTATGTTTTTTAATTAAGGGGCTCTGTCTTTCATTGCATTTTTGTTTTAAGGTTAATCAATCAGTATATTTCTATTTTGCTCTTTTCATCCTTCATATCCGGCGAATCAAGATAACGCCAGCGGATTTGAGAAGAAAGCCGAAAATATTCCAAAATACGTTCCAAACGTTGATTAGTAAATGTTCCCGTAAACGAGTCTCCTTTCAAGCGATCATTTTTAATAATGAATTCCACATTATACCGCTTTTCCAACATTCGCAGGCCTTCTTCCAAAGGAGTGTTTCTAAATATAATCTTACCTTCTTTCCAGGCAATCTCCGACTCTCCGGAAGTGGAATAAAGCTGAACCTTATTATCTTTTGAATCATAGACCAATTTCTGTCCCGGATCCATCAGCACTTTTTTCGAGACATCATTTGATTTATAAATAAAACCGATCTTTCCTTCTACCAATGTTGCTGAAATCCGATCTTCTTTTTCGTATGCCTCTACATTAAAATGAGTTCCCAGTACTTCGATCTGTGATTGGTGGGAAGTAGAAACTATGAACTTCTTTTCCGGGTTCTTGGCTACTTCAAAATAAGCCTCTCCCTGCAATGTTACATTTCTCGTGTCGCTATCGAAGCGGGAGGGATAACT
>ERZ834798.2553-NODE-2553-length-13056-cov-3.696023_pt1 | contig 13056 bp, 10 predicted proteins | sample MGYA00519689_ERZ834798 | MGnify/ENA primary metagenome ERZ834798 (study PRJEB31850, sample SAMEA3708761) | human gut metagenome | biome: human gut; feature: human-associated habitat; material: faeces | place: China | collected 2014 ...
CCGCCGTCATCGACGCGAGCACCGCAGCGGACGCTGTTTGGAGCGCTGCGGCCGCCTTCGGCCGGTCGGCAAGCTTGCTGCACAACAGGCCGCGATTATATGCCCGGCGCAGCTGCACGCGCTGCCCGATGCGCAGCGGGAACGTTTCGGGCGGCAGGGCGTTGATCTTCCGGCGGATGACCGCCTCAGCCGCCAGCACCGACAGCGCCGGTACAACGGTTTCCCACATATGGTTTCCTCCTTCGCGCGAACAATATCCTGCGCGCATTGTAGCACAAATGCGCCTGTGTGAAAAGGTTCACAGGAAAAGTTTCCGTTTTGGGGTTTACAGGCGCGGCGGGATGGTGTAAGGTGTTTTCAGAGAAATGTAGTATAGATACGGATCAAGGTCGAGAAATTTTAGTCAAAAAGGAGAACCTCACAACATGGAACTGACGCAAAACCCGTCCGTACTGGAGCTGGTGCGGAAAACTGCCGAACTCACGACCCCGAAAGAGATCGTCTGGATCGACGGCTCTGAGGCCCAGCTCGAATCCCTGAGAAAGATCGCCGTGGAAACCGGCGAGCTCATCAAACTCAATGAAGAAAAGCTGCCCGGCTGTTATCTCAACCGCAGCGACGTGAACGACGTGGCGCGTGTAGAAGGCCGGACCTTTATCTGCTCGAAGACCCGCGAGGCCGCAGGCCCGACGAACAACTGGATGGACCCAGACGAGATGAAGGCCAAGCTCCACGAGATCCTGCGCGGCGCAATGACCGACCGCACGATGTACGTGATCCCCTACTCGATGGGCGTGATCGGCACGCCGTTTGCCAAGTACGGCATTGAGATCACCGACTCGATCTATGTTGTGCTGAACATGGCGATCATGACGCGCATCGGCACAAAGGTGCTCGAGGCGCTCGGTGACAGCAGCGATGTGATCCTCGGCGTGCACACCAAGGCCAAGCTCGACCCCGAAAACCGCTACATCGTCCACTTCCCGGAGGAGAACAAGATCGTCTCGGTCAACTCCAACTACGGCGGCAACGTGCTGCAGGGCAAAAAGTGCTTCTCGCTGCGCATCGCCTCCGAGCTCGGCCGCCGCGAGGGCTGGCTGGCTGAGCATATGCTCATCCTCGGCATCGAGAACCCGCAGGGTGAGGTGCGCTATGTGACGGGAGCGTTCCCGTCCGCATGCGGCAAGACGAATCTCGCCATGCTCATCCCGCCCGAGGGCTACCGCAAAAAGGGCTGGAAGTGCTGGACCGTCGGCGACGACATTGCCTGGCTGCGCGTCGGACCGGACGGCCGTCTCTGGGCCGTGAACCCGGAAAACGGCTTTTTCGGCGTCGCCCCCGGCACGAGCGAAAAATCCAACCCGAACGCGCTCGCGTCCACGAGCCGAAACACCATCTTCACCAACGTCGTGCTCAATGAGGACGATATGACCGTCTGGTGGGAGGGCATGACCAAGCAGCCGCCCAAGGGTCACCTGCGCAACTGGAAGGGCGAAGTGTGGGACGGCAGCGACGGTACGCGCGGCGCGCACCCGAACAGCCGCTTCACCGCACCGGCGGAAAACTGCCCGTGCATCAGCGAGGAGTTTTTCAAGGGCACCGGCGTGCCGATCAGTGCGATCATTTTCGGCGGCCGCCGCGCAAAGACCGCGCCGTTGGTCTACCAGTCCCGCGACTGGGCGCACGGCGTGTTCGTCGGCGCGACGATGGCCTCGGAGACGACGGCCGCTGCGACCGGCGCCGTGGGCGTTGTGCGCCGCGACCCGATGGCCATGCGTCCGTTCTGCGGCTACAACATGGCAGACTACTGGCAGCACTGGCTCGACATGGGCAAGAAGCTGCCGAACGCGCCGAAGATCTTCAATGTCAACTGGTTCCGCACCGATGACAACGGCCGCTTCCTGTGGCCGGGCTTTGGCGACAACCTGCGCGTGCTCGAGTGGATCCTCAAGCGCTGCTTTGATGAGGTGGGCGCGGACGAGACGCCCATCGGCTATGAGCCGAAGCCCGAGGACATCAACCTCGACGGCTGCGGCGTGACGGTCGAGACGCTCCGTCAGCTGCTGACGCTCGACGCCGGGAGCTGGCGCGAAAACTGCGCGGGCATCCGCGAGTATTTCGAGCAGTTCGGCGACAAGCTGCCGCACGAGCTGCGTGACGAGCTCGAGGCGCTGGAAAAAGCGTTTGCCGAGTAAAGAGATGCATAAAAAATCCCGCTGTCCCATCGGACAGCGGGATTTTTTTGTGTGCCGCAGTGCGCTGTGATCTCTCTCGATGAGGCCCGGCAGAGCAGTCGCCGTCGGAGCTAAAACAGCAGCGACGCCGCGCCATACGTCACAACGGCGACGATGATGCCGGCCGTGACGACGCCGAGCGCGATCGGCGGGAAGGCCTCCCTGACGCGCATCTCCAGCATGGCGGCGATGAGCGAGCCCGTCCACGCGCCGGTGCCCGGCAGCGGGATGGCCACAAAGAGGAACAGGCCCCAGAAGCGCGCACGGCGCACGGTGTCGGACTTTTTGAGCGCACGCTGCTCCATGCGCGTGACAAAAGCATTGAGCCGCTCGCTCTTCGTGCGCAGCCACGCGAAGATCTTGCGGATGAAGAGTACGATGAACGGCACCGGCACGAGGTTGCCGACGATGGACACCGCGATGGCGGCGCGGTAATCCAGCCCGTGCGCCACGCCGATCGGGATCGCGCCGCGCAGCTCGAGCACCGGCACCATAGAGATGAGGAAGGTCATAAAGAGCTTCCCAAACAGGCTGTTCCAAATCTTCAAATTCGAATCCTCCGAGAAAAGTATCCGGTCGTCAGCGGCGGAAGTGGACGATCTTCCCCGCCCCGTCCATGAGCGGCTTGCGGTTGAGCAGAAGCAGCAGCGCGATGCACACGCCCTGCGCAAGCTTCCAGCCCGGCAGCTGCAGGACGATGAAGAGCGTCTGCACCGTCAGCAGGATGCAGTTTTCCGTGACGCCGACGACGTAAAACCGAAACGGGATGAACTTGCGCGCATCGACCGCACGGATGACAAACACGACGAAATAACTCGCGCACGTGGCAATGGCTGCGCCCTGCACGCCGAGCTTCGACGGGATGAGCAGGAAGTTGAGCGCGATGTTGAGCACCGCGCCGATCATGGACGTGAAAAACGTGCGCTTGCTGCGCTTTTCGACCATGTAGACACTGCCGAGATAGCTCACGAATGCGGAAAAGACCATGGCCATGCCGAGCACCGGCACATACAGCCATGCGCCGTAATACTGCTCGGTCGTGAGCACATGGATCTCCGGCACGGCAAAGGCGATGATGCACGCGCCGGCGAGGAACATCACCGACTGGAACGAGCACCAGACCTTTGAGAAGAAGCGGATGTGCTCACGCCGGCTGCCCTGCGCTTCGGAGACGGCGGAAAACTGCCATGCCTCCATGAAAATGCTTGACACGAGCGACAGGATCGTCGGCATCTTGTACGACACGGCGTAGATACCGTTGGCGTCCACGCCGAGGTAGGCCGTGACCATATAGCGGTCGGACACGCTCGTGATCCACCAGAACACCGTCGTCGGGATCATGGGGATGCTGTAGGCCAGCATCTCCCGCGCGGCTGCCCAGCCGGGACGCAGCATCAGCTGCCGCCAGAGCCGCTCGCGCACGACCAGAAACAGCGTGCACGCCAGATCCGCCAGCGCGACCGAGAGCACATAGCCCGTGATGCCCATGCGCAGGCCGACGAGGAAGAGGACGTTGAGCCCGATGACGAGCGCGGTGTTGACCATGCCCTGCACGGCGAAGAGCGCCGTGTGCCCCTCGGCACGCACGAACTGCGCGCACAGCGCGTGCAGACACGAGCACATCGTGTAGAGCGCGATCAGCCAGAGGAAGCCGTCAAACTGCGGGAAGAGCCCCAGCAGCGGCAAAATGGCCACGAGCAGCAGCGCGCCCGCCAGGATCGTATACACACCGACGGAGAAAATGTTTCGCCGCTGCTCGGTGTGATCCACGGCGAAGCGGAACACACCGTCCGTGATGCCGAGACTGATGAGCGGGAAGAGCAGATTGGCCGTCTGCGTGATGAGGTCGGCGGTGCCGTAATCCGCCGGTGTGAGATAGCTCGTGTAAAAGCGCACCATGAAAAACACCAGCAGCTTGCTGCCGAAGGTGCCGAGGCTGATGAGCATGGTGTTGGACACGAGCGTTTTGTATTTGTTGTTCGACATAGGCGTACCCGTGTTTCTGCCCGCGCAAGCAAATATTCTGCCGGTTCGACAGGCGCGGACAGAGATAGTATAGCACAGTCGGGGCAAAAGCGGAATTCCTTTTTGCCGTCCGGCATGAAAAAGCGCAAAAACCGCCCGCGCTTCAGCCCGCGCGGGCGGCAGACATCAGTGCGTGTAGTAGGCGAGCGCCGCGCTGTCGGCAACGATCGCGGCGCAGCTTCCGGCGGCGAGCGCCTCAAAGCAGGCCTTCGACCCGCCGGTGACGCGCTGGGCGGCGCCGAAGTTTTTCATGAGCTTCTCCTCACCCGAGAGCGCGTTCATGTACGTCTCGTCCGTGCCGAGCAGGACAGTCGTGCCCTTGAGACTGCTGCCGGTGCGGTACTTCGAGTCGCCGCGCACGATGAGCAGAAGCCGGTTTTCCAGATACGGCGCGGTGAGCGTCATCTTCTGTTTTTTCTTGCTGTCCTTGCTGTCGGTCTGCTCAAGCACCATGCCGCCCCAGGCGCAGTCGACGTTGCCGCTCGAGAGTTCCACATAGGCGTTGCGGTTGGCGATGGACTGATACTGCAGCGTCCAGCCGAGGCGGGCGCAGACCGCCTGCGCCAGCTCCACGTCAAAGCCGCTGTAGCCGTCGCCGTCGGCGTAGCTCATGGGAAAGCGCTCCTCATTGAGCCCCATGATGAACGTGCGCTGCGGAATGTCGCCGAGCGCATCGAGTGCACCGGCATCGCTGTCGAAGGTCGTGTTATCCGTGCCGAACCACTTGAGCGCAAGGCTGTGGATCGTCCCGTCGGCGGCGAGCACCTTGAGCGCGGCGTTGACATACACCGCCGCCTGATCCCCGTCGCGAAAGCCGATGCGAAACTGCTCCGTGCTGAGCGTTTTGACCACGCGGTAGCTGCCGACGGTCTTGCTGCACGCCGTGCAGCAGCACAGCGTGAGCGCGAGCAGCAGCGCCGCGATCCGTTTGCTGTATTTCAAGGGAAACCCTCCCGAAAGAAGAAATCAAAAAAGCGCATCGAACACCGATGCGCTTTTTATCATACCGAATCTCGCACGGCCGTGCAAGAGGGAAAAGCTGAATTTTCTCTTACATTTTTGTCACGGCCGCTCGTTGTAGCGCGCGAGGAACTGCTTCGTGCGCGCCTGCTGCGTGTCGCCAAAGACCTGCTCGGGCGCGCCCTGCTCGACGATGACGCCGCCGTCCATGAAGATGACCTTGTCGGCCACGGCGCGGGCAAAGGCCATCTCGTGCGTGACGATGACCATGGTCATGTGCTCCTCGGCGAGGGCGCGGATGACCTTGAGCACCTCGCCCGTGAGCTCGGGATCGAGCGCGGAGGTCGGCTCGTCGAAAAACAGGATCTCGGGGTTCATCTCGAGCGCGCGCGCGATGGCCACGCGCTGCTGCTGACCGCCGGAGAGCTGGCACGGATAGGCATCGGCCTTGTCGCCGAGGCCCATTTTTTCGAGCGTCTTGCGCGCCGAGGCTTCGACCTCGGCACGGTCGCGCTTCTGGACGCAGATGGGCGCGTCCATGACGTTTTTGAGCACCGAGTAGTGCGGGAAGAGATTGAACTGCTGGAAAACGAGTCCAAAGTAGTTGCGGATCTGCTTGAGCTCCGCCTTGTCGGCGTAGACGGCGGTGCCGTCGTCGCCGGTGCGCGCGGCGTAATGCCCGTCAAAGCAGACCTCGCCGGAGTCGATGCGCTCGAGCAGCGTGGCGCAGCGCAGCAGCGTGGATTTGCCGCTGCCGCTCGGGCCGATGATGGCCACGACCTCCCCCTTTTCAACGCTCAGGCTGATGTCCTGCAGGACCTCCAGCTCCCCGTTATTAAAGGATTTTTTGACGTGATTGAGTTCCAATACGCTCATGACAGCACCTCCTTACTTATAGTAGTCCATGCGCTTTTCGATCTTGCCCATGACAAAATCGACGATGGCGTTAAAGACGAAATAGAACACGCCCGCCACGAGAAACGGCGTGAAGCTCGTCTGCGAGTTTGCGATCTGCTTGCCGATGGTGAACATCTCCTGATACGAGACCGTGAAGGCCATGGAGGTATCCTTGACCAGCGTGACGACCTCGTTGGTGACGCTGGGCATGACGCGCTTGACGACCTGCGGCAGGATGATGCGCAAAAACGTCTGCGCCTTGGTGTAGCCGAGGACGTTCGCCGCCTCATACTGTCCCGCCGGGATCGACTCGATGCCGCCGCGGTAAATCTCCGAGAAATAGGCTGCATAGTTGATGGCAAACGCGATGACCACGGGGATGAGCTTATTTTTCGACACCGCCGTACCGAAAAGATAGTACGGGCCGTAGGTCACGGCGATCAGCTGCAGCATCAGCGGCGTGCCGCGCAGCACGGCGACCACAAAGCGGGTCACGCTCGAGATGACCTTGCTCTTGCTCATGCGCAGGAAGGTGATGATCATGCCCAGCGGCAGGGAGAACAGAAGGGTCAGAAAGAAAATGGCGCAGGTCTTGCCGAGGCCCTCGCTCATCTTCGCGATGATAGTAAGTAATGTCATATAATTCCTCTATGATACGCGCACACTCCCGGAGGCCACGAAAGCCTCCGGGAGATGTGCCTGGATTTCACACTTATTTATTCAGGTAGGTCAGGTTGTTGACGATGTCGGGGTACTTCGCGGCGATCTTGGCATAGGTGCCGTTGTCGACCAGCTGCTGCACCGCGTCCTCGATGGTGTTGCACAGCTCCTGATCACCGGAACGGAAGGCAATGCCGTACTGCTCCGCGCCCAGTTCCTCGCTGAGGATGGTGAAGCCGCTGTTTTTCTGCGCATAGTCGGTGGCGACCGGCTTGTCGACGATCACGGCGTCAACGGCGCCGCCGCCCAGCTCGGTGAAGCACTTGAGGAAGCTGTCGCAGGTGGTGAGCTTGCCGAAAGTCTTGGCCAGGCTCTCCAGATCGCCGCCCTCGGTCAGCAGGGACTCGCCGGAGGTGCCGAGCTGCACGGCCACGTTCTTGCCGGCCAGATCGGCGGAGGACTTGATGTCGCTGCCCTCTTTGACCATGATGACCTGCGTGTTGTCATAGTAGGGGGTGGAGAGCACGTAGCCGGCGTCCTTCATGCTGTCGAGAATGGTCATGCCCGACCAGACGCAGTCACACTCCTTGGAATCGAGCTGCACGAGCTTCTGATCCCAGTTGACACCGAACACCTGCAGATCCCAGCCGAGCAGGTCGCAGACCGCCTGGCAGATCTCCACGTCAAAGCCGGTGAACTTGCCGTCGTCGCCCAGATAGCTGAACGGGGGATACTCGGGATCGACGCCCATGATGAACGTCTTCTTATCGCCGGCCGTATCCTTGCTTTCGCCCTTGCCGCAGGCGCACAGCGCCAGGCACATCGCCAGCGCCAGCACCAGCGCGAGCACTTTGGTCATCTTTTTCATGTCGGTTCTCCTTCATATCTCAAATTTTTGTTTTGCTTGTTAGCACGCTGTTATATTATCACATTAGCACGATAAAGCAAGAGGTTTTTCGCATTTTGCTGTGCAGATACTGCACAACCGTTTTCTGCCGCTCAGCCGCCGTTTTCAGCCGGCCTCGTCTTGCAATCCGGGCATAAAACAGGTAAAATAAAAAGTTGTTGTTATTCTAAAAGGAATCCGGAGGGATCTCGTCATGCGTTATGACGCCGGAAGCTGTGACGTCGCCGTCGTCGGTGCGGGGCACGCGGGCATTGAGGCCGCGCTGGCCGCCGCGCGGCTGGGACTGGACACCGTCTGCTTTACCATCAATATGGACGCCATCGGCAACATGCCCTGCAACCCCGCCATCGGCGGTACGGGCAAGGGCCACCTTGTGCGCGAGCTCGACGCGCTCGGCGGCGAGATGGCGAAGGCGGCCGATCGCTCGTGCATCCAGTACCGGATGCTGAACCTGGGCAAGGGCCCGGCCGTCCACTCCCTGCGCGCGCAGGCGGACCGCCGGAGGTATCAGGAGGATATGAAGCGCACGCTCGAGCGGCAGGAGAATCTGGACCTCAAACAGGCCATGATCACCTCCCTCCGGCTGACGGACGGGCAGGTCTCCGCCGTCGTCACGCGCCTCGGCGCGGTGTATCAGGTGCGCGCCTGCGTCATTGCCTCCGGCACGTATCTGGATGCCCGCGTCATCACCGGCGACTGCGCCTATGCCTCCGGCCCGGACGGGATGCAGGCGGGCATTGACCTGGCGGAGCAGCTTTCTTCTCTTGGCCTGCGTATGCGCCGGTTCAAGACCGGCACGCCGCCGCGCGTGAATGCGCGCACGGTCGACTTCTCGCGCATGGAGCTGCAGCCGGGTGACGCGCAGATCGAGCCGTTTTCGTTTTCCACCACGCACCCGGTCGAGAACAAGGCCGTGTGCTACCTGACCTATACCAATGAGCGCACACATGCCATCATCCGCGCAAACCTCGCGCGCAGCCCGATCTACTCCGGCGTGATCGAGGGCGTCGGCCCGCGCTACTGCCCGTCGATCGAGACGAAGATCATGACCTTCCCCGACAAACCGCGCCACCAGCTGTTCATCGAACCGATGGGGCTCGACACGGAGGAGCTCTACATTCAGGGCTTCTCCTCCTCCCTGCCGGAGGATGTGCAGCTGGCCATGCTGCACTCCGTCCCCGGTCTGGAGCGGGCGGAGATGATGCGCCCGGCCTACGCCATCGAATACGCCTGCGTCGACCCGACCGAGCTTCTGCCGACGCTCGAGAGCAAAAAGATCCCCGGCCTATACGGCGCGGGGCAGTTCAACGGCTCGTCGGGCTATGAGGAGGCCGCGGTGCAGGGCTTCGTGGCGGGCGTCAACGCGGCGCGGAAGCTCAAGGGCGAGGCGCCGATGGTCCTGAAGCGGTCTGACGGCTATATCGGCACGCTCATCGACGATCTGGTCACCAAGGGCACGAACGAGCCCTACCGCATCATGACCTCGCGCTCAGAATATCGGCTGCTGCACCGGCAGGACAACGCCGACGAGCGCCTGAGCGCCATCGGTCACCGCATCGGGCTGGTGTCGGACGCGCGCTTTGCCGCCGTGCAGGAAAAATACCGGCTGGTAGACGCCGAGTGCGCCCGGCTGGAGAAAACGCACCTCGCCCCGTCGGACGCGCTCGCCGCGATGCTCACCGCGCGCGGCACTGCGCCGACAAGCTCTGGCGTGAGCCTTGCCGACCTCCTGCGCCGGCCGCAGATCACCTATGCCGACCTTGCGCCGTTCGATCCCGCGCGGCCGGAGCTGCCGCACGTCGTGACCGAGCAGGCGGAGATCCGGCTCAAATACGCGGGCTACATCCAGCGCCAGCTGCGGCAGGTGGCGGAGTTCACCCGGCTCGAGGAGCGGCTGCTGCCGCAGGATCTCGACTATCAGGAGGTATCCTGTCTGCGGCTCGAGGCGCGGCAGAAGCTCAGCGACATCCGTCCCGCGAGCCTCGGTCAGGCCAGCCGCATCTCCGGCGTCTCCCCCGCCGACATCACGACGCTGATGGTCTATCTTGAGAGCCGCGAGGGACAGAAGTAATATTATTGTACCGTTCCCGGACACCGTGTCGGTGTCCGGGAACTTTTTTCACGCAAAACCATCTCACCTCTTGACAGGTATGCCGCCGCATGGTAACCTAACTGTACCAACACGGTTAATACAGTTAATACGCTACGAAAGGTGGTGCTGCACTACGATCTCGATCAATTACCGCGATCCCCGGCCGATCTACGAACAGGTACGCGACGGGCTGCGCCGGCTGATCGTGTCCGGCACGCTGCCGCTGGGCGAGAAGCTGCCCTCGGTGCGTGAGCTGTCGACACAGCTGACCATCAACCCCAACACGATCCAGCGCGCCTACCGCGAGCTGGAGACGGAGGGCTACATCTGCTCCGTCGCCGGGCGCGGCAGCTACGTCTGCGCCCAGATCCCGGACGATCCCGCGCGGCAGGACGCGCTGCTGCAGCAATTTGACGCAGCCGTGCAGGAGTTGCTGTACCTCGGTATGCGCAGCGAGGAGCTGCGCCGCCGCATTCCGGAAGGAGGAACGAACCATGATTGAAATCAGAGACGTTGTCAAGACGTTTGACGGTTTCCGCGCGCTCGACGGCGTGACCATGACCGTGCCGCGCGGCGCGGTGTACGGTCTCGTCGGGCCGAACGGCGCGGGCAAATCCACGCTCATCCGCCACCTGACGGGCATCTACCGCCCGGACAGCGGCGTGATCGACATCGACGGCCAACCCGTGTATGAAAACCCGGCCGTCAAGGCGCGCATCGCCTACATCCCGGACGACGTGTTCTATTTCCCGCAGGCGACGATCCCGGACATGATGCGCTACTACCGCGGCATCTATCCGAAGTTCGACGCCGAACGCTATCAGAAGCTCGGCGAGGTGTTTCAGCTCGATCCCAAGCGTCAGATCCGCCGCCTGTCCAAGGGTATGCAGAAGCAGGCCGCGTTCTGGCTGGCGATGTGCCTGCGGCCGGACGTGCTCGTGCTCGACGAGCCGGTCGACGGACTCGACCCCGTCATGCGCCGTCAGGTCTGGAATCTCGTGCTGGCCGATGTCGCCGAAAACGGCACGACCGTGCTCATCTCGTCGCACAACCTGCGCGAGCTCGAGGACGTGTGCGACCATGTGGGCATCATGAACGGCGGCAAGATCCTGCTCGAGCACCCGCTCGCGGAGCTGCAGGCCAACATCGTCAAGGTGTTCGTCGCCCTGCCGGACGAGGCACAGCTGCCCGAGGGGCTCGACATCCTGCACCGTAGCGCGCAGGGACACCTGCACACGCTGATCGTGCACGGCGACGCCGCCGAGGTCATGAACCGGCTCTCGACCGCGCAGCCGCAGTATCTCGACGTCGTGCCGCTGACGCTCGAGGAGATCTTTATTTATGAACTGGGAGGTGCAGACTATGCCGTCAAAGACATCCTTCTGTAACGGGACGGAATTTCGCAAGTGCCTGTCGCGCTGGTGGCCGCTGTGGGTCATCTACAGCGTCATTCTGTTCATCCTGCTGCCGGGTGTGCTGCTCAACGCGCGCACGACGACACCGTATATGACGACACCGTATGTGTCGGCCGAGCAGATCGGTTACCTCTCGAACGTCATTCTCTCCGAGACGCAGATGCTGCTGCCGCTGACGGCGTTTTGCGCGGGCCTGCTCGCAGCCGCCGCCATGTTCGGCTATCTGTACACGCCGCGCGGCGCGGGACTGGCCGCCTCCCTGCCCATCCGGCGCGGGTGTATGTTCCGCACGCATCTGCTGGCGGGCCTTTTGATGCTGCTGTCAGCCGAGGCCGTGATCTTCGGTCTCGCCGTGCTCATCGAGGCGACACGCTTCGGACTCGTCATCGAGCCGCTGCTCATCTGGCTGGGCATACTCGCGCTCGAGACGGTCGTATTCTACGGCATCGCCGTGCTGTGCGCCATGTTCACCGGCCATGTGGTCATGCTGCCGTGCCTGTACCTGCTCGTGAACTTCATCGCCGTGGGCTTCCAGCTGCTCATCGAATCCGTGCTCTACACGTTCGTGTACGGCATGTCGGGCATGGTGGATCTGCCGGTCGACTGGCTCTCCCCGCTGGTGCTGTTCATGCGGCGCACAAGCATCAGCAGAGACTACCTGCCGCGTCCGATCAGCGGCACGGGGGCAGAGGCCGCCGTCAACAGCTTCTCCGGCTGGACCTATCCGCTCGTCTGGGCGGCGTTCGCGCTGCTGCTGCTCGTGTGCGCGGGTCAGCTCTACCGGCGGCGCCGCATGGAGAGCGCGGGCGACACCGTCGCCATCCCGGTGCTCAAGCCGGTGCTGAAATATATCGTGGCACTCTTCGCCGGGCTGGCAATGCCGGTCGGCGTGTACGGCATGCTGCTCAACGTGCCGGCCTACCGGACACATCTGGTGCCGTTCCTGCTGCTGGCAGTCCTCGGCGCGGCGCTCGGCTTTGTCATCAGCGAGATGGTCATCCGCAAGTCCCTGCGCATCCCGCGCACGGTCTGGCGCGGCTGCGCGGTCACGGCGGCCGTGTGCTGCCTCGTCGTGGTCGGCGCGAAGTGCGACCTCTCGGGCTACGCCCGCCGCATCCCCGATGCCGCGCAGGTCAAAAGCGTGCGCATCATCTGCAACGGTTACAACTCCACGTTCTCCGAGGCACAGAACATTCAGGCCGTGGAGGATCTCCACCGCGCCGTCGTGGCGGAGCGCGAAAAGATCACGGACGACACCGGCATCACCAGTCTGCAGCTGACCTACAAGCTCACAAACGGTAAGGTGCTGATGCGCGAATACACGCTCCCCAATGCAAGCGCACGCCTGGCGCAGATCGAACAGGTGCTCAACTGCGACGAGGCGCGCACCACGCGCAACACGCCGGCGCTGCCAATGACGCTCGAGCACCTCACCTACGCCAACATCGGCTATGAGACCGAAAGCGGCGACTATCTGTACATGGAGCTGACGGCCGAGCAGGCGCTCGACCTGTATGAAAACGCCATCGTGCCCGACTGCGCGGACGGCACCATGGGCCGCGCCTGGCTGACCGACAGCGGCACGCGGCAGAGCACGGCCTACGCCGTGACCATCGGCTATCAGCTCAGCCAATACGACCCGGCAACGGGCGAAACGACCTACGCCAATGTCAACTACACCCCGCTGACCGATTCCACGCGCACGCTCGCGTGGCTGCGCGCGCACGACATCAAGCCGCTGCTCGAGGGCGACTCGATCAAGTACGGCGGCGAGCCTGACACGCAGCCGGCCACCAACACCTACGAAACGGCTGACAGCAGCATCGGCCGGGATCGTGATGACCTTTTCGGTCATGATCTCATGTG
>ERZ834798.2556-NODE-2556-length-13053-cov-2.881982_pt1 | contig 13053 bp, 16 predicted proteins | sample MGYA00519689_ERZ834798 | MGnify/ENA primary metagenome ERZ834798 (study PRJEB31850, sample SAMEA3708761) | human gut metagenome | biome: human gut; feature: human-associated habitat; material: faeces | place: China | collected 2014 ...
GAAATGGCTGTGGATGATCTGATTTGGACACGCCATAATGGCGTTTACTATTTATGCCGTGTACTGAGCACATGGAAATATAACTGCGATGCCGCGCATATCTATGAGGATGTCATCAACTATGTGGATGTTGAATTCCATGAAATCGGCACTGTTGAGATGATTCCCGGAAAGGTTGTAAACAGCTTTCGCGCAAGCGCAGCATTGCAACGAATAAAGGGGGATGTTCCGTTGAAATACTCGGAGCACCTGTATAATACGATTACCGGAACACAATTCTATCCGGACTGCGCCGTGAAAAAAGAAGAAATTCTGGATTTCCTACAGCCGGAAGATGTGGAGGAGGTCGTCAGCTTGTATTTGCAGTTAGAAAAAGGCTATCTCCTCTACTCCAGCACAAATAAGCTGGATACGCAGACCTATGAATTTGTTGCCGTAGCAAGAGACGGCAGCCACAAGGCATATCCGCAGGTCAAGACAGGAAAAACGCCTCTTGACGGCAGTCATTATAAGGAATTAACAGCCAACGGAGATAAGGTTTTCCTGTTTACCGTTGAGGGAGAATATAAAAACACAGCCGGAATGGATATCATTGACAGAAAAGCGCTGATTGACTTTATATATGGGCATAAAAGCATTATGCCCGGCAGAATCAGGCAGTGACTGTAATAGTTTGCCCCATAACTCATAAAAGACCGGCATTGCAGGCGAAAATAGCTTTGCAGTACCGGTCTTTTATCATATTATTTTTATTTTAGGAAGTCCTCAGAAATTTCCGAAGGAGATATTTTTTATTCTGCGTCATCCAGCAGATTCCGCATATCCTGCAAGCTGATAACCAACGTAGAAATATTATGCAGCAATGCAGATGTTGCAGGCATAAATACGCCGGCTACGCCAAACGCGATTAGCCCTGCATTGATGCCGACGATTGCACGATAATTTCTATGAATTCTCTTCATCAGCAGGTTGCTGAGCCGTTTCAGCTTTACCAGCTCATGCAAATCATCCGCCGCAATCGTGATATCTGCGATTTCGCGGGCAATCTCTGCACCATCGCTGATGGCAATGCCGACATTTGCCGCAGACAACGCAGGCGAATCGTTGATGCCGTCACCAATCATAATAACCTTGTTGCCCTTTTCTGTTTCCTTGCGTACAAATTCCGCCTTATCCTCAGGCAGAACCTCGGAAAAATATTCCCCAATGCCGACCTTTTTTGCGATTGCTGCCGCGGTGTGCTCGTTATCCCCCGTCATCATCACAATTCTTTTCAGTCCAAGTGCTCTCAAATTGCTGATCACCTCTGCCGCCTCTGCGCGCAGGGGGTCTTCAATGCAGATGACCGCCGCCAGCCTGCCGTCAATCGCCAAATACAGGTGAGAATATTCCTTCGGCAGTGCATCGAATTTTTCCTGTTCCGCAGGGTCAATCGTGCATGCCTCATCCTCAAATACAAAATGATAGCTGCCAATCACAACCTTCTGCCCTTCTACGGAAGATGCAATGCCGTGTGCAACGATATATTCCACCTTGGAATGGGTTTCTTCATGCTCCAGACCTTTTTCTGCCGCCGCAGAAACAACCGCCTTTGCCATAGAATGAGGGAAATGCTCCTCCAGACAGGCCGCCAGACACAGCAGCTCGTCTTCCCCCTTGTCGCAGAAGGTGTAAACCCTACGAACCGCAGGCCTTGCCTTTGTCAATGTGCCTGTTTTATCGAATACGATGGTATTTGCTTCCGCAACTGCTTCCAGATATTTGCCGCCCTTTACGGTGATATGATAAGAACCGGCTTCGCGGATTGCGGAAAGCACAGAGATAGGCATGGAAAGCTTCAATGCGCAGGAGAAGTCAACCATCAGTACAGCCAGTGCCTTCGTCACATTTCTTGTCAGCGCATAAACCAATCCTGTCCCCAGCAGGGTATACGGAACCAGTCTGTCCGCCAGATGCTCTGCTCTGCTTTCCACTGTGGATTTCAGCTTTTCGGAATCCTCAATCATGGTTACGATTTTTTCAAACCGTGTGGAGCCGCTCATTTCTCTGACCTGTAAAACGATTTCGCCTTCCTCCACAACGGTACCTGCGTATACATATGTACCGACTTCCTTTCTGACGGGCAGAGATTCGCCCGTCATGGATGCCTGATTGACCATTGCTTCGCCCTGACGAATCACACCATCGAAAGGAATGACATTGCCCATGCGGACAACAACACTGTCCCCAAGCACAATCTCCTTCGCAGAAACCAGAATTTCCTGTCCGTCCTGCAGCAGCCATACCTTGCTGACATTCAAGGACATGCTCCTTGCCAGATCGTCAACGGACTTCTTATGTGTCCATTCCTCCAATGTTTCGCCGATACCCAGCAGATACATAACAGATGCTGCTGTGTTCATTTCGCCGCGGAATACGGAAACGCCGATAGCAACCGCATCCAGTACGCTGACCTCAATTTTGCGCTGCAGCAGGCAATGCGCCCCGTGGTACAGATATTTTACGGATTTCACAGCCGTAATTGCCGCGCGAACGGGATAAGGCAGGAACAGCTTTTTCCCGAAATGTATCAATGTCTGTCCAATCAGCCTGCTCTGATATTCCGCATTCATCTCTCTGGAAGAATGTCCGGAAATTGCCGTAGGCAGCTCCACCCTGTCATAGCAGAACTGCTTCAATGCAGTAATGATGTCTGCACGCTCCGCAGTGTATGTAACAACGGCATCACAGGTCTTTTCATATACCTTAGCGTGTGCCACGCCGGGCAGCCCCTCCAGATAATATTGCAGGGTATCCGCCTCGGCAAAGGTCATTCTGCTCTGCATCATGTGCACGCGAAGTCTGCCCTCTATTTCATGCTTAATTTGAAATCTCATGTTTGCACCTCCAAAGAAAAACGGAGCCATTGGCTCCGTTATCAGAACTCTCGTTCCTTACGCTTCTGTTGCTTCTGTTGTTTCTTCAGCTTCTTCTGCTTCCTCTACGGAGTTCTCCTTTTCGTAGCGTTTCTCGTTGATCTGCTTTGCTTCAGACAAAATATCCTCTGCATTTTCCTGCACAACATTTGTTGTTTCATCACGCAATCCTTTGCGCGCAGCACTGCAGCAGTACCCTGTGTGTAAACCTTCTTCGCATCCTTGCTGCCCAGAACCTTCAGACCGGCTGTACCAAACAGCACGCCGCCTGCAAAAACAGCAACCTTATCCAACTTAATATTTTTTACACAATCCAGACATTTTTTAAACATGCCAAAAACCTCCTTTAAATTTTATCATTTTCTCTTGTAACCGGTGAGCATGGTCATGAAGAAACAAAACACGCAAAGCCACGCCCATGTTTTATGATTTTTCATACAAAACCTCCTCATCTGTTGTTTTCTGTCTAATAATAGCACTTTTTTGTCAAATTAGCCAAGTATAACATCTTTTATTGATATTTTTTCTCAAATTACATCTGTCTTGTAGACATTTTTTACAGAAAGCACTCTTTCATCCTTTAGGTAACCACAGTCTCGCAGACCCGTCTGCAGCACCCTGTTCCACTCTGCCGCATCCAAATGCAGCTTTCCGCCGTCCTCCAGTGTCACAGTTATGACTCTGACCTCCGCAGGCTCTGTCATTTCCGAAAATTTATAGAGATTTCTGCGGTTGATGGCACCGATTTCCTCCAGCATATTCAGCGTGCGGTATACCGTTGCCGTGCCGATTTTCTTGTTGATTTTCGAGGTTTTATATAAGATTTCCTTGCAGCTGCCGCAATCATTTTCCAGAATAATATCAATCACCGCAATCCGCTGCTTTGTGATGCGGTAGCCGCCTTCCTTCAGCTTTCGTAAAATCATCTCTCTTTGCATGTGAATACGAAAATTTTCAAAATCTATTGGCGCTTCCTTTTCAATTTTTGTAAACTGTCTCACCCCTGCGCCTCCAATCCTTTTTATGTCTGATAAAAACTGATTTTGTGATTAGTATAGACTAACATTAGTTAGTTGTCAATAACTGTATGGCATATCCGCTCGAAAAATCCCGTTTTTATAAAATAAAAATGTGACAGAAAAAGCTCCCATCACATTTTTGTATTTTTTCCTATATTTATATAGAAAAAGAAATGCTCTATTTATTCTTGTTTCTCTCTCTTACGCCCACCAGCGTATACCCCGTTGGACGCAGAATCATTTTAAACTGATCATCGGTATATTCCTTTTTCATCCGCACAAAAGCGGAATTTCTTTTCAAATCTGCCACGGCCCAAATGTCTCCCTGCTCATTCAGTGCATTTTCCACATATCGCACGCAGTTTTCGCAGGTCATCCCCTTGATATCCAGAACGGCAGTATAGGGGTAATCCTCCGGATTTTGATCCGCAACAATCACACGCCTGCCCTCTCCGCTGTCCGCAGAGCCACAGCAGCCGTATTTCATACTCATTTTATATTTTTTCACCGTAAAAATCGCAATCACAATAATCACAACCGCCACGATACTGTTAAGCAGCATAAAAATCCCTCTCTTTCTCTCCTGCTTTTCCACATACAAAAAGATGGACAAAATATCCATCCTTCGTATGTAAAAAGATTTTTTTGATGTATTTTCCGATTGGCTCGATCGGATGAGTGATAATTTTTACTGTTAGCTTTGACTAACTTATGGATTTATTGTAGCACTGTTTTTCCTACCTGTCAACCGGTTTTTTCATTCCTTTTTGATTTATTTCTATCAATAATTTATTTCTATCAATCGCTGCACAAAAAAACATCCGCAGGAAAATTCCTGCGGATGTTAAGGATTCTTAGGATTTCAGAAGATTACTTCAGTGTTACTTTAGCGCCAACTTCTTCCAGTTTAGCCTTGATTGCTTCTGCATCTTCTTTGGAAGCCTGTTCTTTCAGAACCTTGGGAGCGTTGTCTACAGCTTCCTTAGCTTCTTTCAGACCCAGACCTGTTACTTCACGAACAACCTTGATTACTTTGATCTTTTCGGAACCAACTTCTGTCAGTTCAACGTCAAATTCTGTCTTTTCAGCTGCTGCATCGCCTGCTGCGGGGCCAGCTACTACTGCTACGCCTGCTGCTGCGGATACGCCGAATTCTTCTTCTGCTGCTTTTACCAGATCATTCAGTTCCAGTACTGTCAGTTCTTTTACTGCTGCGATGATTTCTTCGATTGTCAGTTTTGCCATTGTAAAGCACCTCCGATAATATTTATGGTTTATTTTTTCAAGTTTTCTTTGTTTTGCAAATCGCTGTGCCTACGCACATCTTCTTTGCTCATATTGCTTTTTTAGCATTATTTTTAGAAAATTGATTGCTCCGTGCTTTGCACTCCCGCAATCAACACCGTATTCGCAAATCGCTGTGCCTACGCACACCTTCTTTGCTCATACCGCTGCATCCGTCCAATGTTCAGCCCCTCCTGCAGGCAAGCCTGCCTCGTGCCTGAACACAGTCCGGATTTTTCTAAAATTACTCTGCTGCTGCGTCTTTCTTTGCGATCTGATCGATAACGCGTGCGAAAGAGGACAGGGGGGATTTGAAGCTGCCCAGCAGTTTGGAGAGCAGAACATCTCTGGAAGGGATATCTGCAATCTTCTTCATGCCTTCTGCGTCATAAACAACGCCTTCAACCACACCTGCTTTGAATTCCAGCTCTTTTACATCCTTTGCTACCTTGTTCAGGATGCTTGCGCCTGCTGTTGCATCTTCATAAGAGAATGCGAATGCGCTGGGGCCTGCCAGATATTCATCCAGACCTTCAAATTCTGTGCCCTGGATTGCAAAATGCATCATTGTATTTTTGTAAACTTTATAATCAACACCTGCATCTCTGAGCTGTTTTCTCAGTGCTGTGTCCTGTTCTACAGTCAAGCCTCTTGCATCAACCATAACTACGGATGCTGCCTTTTCCAGCTTTTCTTTGATTTCGTTTACAACTACCTGTTTCTGTTCAACTTTTGCCATTGTTTCCTTACACCTCCTCGGAATCCTACTTTTGTTTCCTGTCATTGAAAAAGCCTCTTTGCACATAGACAAAGAGGCTGAAACGCTCATAGCAATTTTTCCTCGGCAGGATTTACGCGGCAAACCGCACCTGCTGTCTACGGCAATGATTCAGTTTTTTCATTCAACTTGTTCATTTTACCCTATAAACAAGCGCCTGTCAAGGAATTTTCCAAAGATTATTCGGAAATTTTTGCAGGGTTTACTTTTACGCCGGGGCCCATTGTGGTTGTCAGTACAACGCTCTTCATGTACTGACCCTTTGTAGCCTGGGGTTTTGCTTTTATAATTGCACTCATCAGAGTCTGGAAGTTTTCTGCCAGTTTTTCGGAACCGAAAGATACCTTGCCTACAGGCACATGAATGATGTTTGTCTTATCCAGACGGTATTCGATCTTACCTGCTTTGATGTCGTTGATTGCTTTTGTAACATCCATGGTTACTGTGCCTGCCTTGGGGTTGGGCATCAGGCCTTTAGGACCCAGCACACGACCCAGACGGCCAACAACGCCCATCATATCGGGAGTTGCTACTGCAACGTCGAAACCGAACCAGTTTTCATTCTGGATCTTAGGAATCAGATCCTCTGCGCCTACGAAATCCGCACCTGCTGCAAGTGCTTCTTCAGCCTTTGCACCCTTTGCGAATACCAATACACGAACTGTTTTACCTGTACCGTGAGGAAGAACAACGGCACCACGAACCTGCTGATCAGCATGTCTGCTGTCAACACCCAAACGAATATGTGCTTCTACTGTAGCGTCAAATTTTGTAGTAGATGTTTTCTGTACCAGATCGATTGCATCTGCTGCATCATACAGCATTGTGCTATCTACGAGCTTAGCTGCCTCGCTATATTTTTTACCTCTTTTCACTTTCGTGACCTCCTTATGTGGTAGTATCGGGAGAATTCCCTCCCACTCTATACGCCGTAATTTATCTGTTTAAAAATTCGGCTTATTCTTCAACAACGATACCCATGCTTCTAGCTGTGCCACAGATCATGCTGTAAGCTGCTTCAACGTTAGCTGCGTTCAGGTCGGGCATTTTCATTTCAGCAATTTCCATTACCTTTGCCTTGGGCAGTTTTGCAACCTTTGTTTTGTTAGGTGTGCCGGATGCTGCTTCAATGCCGGCTGCCTTTTTCAGCAGAACTGCTGCGGGGGGTGTTTTTGTAACGAAAGAATAGCTTCTGTCCTGATATACTGTAATAACTACAGGGATAATCAGACCAGCCTGAGATGCTGTTTTTTCATTGAATTCCTTGCAGAAGCCCATGATGTTCACACCATGCTGACCCAGTGCGGGACCAACAGGAGGAGCGGGTGTTGCCTTCGCTGCGGGGATCTGTAATTTAATATAACCTGTTACTTTCTTTGCCATGATGGCACCTCCTATAAATGTGGTAATTAGCGGGGATTTTCCCTCCCACTCGGCAGAATTTTCTGCCGTTTAACAAACAATTAACTAAAAAATGTGTAAGCTGTTACAGCTTATCAATCTGAGCGAAATCAAGCTCTACCGGTGTCTCTCTGCCAAAGATGGAAAGACTTACGACCAATGTCTTCTTATTGGCATTGATCTCCTGGATCTGGCCAACAGATTCCGCAAAAGGACCTGTAGCAACGCGAACAGTGTCGCCAACTTCTACATCCAGATTTTCCACCTCGCCGCCGATGCCCATTGCACGCACTTCCGCGTCTGTCAGGGGCACGGGTTTGGAGCCCGGACCAACGAAGCTTGTTACGCCTCTTGTGTTACGAACGACATACCATGTCTCGTCATTCATGATCATATTCAGCAGTACATAACCGGGGAAAACTTTACGCTGTACGGTTTTCTTACGGCCATCCTTCATCTCAACAACGTCCTGCAGGGGTACGCTGACCTCAAAAATCTGATCCTGCATCCCTCTGTTTTCCACTGTCTTTTCGATGTTGGCCTTAACCTTGTTTTCGTAGCCGCTGTAGGTATGCACAACATACCATCTTGCCTCGTCGGAAATCATTCTGGTTTCTTCTGCTGCAAGGCTTTCTTCTTCGACTTTTGTTTCCTCTGCTTTATTGATTTCTTCAGACATTCTAAACCATCCTTTTTCTATTTGTTTTCCTTATTAACCTAAAAGACCGATGATTGCACTGTAGCCGGCTGTAAACACCGTGTCCATGCAGAAAATAATAACGCCAATGATAAAGGATGTGACAATAACAGTTGCTGTTTTCTTCACAACTTCAATGCGTGTAGGCCACACGATCTTTTTGAACTCTGCTTTGTAATCCGCAAAAGTATCTTTGTCATTGTCTTTCTTTTTTGCTTTTGCCTGAGGAGCTGGCTTTGTTTGCTTCACTTCGTTCGTTTGGTTTGTGATGTTTTTTTCTTCCAATACGTTCACTCCTTAACTACGGAATGTCTCCACACCTCAATTATTTTGTTTCTTTGTGCAGTGTGTGAGATTTGCAGAATTTACAATACTTTTTGATTTCCATTCTGTCAGGCATAACTTTTTTGTCCTTTGTTGTGCTGTAGTTTCTCTGTTTGCACTCTGTGCAAGCCAAGGTAATTCTTGTTCTCAAGGTTTTCACCTCCGTCTCTGATGATGTGTTGTTTGCTTAAAATTCTGTCTGCCGAAAATTTTCTCAGCACACAAAAAAAAGACCTGCGTCTTCTCATAAAGAATAGCACAAGGTCTTCCTCTTGTCAACCGAAAATCCGGAAAAGCCCGTTATTTTCAGGCTTTTTACTGTTTTTTCCGGTCTGATTTATCATTTTTCGGGAATTTTTTACTGATTTTTCATAAAATCCTCCAGTGCCAGTGCCAGCTGGTCGGGGCAACTTGTGGTTCTTCTGCCGCAGGTAATGCCCTTCAGCTTCTTTGCCACCTCCTCAGGCTTCTGTCCCTCTACAAGTGCCGCAATGCCCTTGTGGTTGCCGTCACAGCCGCCTAAAAATACAATATTTTTCACCACGCCGTCCTCCACATCAAATTCAATGCGAACCGCGCAGGTGCCCTTTGTGTTATATTTTACATGCATCCCTTTCTTCCTCCTTCTCTCTTATCCAAAAGAAAATACCACATTTTTCGCCTCATTTCAACTTTATTTTCGGCTTTTCCCAATCAGATAGGTAAGAAAGAACAGTACCGCCGCCGTCAGCACCATCGTTGCCCCCGCAGAGGTGCTGCAGGAATAGGAAATCCATAAGCCCACAACGGAAGAAAGCAAGCCAAACACAGTCGCAGTCCAATGATAGCTTCCGGCAGAGGAGGTAACATTTCTTGCTGCCGCCGCAGGCAGAATCAGAAGCGAGTTAATCATCAGTATTCCCACCCAGCGGATGGAAACCATAACCGCAACCGCAACCATTATCACAAATATATTTTCCACCAGCATCACGCGCACACCGCGGCTTGCCGCCAGAGAGCGGTTCACGCTCAGCAGCAGCAGCTGGTTATACAGCAATGCCCACAGCGCATACGCCGCAACAAGCACAATCCCTATCGTCCATAAATCCTTCCGCCCGACTGTCAGAATATCCCCAATCAAATAGGAGGAATATTTTGCGAAGCCGCCGCTGGCGGAAAGAATCACAATCCCCAATGCCATTGCCGCCGAGGAAAATACACTGATGACCGTATCCGAGGAAACCATATTTGCGGATTTCACCTTTGTAATCACCAAGCCTAGGAAAATCCCGAAGGCAAGCATCGCAAGCAGAGGCTCCTGCATCCCCAACAAAACCCCAAGCCCTATGCCCGTAAAGGCACTATGCCCCAGTGCATCCGAGAAAAACGCCATTTTGTTGTTAACCGCCATCGTCCCAAGCAGGGCAAATAGCGGCGCAATCAAAACCGCCGCCAGAAAGGCGTGCCGCATAAAGTCATATTGAAGCATCGGAAATATCGTCAAAAGCTGCATCATTTCGCCACCTCCTCAAAGGAAAACCCAAACGCCTCCCGAAATGCGTCTGTTGCAAAAACCTTGTTCGCATCCCCCTGCGCCACAACGGTTTTATCCAGCAGCACCACACGGTCGGCATATTTGCGAATCAATCCCAAGTCGTGCGAAACCAGAAGAATTGCCATGTGCTGCTTATCCCGCAGCTCTGTCACTCTTTTGTAAAACAGGTCAAGCCCTGCCATATCCACACCCGAAACAGGCTCGTCCAAAACCAGTAAATCGGGAACCGGATCGGTTGCCAGTGCCAGAAGCACCCGCTGCAGCTCACCGCCGCTCAGTGCCCCCAGTCTGCGCTCCGCCAGATACCCACATTCCATGTCCTCCAGAATCTCTCGGATATGCGCCTGCATTTTTTTCTGCTTGCCAAGCCAGACAGGACTGCCGCCCTTCGCCGCCGCAATAAAATCCGAAACGGAAATCGGCATGCTCTTGTCAAAATCCAGATGCTGCGGCACATAGCCAATCCGCGGCATCGGCAGCACAACGCCATGGTGGTCTGTAAAGGAAATGCTCCCTTTATAGTGTCGCTCTCCCAAAAGGGTACGCAGCAGAGTGGTTTTCCCTGCGCCATTTTTCCCGATTAGGGCTGTCAGCTCACCGCAGTGAAACGTCAGATTGATGTTGTCAAGCAATATATCCTCACCGCTCGTCACGCTGATATTTTTCATTTCGATGCTGCAAAGTCCGCAGCTGTTATGGTTGCTCATGCCGCCGCCTCCTTCCAATGCTGTGCAACAGCCTGTATATTTCTTCTCATTCGCTCAATATAAGAGGGGTTTCCTTTCGCCGCCGTTGTCAGCGGGTCTAAGAGCGTAATCGTTTCGCCCGTTTCCTGCGCCAGTGTTTCGGCATAAATCCTGCCATCATCTGCCGCCGTCAGAAAGAACCGGATGTTGTGCTCCCTCGCTTCATCTGCCGCTTCGGTCAGCTCCTTCGCAGAAGGTACCTGATATTCGTCCACAAAAATACCGCTTGCAATTTCCATCCCAAACAGCTCCGCAAAGTACGCAAAGCCCTCATGGAATACCTCTGCTTCCGTGCCTTCCGGCAAATTCAGCTGCGCCGCCTCCTGCAAAAGCGCATCCGTTTCCTCCTTGAACCTCGCCGCATTTTCCGCAAAAACAGCCGCATCCGCCTGATCCATCTCGCTTAACGCCGCCGCAATGCTTTCTGCCTGCTGCGCCGCCCTTGCAGGAGAAAGCCAGATGTGGGAATTGCCCTCATGCTCATGCTCATGCTCATGCTCGTGTTCATGCGCTTCCGCTTCTTCCTCCTCATCATGGTGATGATGCGCTTCTTCCTCTAACAAAGCAATTCCCTCCGAGGTATCCACCACCGTCAGTTCGGGATATCGCTCCAGTGCCTGCTCCAGAAAGCTTTCCATGCCGCCGCCGTTGATGATGAATATATCCGCCGTTTCCAGCAGCTTCATGTCCGAAATGGATAATTCATAATCATGCAGACAGCCCGTCTGCGGCTGTGCCATATTTTCCAATCTGATTCCCTCTGCTCCCTGCACAATCTCCTGCGCCAGCAGATAAACGGGATAAAAGCTAGTCACAACCGTCAATTTATCTGTTTCTTCGGTTTTATTTTTTTCCGTGCCGCATGCCGTAAAAAGCAAGGCTGACAGCAAGAACAGCACAAGTCCCTTTTTTTTCATATTCTCTCCGCCATTTCGCCTGAATTTCTTATTGCAAATCATTTGCAATTAGATATGATAGCATTGTATACAATCATCTTTCTCTTGTCAAGCGTCCACTTTCCCGATATGATGAGAATAGCATTTATTTTTTCTTTTGAAAGGAGCTCGCACATGATTCGTAAATATAAAAACCTAATTCCCAAAGTCCCCGCAAGCTGTTTCATTTTCCCTACCGCAGAAATCATCGGCAGTGTGGAGCTGGGCGAGGATGTCATTGTCTATCCCGGTACGGTCGTGCGTGCAGGCTATGGAAAAATCACTATCGGCAACAAAACAAATTTACAGGAAAATGTCACCTTCCATGTAGAAACGGGTTACGATATCCATGTCGGCGCAGGTGTCACCATCGGGCATAACGCCATCATCCATGGCTGCACCATTCATGATAACGTCCTCATCGGCATGGGCGCAATCATTCAGGAGGGCGCAGTCATCGAGGAGAACTGCTTCATCGGCGCAGGCGCGATCGTCAAGCGCGGTATGCACATCCCCAAGGGGCACATGGCGTATGGTGTCCCCTGCCGCATCGTCCGCCCCATCACGCAGGCGGAATATGATGAAATCCGCATTTCCACGCAGGAATATCAGGAATATAAGGCAGAATACAAAAGACAGGATCAGGAAAATGACAGACTTTTGTAAGAAGAAACCCTCCTTTTCCTTTCCAAAAAAACCATGACTTTCTGCCTTTTAATAGCTTTTTCTCATAAAAACATGAAATACACCTTGCAAATTACATTGTTCTGCGATAAAATAGGCATGTAAAAAGATGAAGGAGGTGTTTCCAATGGCTCATAAAATCGGTCCCGAATGCATCGGTTGTGGCGCTTGCGCAGGCGGCTGCCCTACAGGTTGCATCCATGAAGACGGCGGTGTTTACGTTATCAACGCTGCTGAATGCATCGACTGCGGTACTTGTGCAGGCAACTGTCCCACAGGCGCAATCAAAGCTGAATAATTTTTACTTAAAGCGAAAAAGTGAGCCGTCAGGCTCACTTTTTTTGTCTTTTTTTGTCTGAATAAATCAAAAATCCGTTTTCGTCTTACTTGAGTATGCTTCCTTTTCCTCTTATGTCAAAAGAATTGCCTTCCCCATCGCAAAGGAATAGAGATAGGTCTCCCGAATAGAAATCCCCATTGCCCGCTCCAATGCCGTCCGGTACAGCTCCAGCTGGATGCGATATCGTGCCTTCAACTCTTCTTCATCGTAAATGCGGTCGCTCTTATAGTCAATCAGAACCCCGACATTTTTTTCCGTAAAGTAGCAGTCAATAATCCCGTTTACCAGAATTTCGTCCGTCACCTCCCGATATTCCTCCCCGAAGAATACTTCCTTCGGCTGCATCAGCACAGAAAACGGGCGTTCCTTTTCTATGGTATCCGCCAAGCGCAGCCG
>ERZ834798.2559-NODE-2559-length-13049-cov-3.753809_pt1 | contig 13049 bp, 10 predicted proteins | sample MGYA00519689_ERZ834798 | MGnify/ENA primary metagenome ERZ834798 (study PRJEB31850, sample SAMEA3708761) | human gut metagenome | biome: human gut; feature: human-associated habitat; material: faeces | place: China | collected 2014 ...
CCTGTGTAAATTTCTGCCAGCGGTCTGTCACGATATAATATTGTCCGTCTTTTTTCCGACAGCTCAGATCCAGAACCAGATGTTTCCTTCCTACTGCACGCTCCAGTTTTTCCAGATTCTCCCAGTTGATCACTCCATTCTTAAATACATAAGAAGTAACGATCACATGACTGGCACCGGCATCCAGAAAGCTCTCTGCATTGTCCTCCCGGATCCCGCCACCGATCTGCATCCCACCCGGATAGGCTTCCAATGCTTCTATCGCCTGCTGTCTTGTGGCTTCATAATATGGCGAAGTTGCAGGATTTAACAGAATAATATGCCCTCCCCGAATCCCCCGGGACTGATAGAGCCGTGCAAAAAAGGGAGCATCCTGCTCAGCTACATAGTTTTCCTGAGCCTGATCTCCCTGATCCTGCAGGCTGCCGCCTACAATCTGTTTTACTTTTCCGTTGTGAATATCGATACATGGACGAAATCTCATAATCTTCCCCTCTCTTCTCCTGTTCTCTTTGTATGCTATCACGTTGTAACGTGGTAAATTTCTATTATCATATCATGTTTCCATATACACGGCAACATGTCATCTCAACATCTCATCTTAAAATGTTATCGTTACTATTCACTCCGTTCTCAGTAACACGCTTTGCGATGCACAGAATTTATGCTGATCACATACATTCGCGCGTTATGTCTTGGGTTTTCTGTGACCTTCGCTCACAAAAAACACCTCGCGGGATATTACCAGTGAACAGTAACGATTCTTGGACAATCTTGTCAGCACATTATGTTTCACGTGAAACAAACATATTGTATTCCTGTAGTAATTCCACAATTTAACCGAATCAAGTAAATCCCCTGCGGAGGTTGCGAAAAGCAATAAGCAATGGGTGAGGACTTGCTTGTATCAGGAGAAGTGTAAACTCCTTCTGATAAACTGCGAAAGAGTTATTCGGTTATGAACAAGCAGCGAAGCGGATGATTTTATCAGCTTGACCCGAGTCAAACAAATCTACTGCAGCACAATTATTCGATGTAGAGCTGCGTAGCAAAATGGATGATTTTATCCGTTTGACCAAAAGTTTTTATAATATCAGGAAATGGGTACTATGTTTCACGTGAAACATAGTACCCATTTCTCACTGACAGATTATATTTCCTGCTGGTAATATTCCAGAAAATCTCTGATTTTGCCGGCTGCTTCTTTTAATACTTCTATTCTTGGTAAATAAACCACTCTGAAGTGATCCGGCTGATGCCAGTTAAATCCACCACCATGTACAAGCAGAATCTTCTTCTCTTTTAATAAATCTAATGCAAATTTCTCATCATTTACGATATTAAATTTCTTTGTATCAATCTTAGGGAACATATAAAATGCAGCTTTCGGTTTCACAGCAGTAATTCCCGGAATATCTGTCAGCGCATTATAAATAAATTCTCTCTGCTCATAAATACGTCCACCAGGAACAATATAACTCTCCACACTCTGATGTCCGCCCAATGCAGTCTGAACAATTGACTGCGCCGGTACATTAGAACAAAGTCTCATATTAGAAAGCATCTTGATTCCTTCTATATAATCTTTTGCAACTGCCTTATTGCCACTGAGAATCATCCATCCGATTCTAAAGCCCGCGATCATATGTGATTTGGATAAACCGCTGAATGTTACACAGAATAAATCCGGAGCCATTGAAGCAATGGAAATATGTTCTGCTCCGTCCATTACAAGACGGTCATAGATTTCATCAGAGAAAATGATCAGATGATGTTCTCTGGCAATATCTACTATCTGTTGTAATACCTCTCTCGGATACAACGCACCAGTCGGATTATTCGGATTTATAATAACGATTGCTTTTGTTCTGCTGGTAATTTTCTTTCTGATATCATCCATATCCGGATACCATTCTGCCTGCTCATCACAAATATAATGTACTGCTTTTCCACCAGCTAAAGTTGCACATGCAGTCCACAACGGATAATCCGGAGATGGAATCAAAATCTCATCTCCATTATCCAACAGAGCTGACATACAGAGATTAATCAGTTCACTGACACCGTTTCCTGTATAAATATCCTCAATTGATACATTAGGGAGCTTTTTCAACTGTGCATACTGCATGATTGCTTTTCTGGCAGAAAACAAACCTTTTGCAGGAGAATATCCCTCACACTCTGTCAGCTGCTGTCTCATATCATAAATCACTTCGTCCGGTGTTCTGAATCCAAATGGTGCCGGATTTCCGATATTCAGTTTCAAAACCTGAGTTCCTGCGTTTTCCATACGTGCAGCTTCTTCTACAACCGGTCCTCTTACATCATATAATACGTTGTTTAATTTAGATGATTTTTTAAATTCACGAACCTGTACTTCCTCAACTGTCTCCCTGGTATTTTCTTTCATATTATTATAATTGTAATCAAATTTCATATTTTCCATTTGAATTCCTGCCTCATTTGTCTCTTTCTTTAAAGTGTCTACAGATACATCGGTTCCTTTCAGCCATTCAGTTTCTACTCCTAATGTTGTCGCCAGAAAATTAAGAATTTCTGATCTGGGAGTTGTTTTTCCACTCAGATACTGGCTCACATGACTCTTTCCAAGTTTCACGCCCTGCTCTGCCGCCTTTTTTACAAGGTCGATCTGCTTCATATTCTTCTGTTCCATTGCTTTTTTTAATCGTTCAGCAAATATATTATTCATAAATACTATCTCCGTTCTCTGTAAAAAACAAATTATATTGTTATAATCAATGGTTATTGTTATATTTCTTAATTCTTTCGCATATATGTTATAGAAAGAACAGATATATTATATTGTTTATACGGGAATCAAAATACATTCAGACATACAAACATTAATTAAGTTCAAATGTATTTCTTTCAGTATCATACACGAATATATGTTCTGTTCATTTTTAAATCCCGCATTTTATCAGCTTTTTCAAGTTTTTTCTTTGCTATTATACTATAATTGAACTAATAATTCAACGGTAAATTTTATTGTTTTCAATTTCATCAGCAAGGTTCAACTTTTAGTTCATTTTATAGTTCATTGTTAATCAAACTACATTGAACATGTTAATTGTTTTTATCACACTGGTTCAATTAGTTTAATTTATATTTTGAACTATACATTGAACCAGAATTTAACTTTTCTTATTTCAGTTCAATATATGTTCAATTTAAGTTTTGATGCTTTTGAAATTCCTTTTATTTATGCGGCTTTCTTGTCATTTCGCAGATTCTTTTTGTTCAATTTTAAATTCAAAAAGCACATGTTTTCGTCGGAGATCAGACTCACACTGGACAATTCTGTCTGAGAAACTTTTTCTATGCAATCAAATTTACAGGCTTTTCCACGCCTTTTCTTTCCTTATTATCCCGTCAGATGATTTATTATGTGATATGAAACATATCATAGTGTCGTTCTCTGACAAAAAATAAGTCCACTGCTTACTCCTTTTATAAATAATGCAGTGGACTTATCCGTTAATTTTATTCTTTTGTTATTCTGTAGTTTCGTTGCTCATCTGTACAATTTATATCGCATTGATTTTATTGTACGTTTTATTTCTCTGGATTTACAATTTTACCAGCAATTGCACACGCTGCTGCTGTTTTTGGTGATGCAAGGTAAATCTCTACCTTAGATGTTCCCATTCGACCAAGGAAATTTCTGTTATTTGTAGCTACTACACGTTCACCGTCGGTAAGGATACCTCCTGCACGTCCACAGCATAATCCACATCCGGGATGTGTGATCATTGCACCTGCTTCTGCCAGAGTATCCATAATTCCCTCTGCAATTGCCTGACAGTATATTTTACGACTTGCAGGAGTTACAATCAATTTAACGTAATCTGCTACCTTTTTGCCCTTTAGCACCTCTGCTGCAGCTCTGAGATCCTCCAGACGGCCATTTGTACAGGAACCGATAAATACCTGATCTATTTCTGTTCCTTCAAGTTCACTTACATTTTTAATCTTATCTACCTGAGACGGACATGCCATAACCGGTACAAAATCCTCTGCGCGATAAGTGATTGTTTTCATATAGGTTGCATCTTCATCTCCTGTAAGGCTCTTCTGGAACTCATTCAACTCTATGTCACAATATTCTGCAGTTTTTTCATCCGGTGTAAACAGCGCACATTTTGCCCCTGCCTCAATCGCCATATTTGCCATAGTCATACGGCTTGCTACTGTCATATTCTTTACTGTACTGCCGGTAAATTCAAGTGCTCTGTATGTAGCTCCATCAGCTCCCAGATCACCGATCAGACGCAGGATGATATCTTTGGACATAACATTTTCCGGAAGTTCTCCCTCGATCACAACCTTAATTGTCTCAGGAACTTTGATCCACATAGTTCCTGTTCCCAGAATACTTGCCATCTCTGTATATCCGATACCGGAAGAGAAAGCGCCTACACATCCGTAGGTAGTGGTATGGCTGTCTGTACCAAATACAATATTTCCCGGTTTTACATAACCTGCCTCTGTCATTAACTGGTGGCAGATTCCATCACTTCTGTGAACATTTTTCATGCCATATTTCCTGGCAAAAGCATCTCCCGCATGGAAATGTCTGGTATCATCTAACTGACTTGCAGGAACCAGATGGTCATATATGAGCACTGCTTTATCTGGATCCCAGAGCTTCGTAAAGCCCATTTCTTCAAACTTTTCTGCTACAAATGGAATAAATATATCATGAATCATAACCCTGTCTACATTGACCGTTACAATGTCTCCAGGCTTTACTGTTTTTCCAACATTGTTTCTTATAATTTTCTCAATAACTGTCTCGCCCATTTTCCTCTCCTTTCCAAATCAATCCAGCCCATTCAGTTTGCGCATGGCTTTTACAAGTCCGCCAGCCTGAATAATGCTCATCAGATTTTCCGGAAGAGAAGCAATCGGGTACTGTTTTCCATTGTAATCTACATGTTCATTCATTACCACAGTGACTTCATCACCTTCTTTGATATCATCATGAAGATCTGGCTGCTCGATCAGTAACAGACCATTATTAATAGAATTTCTGAAGAAAATTCTCGCAAAAGATTTGGCAATTACACACTGAATTCCCAGTGCTTTGATAATTTCCGGTGCCTGTTCTCTGGAAGAACCACATCCAAAGTTCTTTCCTGCAACAATAATGTCGCCTTTCTGAATCTGTCCTGCCAGTTCCGGACGCAGAGGACTGAATCCGTACTGTTTCATATCGTCGATTGTTTTCAGTGCGAGATATTCTGTTGGAATAATAATATCTGTATCAATGTCATCATCCAGAACCCACACTTTTCCTGTGAATTTTTCCATAATCTTACCTCTTATCTTCTATCTTCACTTGTAACTGTTCAGTACTTTCACAGTCACAAGTTAAAATTCATTCAAACGAATTGTGATATACCATACCGAATAACTACTCCGCAGTTTATCAGTATGAGCTTGCTCTCCTCCTGATACAAACAAATCTCCACCTGCTGTCTATTGCTTTTCGCGACCTTCGCAGGAAATTTACTTGATTCGGTTAAATGTTTCACGTGAAACATTTATAATTAGCATCACACCTCACTTGCCAGCGCAATCTTTCCTGTAATGGCAGATGCTGTAACAGTAGCTGCTGATCCCAGATATACTTTGGAGCTTGGGTGTCCTGCACGACCTTTGAAATTACGTGTTCCTGTACTGATCAGAACTTCGTTCTCACCGATCACACCCTGACAGCTTCCCCAGCATACACTGCAGTTCGGATTCATAACAATGGCTCCAGCCTCCATAAACGTGTCAATAAGCCCCTCTTTTAATGCCTGGCGGTAAATAGTCTGGCTTGCAGGCACAACGAGAAATCTGACGCCCTCAGCAACCTTCTTGCCCTTGATGATTTCTGCACCGACACGCAGATCTTCAATACGTCCGTTGTTACAGGATCCCAGAAATGCTTCATTGATTTCAATTCCGCAGGCTTCTTCTGCAGGCACAACATTGTCTACAAAATCAGGTTTCGCAACTACAGGACGGACTTTTGATAAATCAAATGTATATTCTCTCGCATAAACTGCATCCGGATCACTGTGATATACAGCCTTTGGCTCACGTCCATGTTCTTTCAGATATTCAATAGCTTTCTCATCTGCTTCAAAGATACCTGTCTTTGCACCGGCTTCTACTGCCATGTTGCAAAGCGCCATACGATCACTGATACTGAGTGTTTTCGCACCCTCGCCTGTAAATTCCATTGCCTGATAGTTACATCCATTTGCTCCGATTTCCCCAATGATTGTAAGAATCAGATCTCTTGCGTAAACTCCTTCCGGAAGTTTACCTGTCAGATTAAATTTTACGCTCTCAGGAACCAGTACCCATGAAGTACCTGTTACCATACCATAAAGGAAATCTGTACATCCTACGCCTGTTCCAAATGCACCTAATGCACCGTATGAACAGGTATGGCTGTCTGCACCAAAGATCAGTTCACCCGGACGGACATAATTCTCGATCATAACCTGATGGCAGACACCTTTTCCTTCCCAGAAATCAATGTTATGTTCTTTTGCAAAATCTCGCATCTTCTTCTGAGATGCTGCTGTTTTCGGGCTGTCAGATGGTACATTATGATCCACGATAAACACCAGCTTGCTTGTATCTGCAATGTGCGGATTTTTCAATTTATTGTTATACATATCAACCGTAAGATGTGTGGTTCCATCATTACTCATGAGACGATCGAGTTTAACTGTATGGATATCTCCCGGTTTTACGCTGTCAACACCTGCTGCCGCAGCAATAATCTTTTCTGCAATTGTCATTCCCATTTTACTTCTCCTCCTTGTTCAGAGATGCGATCAGACCACCCTGATTCAAAATATTCTGCATATATTCCGGAAGCTTTGTACAGGAATATGTTTTTCCGTTAGCTTCAACTGTTCCCTCTGACATATGAAGAACCATCTTATCTCCGGTATTTACTTCGTCCGGAAGATCTTTGCAGACAATTACCGGCAAACCAATATTAATAGAGTTTCTGTAAAAGATTCGTGCAAAAGATTTTGCTACAACTGCCTGTACTCCCAACGCTTTCAGAACACCAGGCGCCTGCTCTCTGGAAGAACCACATCCAAAGTTTTCTCCACCTACCACGAAATCTCCCGGTTTTACTTTCTTTGAAAAATCCGGATCCAGAGATTCAAATGCATGACCTTTCATCTCATCCAGATTAGGAAGTAACAGATACTGTGATGCTATGATCTGGTCTGTATCCAGGTCATTATGAAATTTAAAAATTGTTCCTGTTTCCATAAAAACTGTTTCCTTTCTATATCATTTTATCTTTTTACAATTTATCACTTGTCTCTCTTTAACGATTTAGTCAGATAAATTCTTTTCCTATTTTAGCACAAAAGACAGGAGATTGAAAACGCCTGTTTTCAATATTCCTGTCTTTTTTTACAATCGTTATTACATTAACTCTTTTAAAACAGAATGTCCAATTGTTCCCTCAGGCATTGGCACTCCAAAATTCTCCGCCACAGAAGCACCGATCACAGCAAAAGTATCTTCGTCTTTTATCGCACCGCCATTTTTCATTCTCTTTGAGTAAGCAATGAATGGTACATATTCTCTTGTATGGTCAGTTCCTGTATAAGTCGGATCATTTCCATGATCTGCAGTGAGAATAAGCAGATCATTCTCTCTCATTTCTTCTAACAACACACCCAGATTTTTGTCAAATTTCTCAATCTCTTTTCCGTAACCTTCCACATTTCTTCTGTGTCCCCATAATGCATCAAAATCTACAAGATTAACAAAACATAACCCTCTGAAATCTCTCTTGCAGATTTCAATTGTCTGCTCCATTCCATGTACAGAGCTGTCTGAATGATGAGTTTCTGTAATGCCTTCTCCGCAAAAAATATCATGAATCTTTCCAACACCGATCACATCAAATCCATGATCTTTCAACACGTTTAACGTGGTAAGTCCGGTGGGTTTCAATGCATAATCATGACGGTTACTGGTACGTTTAAATTCACCTTTTTTCTTACCAATGTACGGTCTTGCAATAACTCTGCCAACTCTCCATTCATCCTTCATGGTAATTTCTCTTGCAATTTCACAGCAGCGGTACAGATTCTGAAGATCAAAAGTTTCTTCATTTCCGCAAATCTGAAGAACAGAATCTGCTGAAGTATAAACAATCATTGCACCCGTCTGAATCTCCTCTTCGCCCAGTTCCTCAATAATCTCCGTTCCGCTTGCGCTCTTGTTTCCTATCACTCTTTTTCCGCATCTTTTCTCCAGTTCTGCGATCAATTCCGGCGGGAACCCTGTTTCTGTAAAGGTTTTAAATGGTTTTTCTGTTTTGATTCCCATCATCTCCCAGTGTCCGGTCATGGTATCTTTTCCATTGCTAGCTTCACCCAGATGCGTATATCGCCCCTTGGGATTCTCAACACCCGCCATTTTTCCTGCCGGATGAAGATTCAACATTCCCAGTTTTCTAAGATTTGGAATCTCCAGAGAACCCATTTTCTCAAGAATATGTCCAAAAGTATCCACCCCGATGTCACCAAATTTTGCTGAATCCGGCATTGCCCCGATCCCCAGAGAATCAAGTACAATTACAAAAATTCTGTCGTAATTTTTCATTTATGTTTACTCCTTCTCTTACATTTTATTAATCGCTGACCTTTTCCTTTTCCCCTTTTATTCGTCATTCACTTTTTTTACTTTTCGCAATTAAAAATCACTTGCAATGATGGGCGTTTACCTTATATTTCTCGGGAATTTATCAGATTTCGTAGTCCAAATCCCAGCGGTAGCAAATCCTTCAGTGTGTAGATATCATAATGCTCTTTATCTATTGCCAGAATAATCCGAAATGTCTCCGGATCACAGAACTCCATCATTACCTGACGGCAGACACCACAGGGAGCTGTATACTCTGTCAAAATCCCATCTTTTCCACCCACAATACAAATTGTGTCAAACTCCCTGACGCCTTCGCTCACTGCTTTAAAAATTGCGGTTCGTTCTGCACAGTTCGTAGGTGTATATGCTGCATTTTCAATGTTACACCCTGTATAAATCTGTCCGTTTTTTGTAAGTAATGATGCACCAACCTTAAAATTTGAATAGGGTGTATAAGAAAATTTGAGCTGTTCCATTGCAGTCTCAATCAGTTTGCTGATCATTGATTTTTCCAGATTCTGCATTCTCTGTCACCTCCGTCCTTACAGAACTTGTCCCTGATCTTCTTTAATCATTCTGCGGATTGCCTCTACAGCTACCCGGATTGCCATGTCTGTGTCATGTACAACCGGATTCTCAAGACCCAGCTTCTCTCTCTCCTGATTTGCCAATACCAACAGACAGGAACCCATCCTCGCCCTGAGTTTACCGGCTACGATGAAAAGTGCCGCGGATTCCATTTCAGAAGCAAGACATCCCATTCGTTTCCAGGCTTCCCATTTATTGATCAACTCATAACCTGCCGGCATTGCTTCCGGCTCATGCTGTCCATAGAAAGAATCTTTAGACTGTACCACACCTGTATGATATATAAATCCTTTCTCCTTCGCAGCTTCAACAAGAGCATTGGTCACATCCAGATTTGCCACTGCCGGATATTCAATTGGCGCATATTCTCTGCTTGTTCCTTCCATACGTACTGCTGCTGTCGCAATTACAATGTCTCCACTTTTTATTTCCGTCTGCATTCCACCACAGGTTCCGATTCTGACAAAAGTATCCGCTCCGCAGCGATACAGCTCTTCCATTGCAATGGACGCTGATGGGCCACCAATACCGGTTGACGTTACACTGACCTTCACTCCATCCAGTGTTCCTGTATAAGTGATATATTCCCTGTTGTCTGCGATCAGCACAGGATTATCAAAATACTGTGCAATCTTTACACATCTTTTCGGATCTCCCGGAAGGATCACATAACGGCCCACTTCATCTTTTGCCACTTGAATATGATACTGTCTGTTTACATCTTCTGAGTAATTTTTCATAGTCATCCCATCCTTTTCGTTTTCACGTGAAACATCGGTTACCACTGTTTACAATCATTCCTGCTATAGTATCTTCTTTTTATTATGATTATAAATCATATACCTGTATCAGGAAAGTTCTTTTTTCCATCTGCAGATACCATTTTACTGTTACTTATGTCATAAAAATTTTCACTCCAGAATCTCTGTAATTACTGTCTGCCATAAAACTGCTGATTTTATAACAATCCTCTAAAAAATGACTTCTTCATCAATATTGGTTTATGGATACAAAAAAACTGAAGTCGCCGCTCCACGATAAGGAACTCTGACCTCAATGGATTTGTGGCTGTTTTATAAGTTAACTCTCGAGAGATAATTAATTCTCATATTATTAACTACATATCTTGAATAAACCGCATAAATAAGCCATTCTTTTGAATCGAGAGTTAATTTTACAGGAAGTTAAGAAGAGTATTTCCATCCGCATCCTGCTCTATCTTTGGATACAGCGCAACTTCAACTGTATTGGCACCAAGCCCTGCAAGAGCTACCAGTGCACGATAAGCATATTCTGTGTTACAATCTCCGATTGGTGCACCAAAATAACTCCACTGGCCAAGCTTCTTTGAGAATTTCATTCCCTCTTTAACAAGCTTTGGCCGAATTTCTGTAAGCATTGTCTTCCAGTTTTCTGCAACATCACCGGTAAGAACAGAAGTGTCAAATTCCATACCAGGACCTATATTCACAGCTGCTATTTTTTCAAGCATTTCCTTATCCGCAGCTGCCGGAGAATTCTTTACCATCAACTCATTGGCCTTATTAAAAAATGTGATTGGATCCACATTAGGAGTCACCACAGTCCTGAATTGTGCTTCCGCCCCAAAGCTTTATGGTTCAATAATATTAAAATATTTATACTCTGACGTGACAGTAACCGCATCCATCAATCGTGTCAGGCAGGTCTCATCACCCTCCTGTTCGATCAAAGTAGCAACATTCTCAGCGTTTTTCTGAACAACAGCCAACAGTCCGGCACGTTTGGTATTCCATGTCACATCTGCATCCGGATCCTGTACATCCTTCTGATAAAGAAGTACGCCATTTTTTACGCGGAGTACATAATTACCTTCCGGCAATATAATATTTGCTGTAAAGGTCAGATCTGGAATCTTCGTCGTATCTACAAAAATTCCCAGATAATCCAGAATCATGTCTGGTGTCATATGTAAGAAAACATCACCGTTACCGCTACTTCGCGTTGCATCATCGGTATTTGTACCATTTCGCAGTTCCTGTGCAGCACAAAGGTAAGCACTGCGCCATGGACCTGATTCTGCCTGATATCCCAATTGCTCCAATGCATCCGCACACAGATAACGTGCATCCGTATTTTCCGGATCAGCAAAAACCAGCGTATTGGTAATCTGAGCCACCCACTGATATTCTCCCTTGGCAAAATCTTCTTTTGCTTTTTCAAGAACAGCATCTGTATCACCGAAATATTCTACCAGCTTTTGGGCATAATCCGATGGTGTAAGTTCAGCAAGATGGACAGGATTACCGTCATACCAGCCCATATATTTCTCATATACTGCCTTCGAATTATGAGAAACTGTACCGTAATACTGACGAGTATACCAGACTTTCTCCAGTTCCTCCGGAAGCTGGATCATATTGGCAATCTCTGTTTCCGTATAACCTTCATTAATGTAGAGCAATGTCTGGTCGTTAATAAACTTATATACAGCTGCAGTATTGGTCATATATTCCTGAATGGTATCATTTCCCCAATGTGGCCAGTTATGGGACTGGAATACCACATCTGCCTTATCACCATAGAGAGCCAGAGATTCCATGATGTACTCTGCCCATGCGTTTCCGTCACGCACCTGGGCTCCGCGGAGTGTATACAGATTGTGGAGTGTTCCTGTACAGTTTTCAGCCATCCACAAAGCATTTTTGGATCCAATCCAGAAGTTCATCTCTGCCGGTGCTTCGGTGCCCGGAGTAAGCTGAAATTCAATTTCCACTCCGTCAATGGTATGCTTCTCACCAGTTTGTGTGATTTCAAGTGTAGGAGAAATATAACTTGTTCTACCCTTGGACTGTCCCATACCAATACCAATGGCAAGGGATCCTGTTTCACCACCCTCAAGCATTGTTCCATACTGATAACTTGCTCTTCGTCCCATAGCAGTACCTGCATAAATATTCTCGCTGACAGCATGCTTCTCAAAGCCTTCCGGTGCAATTACCTGCACATTGCCGGCTTGTACCTCTTCTTCCGAAACAATTCCCTTGACTCCACCGAAATGATCAACATGAGAATGGCTGTAGATCACTGCCTTTACAGGAAAAGTGCCCAGATTCTCTTCCACCAGGGCAAGAGCCGCTTGTGCACACTCTACACTCATCAATGGATCTACTACAATCCATCCTGTATCGCCTTTTATGAATGTGACATTTGACATATCATAGCCACGCACCTGATAAATTCCATCCGTTACTTCAAAAAGACCATAAATGTGATTCAGCTGTGTATCTCTCCAAAGACTGGGATTCGCTGTATCCGGAGCATCTTGATCCAGAAAAGCATACGCTGTCTGACTCCATACAAGCTTCCCGTTCTCATCATAAATATCCAGAGTATCCGGAGAAGCGATCTGACCCTTTGTAGCATTCTCAAACTCTGCAGTATCCTCGAAATCCAGCAATGCATAAACTTCCTGGTTTGCATCAATCGTATACTGAGTGGCCGGTTTACTTTCCGCTGTTAATTCTGATGCTGCAGCTGCAGTTAAACTGCCACAGACAGTCATGGTAAATGTCAATGCAGCGGTAATCAAAGCAATTACTTTTTTTCTTTTCATGTTATTTCCCCCTTGTCCTACAAGAATTTTGAATATTCTCTGCTGTAAATCTTAATTGATCACAAGAGCTATATTTAACCGAATCAAGTAAGTCCCCTGCGGAGGTTGCGAAAAGCAATAAGCAGTGGGTGGGGACTTGCTTGTATCAGGAGGAGTGCAA
>ERZ834798.2580-NODE-2580-length-12958-cov-12.869333_pt1 | contig 12958 bp, 8 predicted proteins | sample MGYA00519689_ERZ834798 | MGnify/ENA primary metagenome ERZ834798 (study PRJEB31850, sample SAMEA3708761) | human gut metagenome | biome: human gut; feature: human-associated habitat; material: faeces | place: China | collected 2014 ...
AAATTAATACTATACTTTTTTAATAAATATAGTTTATTATTAAAATTAATGTAATCTAATATTTTCTTATCTTTATCAAAAGAATAATATTTTTTATTTTTAATTATTAGTACTATATAGTCTTTATAGATATTCTTAGTAAACTTATATCTATTTATCATACTCATATCATTATAATATCACAACCTTTACAAATTAAAAATAAGTGCTAATAGAGACATAAGAAAATATACTCAAAATATTTGAATTAATTTTCTATAAAAGCCTCTACTAGCACTTTTACATAAATATCTATAGTTCTAGGTATACCCGTAGATATAATCCATCTATAGCTTAACATTTAGAGATAAATATCTCAAGGATGATTTTTGTCCTTTAAAGCACTGTCATACTAAGCCTTAGCCTAGTAGAAAACCCACTATATAAAGGGCTGGCGCAGGCCCCATAGTCGTTGGTAACATTGTTACCATCATTCACGTTGCCATCTGAATTGACATTCCACGCATTGTTCGAGTTGCTGAAATTAGGGGTACTAGTTTTATATAAAATCACCCTATATTAAACACTAAATTAGTGTTAATACCAAAATATATTTTTCATCTTTCGCCTTTCGGCGAATACTTATCCTCTCTTGGCGACTTTCGCCGCCCTTGCCCCTAACAGACTTCGCCTGTTTGAGGGGCCTCTTACCAAGTTCTTCCTACCAAAGTTATTTCAAATTAACTGCTTCGCACTTAATTTGTATGGATTATCGCTTGTTCCATTTCCCGACTCTATTTCTAGTTCAGAAGAGAGATAAAGGACTGGCGCGACCCCAAAGGCGTAGGTAACATCGTTACCAATAGACACGCCGCCACCTGAATAGACACTCCACGCAAAGTTCGAGTAGCTGGAAAAAGGGGTTAATAACCAGCTATGTTGTGTACCATCAGCAGTCATTATTGGATACATCCAATTAGTATCTCTACAGACATCACCGGACGTATCAGTACAAATGGAAAAGTCTGAAGAATAGCTATAATCACTTAGATATGGAAGAGCAATATTACCTTTCCAAATGGTTTCGTAAGTACAACCATTACATTTTTGTGTTCCTCTTTCGTATTGATAGATTTGGTTAGAATAAATGCCACTTGTATCCAAACCACCTAAATACCAATTTGTTTCACTTATCATATTTCTTGTTTTTATGTTCTTTATTCCTATATTATTCATATTTAGACTTACAGAACCATTTGCAGAGTCCGAATTATAATAAGTAATTGTTCCGGTACCATTATAATAACTATTATTTAGTAATTTTTGTAATGTTGCAGTATGCCAATTGTTATCATAAGTATTTAGTGAGGAATTATCGTTTTTATCGTAGTCCCAAGCGAGTTTTCCTATTGTATTATTTCTCATTATTTTTACTTTGCCATCAAATATTCCTATTATTCGCCATGTTTCACAAGTACTTGAGGATTGATTAGAATAATCACTACAATTAAAATATATATAGTTATTTAATGGATAAGTATCATTGGTACAATATTCGGTAATTAGTTCAGAAACTGTTGAAACATTAGCCATACTCTTTAATAAAGCTGGTAATCCTGCCTCGCACTCTGATGCGCTTGAGAATCCTAAAGCACTATAATTTGCAGAACAAGTAGTTAATGCTGTTAACATAGAGCTACAATTGCTTTCTGAAGTAAATGTGCTTCCAAAGACTTTATTAACCAGAATTGATGTTCTATCCGATTGCCAAGCAGGTACTATTTCTGATTGAGGATTACCATAATATCTAACACTACCACCTTCTAGATCTGTTGTAGTGCCACCTAATCTATCACTCATAAGTCTTACTGAAGGAGCTGTGTTATAATTTATACCATTATTTGTTACTGTTTTCTTTTCTGCATTATTATATAAATATCTTATATATTGAACCATATTGGTTGGTACTGGCGGTGTAACTTTAGTACTTGTACCTGTTATGTTACAGTTTAAATCAAAGTTATATGGTTGATTAGTCATATCTAATGGATTATTACCTATAGTACCATCTATCCATAGATATAATATAAATGTATATTCTTTATTATAATCTAATGTTTCTTTATCTGTACTTAGTGTTATTGTAGTACCATTAGTTACATTTTCAAAACTACCTGTACCATAAGATACTCCTGTTGTGTCATTTACTAATTCATATTTAAATGATTTATGTTTTAATCCTGAAGTAGTAAGTGTTGTTTCATTTATACTATTTACTACTAAATTCCAAGTAACAAAAGCATTTGTAGCCATTTGTTGTTTAGTAGTTACTTTTAATATTCTTCCCTTTTCTCTTGTGGATGTTGGATATAATAATTTATTGTTGTCTGATAGTTTATCACACGAACCAGTACCACCTGCGACTGTTACATCTACTAACTGATCTTTGTTTTCTGCAGAGCTGCTCCAACCAAAGTATGCCATTGTTGATCCTACTAGAATAAACATAACTATTGCAATAATTAATAAAATAATATTCTTTTTTTTCATTTAGAGCACCCCTCTTTCTTAGAATAGTTTTATTACATCACTTATTGTTACAAATACCATTAATAACATTAATAGTATAAAGCCTATACTGTTTATCATTCCTTCTGTTTTTGCTTTAATTGGTTTTCTTCTTATTTTTTCTATTATTAAGAATAATACTCTTCCCCCATCAAAGGCTGGGAATGGTATTAGGTTTATTACTCCAACATTCATAGATAGATATGCTACTAGACTTAAGATACTTTCAAAACCTTTCTTAGACTGACTATCTACTACTGAGTATATTCCTACTGGTCCTGATAAATCTTTAACTGAGAATTTTCCTGTTACTAATTCTTTTAATGTAGTAATCATCAATTTATATAGACTAGCAGTCGTTTCTACTGCATGTTTAAGTGAAACGCCTAATCCTCTTCTTACTGTGGTATCTAGTCCTATTCCTACTACATAACTTACATTTCCTTCTTTATCTTCTACTTTATCTGGTACTAATGTTACTTCTCTTTTTGTACCTGATTTATCTTTCAATACTATATTTAATTGTTCACCTTTAGATGTTTGAATATATAATTGTACTTCACTCCAACTAGATACTCTTTGTTTATTTATTGATACTATGGTATCTCCTTCTTTAATACCAGCAGTATAAGCAGGATATCCTTCACTTACATTAGCTACTACTGGTTTAGTAGAAATGCTTCCATATATTAATGCTGATACAAATAGTATTACAAAGGCAAATAAGAAGTTAAATGTTGCACCAGCAATCATTATTATTAATCTTTGCCATACTGGCTTAGAATATAATTTTCTTTTATTTGGAATCTTACTATTATCATCAGCATCTTCACCCGCTAGTGATACAAAACCACCTATTGGTATAGCTCTAATACAGTATTCTGTTTCTCCACCTTTCTTTTTAAAATGGAATATTTTAGGTCCCATACCTATTGAAAATTCATAGACATATACTCCAAATAATTTAGAAAATATAAAATGTCCAAATTCATGAACTAATACTATTGCTCCTAATATTAGTACAAAATATAATAAACTTAATAAATTCATACTATCCTCCTCCTATTATAAAATACTAAGTAATAAACTCATACCTAATGATACAAATATAACACTATCAAATCTATCTAATATACCACCATGTCCAGGTATTATATTTGAATAATCTTTTTTATCATAATATCTTTTTATTGCACTAAATACTAAATCTCCCATTTCACTTAATATAGTAAGTATTAATGACATAAATATTATTTTTAGTACTGATATACTACCTATTAATGATAAATAAAACATACTACCTATAAATGTACCTACTAGTACTCCTATAATACATCCTTCTATTGTTTTTTTAGGAGATATACTAGTAAATCTATGTTTTCCTATTAAATTGCCTCCAATAAAAGCATATGTATCGGTAATAAATGATATTATAAATATATAGATACACTTATATATATTAACTTCTCTCATAGTACTAATATTGTTAAAAGCAAGTCCTAGTAACAATATTATACCTATAAAATACATACTATCATTGATATTGTATTTATCTTTATCATTATAGAATATTACTGGTAATATTAATAATAATAGAGTTAATATTATCATACTGGTAATATTTAATTTATATACTATACCATTTAACATAAATATTCCAAGTAATATATAAGATATTATTTTTATTACTGGTATATTTTTCTTTTTGTATTTGATATCTATTAGTTCTTTTAAACCTAGTATAGAGGTAATTGCCATAACTATTCTAAATACTGTATTTCCTAATAGGAATGCTAGTAGTAGAATACCCACTACTAAGGCTCCTCCAAGTAATCTTTTCTTCATAATGCCTCCCTATGCTATTTTATAGTCATCTTCAAGAGAGAATATAACATTTTCTTCAATCCAATTTTTTCTTGGTTCTACAGCATCTCCCATAAGTACTGATACTCTTTTTTCAGCAAGAGCTGCATCTGTTATATTTACTTTAATTAACTTTCTTTCTTCTGGATCCATAGTAGTTTCCCATAACTGGTTAGCATTCATTTCACCAAGTCCTTTGTATCTTTGTACTTTATAGTTTGTTTTTCCTTTTGTTTCTTCTCTTAATTCTTCATTAGACCAAGCATATACGTGTTTACTACCACTAGTTACTTTATATAGTGGTGGCATTGCTATAAATAGATGCCCTTCTTCAATAAGCGGTTTCATATATCTATAGAAGAATGTTAATAATAAACATTGTATATGTGCACCATCATCATCAGCATCAGTCATTATTATTACTTTACCATAATTTATATCTTTTACATTGAAGTCACTACCTACTCCTGCACCTATTGTATAAATTAGAGTATTTATTTCTTCATTTTTAAATATTTCTTCCATTCTTGTTTTTTCAGTATTTAATACTTTACCACGAAGTGGAAGAATAGCTTGTACTTTTCTATCTCTACCTTGTTTAGCAGAGCCTCCTGCTGAATCTCCCTCTACTATAAATAATTCTTTTTCCATTGCTTTTTTACTTTGAGCAGGAGTTAACTTTCCTGATAATAGTCTTTCGGTCTTTTTACTATCTTTTCCTTTTCTTGTTTCTTCTCTTGCTTTTCTAGCAGCTTCTCTAGCTTCTTTTCCTTTTACAGCTTTTCCAACTATTTTAGTAGCTACCATTTTATTTTCTTCAAGAAAGAATTTTAACTTCTCGGTAACTATTGCTTCGACTACTGCCCTAGCAGCGGGTGTACCTAGTTTTGATTTGGTCTGTCCTTCAAACTGAAGTATATCTTCAGGTATTTGTACAGATATAACTGCTGTTAGTCCTTCTCTTACATCAGAACCATCAAAACTTTTATCTTTTTTTAAGTAATTATTTGCTCTAGCATAGTCATTAAGTACTTTCGTAATAGCGGTTTTGAAACCAACTTCATGACTACCACCATCACTAGTTTTTACATCATTAACAAATGATACAATATTTTCTGAATAACTATCAGTATATTGCATAGCTACTGATACATTAATTTTATCTTTTGAACTAGTAAAACATAATGGTTTATGTAATACTTCTTTTCCTTCATTTAAATATTCGCAAAAGGCTTCTAATCCATTTTCATAATGGTACTTTTCACTTCTTCCTTCTATTTCATCTACTACTTCAATGGTAAGTCCACTTATTAAGAAAGCACTTTCCTGCATTCTTTCACATATAGTAGAAAAACTAAATGTTGTAACCGGAAATATTGCTGGGTCGGGTTTAAACTTAACTGTTGTTCCGGTTCTATTTGTAGTTCCTACTTTTCTTAAAGGTACTACTACTTTACCACCATTTTCAAACTTTATATAGTATTCTCCGCCATCACGACGAGTTACTACTTCCATAACTGAGCTCAAAGCATTAACTACTGATCCACCTACTCCATGTAATCCACCGGATACTTTGTATCCGCCTTCACTAAATTTACCACCAGCATGAAGTACTGTATATATTACTTCAGGTGTTGATTTACCAGATGAATGCATACCTACTGGTAAACCTCTGCCTTTATCAGTTACACTTACTGCCCCATCTTTATGTAAAACTATCTTTAAATGATTACCATAACCATTTAATGCTTCATCAATAGAATTATCAACTATTTCCCATACTAGATGATGTAAACCTCTTTTATCAGTAGAACCAATATACATACCTGGTCTTTTTCTTACCGCTTCTAATCCTTCTAGTATTTTAATTGAACTCTCATCATATTTTGCTGCCATAACTATCACTCTTTCTATTAATTTCCATAATAATTATACAATAAAATAAAAAGAAGAGCAAGATTCTTATCGTTATTTTAGAACAAAAAGCAAATAAATTTGTTTTTTATTGCATATGATACTCTGAATATTTATTGCTTGCTACAAAAGTTATTGCTTTTTTATAAAAAATAGAATATAATGTATATGAAAGAGAAATTAGTCATAATAAAAATGGCTAACACCTATTTTCGAGGTGTTCTCTTCATTGTTTTTGGCAAATCGGAGCTACCCCCTGAGGTGCCCCGATTTTTTATCTATTTTCTATGGTTACCTAGCACTATTACTGCTATGGTAACAAGAATAGTTAAAGCATATGCTATAACTAATTCCATCTACTAATAACCTCCTCCCCCTAAGGTTAAGAAATTACTTTCTATCATAAAATCACCTCTCCTTCCAAAGTAAAAACCTTAGAAAAAGAAGAGAACACCATAAGTATTAACCACGCAAACATTATATACCAGTTTAAATATTATAGTCAAGGAAAATATGACTATTTTTTTAATATCTTTGTAAAGCTTTTATTTATAAGTGTTTATGAGAATTTTGTATATAATACAAATGTATACAAATAATAAATATTTTAAACAAAGACCTTAGGCTTTGTTTAACAGTGAGAGACTATAGGCTCGAACTGAATAAGAAAAAAGATAATCAAATTAATGATTACCTTATTACTATATTAACTATTCTACCCGGAATAGTTATTATTTTTACTACTTCTTTACCTTCTAACCACTTTTTAATAATGTCACTATTTAAAGCCTCTTTTTCTAAGTCTTCTTTAGAAATATCTTTAAATACTTTAACAGTATCTCTTACTTTACCATTAACTTGAATGGCTATTTCAATGGTATCTTCAGTAGTCTTAGATTCATCATAAGTAGGCCATGGTTCATAAGTTATAGTATTATTATGTCCTAACATACTCCAAAGTTCTTCTCCTAGATGAGGACATAATGGACTAAGTGTTTTAACAAAACCTTCAGCATATTCAGTAGGTAAATAACCTTCTTTATATACAGCATTAATAAAGATCATCATTTGACTAATTGCCGTATTAAAGTTAAGTGTTTCATAGTCATTAGTTACTTTCTTTATAGTTTGATGATATATCTTTTCAAGATTTTTATTTTCTTTATCAAGAACTTTGTTTTCTTCAAATAATCTATATATTCTATCTATGAATTTCTTTGAAGCATCTATACCAGCATTACTCCATGGTTTATCTGCTTCAAGTGGTCCCATAAACATTTCATATAATCTTAGAGTATCTGCTCCATGAGATACTACTATATCTGATGGATTTACGACATACTCTGGATATCTCTTACCCATCTTAATATTGTTTTCTCCTAGTATCATACCTTGGTGAACTAGTTTTTTAAATGGTTCTGGTACTGGTGATATTCCTTTATCATATAGATAATTACACCACATTCTAGAGTATAATAAGTGACCAACAGCGTGTTCTGGCCCTCCGACATATAGATCTACTGGCATCCAGTGTTTTAATAATTCTGGTTCTCCTATCTCGTTATCATTATGTGGATCAATATATCTTAAGTAATACCAAGAAGAGCCTGCGGCTCCTGGCATAGTGGAAGTTTCTCTCTTACCCTTCATACCATCTATTACTACATTTTTCCATTTAGTAGCATTCTCTAATGGTGCCATACCATTCTTACCTTTATAGTCATCCATTATTGGAAGAGTAAGTGGTAACTCTTCATCTGGTACTAATTTGATAGTACCATCTTCCATATGAATTACTGGTACAGGTTCACCCCAATATCTTTGACGAGCAAATATCCATTCTCTTATTTTATAGTTAACTTTCTTAGTACCTAATTTATTTTCTTCAAGATATTCTATCATCTTTTTGATAGAGTCTTCTTTATTTAAACCATTTAAGAACCCGCTATTGATGTGAAGTCCATCTCCTGTATAAGCTTCTTTAGCAATATCGCCGCCTTCAATTACTGGTATGATATCTAGATTAAACTTCTTAGCAAATTCATAGTCTCTTTCATCGTGAGCAGGTACTGCCATAATGGCTCCATTAGCATAACTTGCTAGAACATAATCACTTATCCAGATAGGTATCTTTTTGTTATTTACAGGATTAATAGCATAAGCTCCAGTGAATACTCCCGTTTTTTCTTTACTAGCATTTGTTCTTTCTAGTTCTGACTTAGAGGCTGATAACTTGATATAATCCTCTACTGCATCTTTATATTCAGAAGTTGTTATTTCTTTTACTAGACTATGTTCAGGAGCAAGCACACAGTAGGTAGCACCAAACAAGGTATCACATCTCGTAGTGAATACTGTGAATTCTTTATCGGTACCATCTACTTTGAAAGTAATATTAGCACCATAACTCTTACCTATCCAGTTTCTTTGGATTTCTTTGGTGGATTCTGGCCAATCTAAATTATCTAGGTTATTTAGAAGTCTATCGGCAAACTTTGGTATATCCATAGACCACTGTTTCATATTCTTTCGAACTACTGGATAGCCTCCTCTTTCACTTTTACCATCTATTACTTCATCATTAGATAGTACTGTTCCTAATTCTTCACACCAGTTAACGGGCATATCAATATATTTAGCATAGCCATCCATATATAGTCTTTTAAATATCCACTGGGTCCATTTGTAATAAGATGGATCTGCTGTTGATATTTCTCTATCCCAATCATAAGAGAAACCTAATTCTTTTAATTGTTTTTTGAATACTTTAATATTTGACTCGGTGAAGCCGCTTGGATGATTTCCTGTTTTAACGGCATATTGTTCTGCAGGTAGGCCAAAGGCATCCCAACCCATTGGATGTAAAACATTATAGCCTTGCATTCTCTTCATTCTTGCTACTATGTCAGTAGCAGTATACCCTTCGGGATGGCCAACATGAAGACCTACTCCTGATGGATATGGAAACATATCTAGAGCATAATACTTTGGTTTACTAAAGTCTTTTGTATCGGTCTTAAATGTTTTATTTTCTTCCCAATAATCTTGCCATTTCTTTTCTGTCTTTCTAAAGTTATACATTTTTGTTACCTCTTTTCTTTGCTGTATTAGTCTTTTTTGGGACATTTTTATCTTTAGGAGTATCTTTTACTTTAATAGTCTTTTTAGGAGTACTTACCATACCATGTTTTTGATAGTATCTACCAAGTAGACCATATAGAATAATTATAAGTAATATTATTATAAATATTCCTACGATTAATTGCCACATCCATTTATCTAATAATTTAGATATTATTATATATGTTGTATCTATAATAAAGGTATTAACAAAAGCCGTAGCATAAATAAATTTCTTATAGTTTATTTTACTTTGATCTAATCGGTAGAGGCTAACTAAGTAATAGAATTCTACGGGTACTTTATTGGGATTATATTTAGTTTTCTTTCTTACAAAGATTAACCAATATAATATAAATACTCCAATATATACAATTAAAAATTCTAGTAATATTTTTAGTATATCTTTCATAAATGCCTCCTTATATATCTATGTATTATACTATGATTTTTCTATATATTCAAGTAGATTTATAAATACATTTATATATTTTTTATCTAAACCTTTTCTTTTTAGTTTTCTTATTTTTATTCTTTTCTTTCTTATTTCTAAATCACTAAATAGTATCTTATCTAATTCTTCTTTTAAGTTTGTTCTTATTTCTAGATCAAATAAGATATTTTTTATTTCTTCATTTATTATTACATCTGATCCTACAAGTATATTAGTACCTTTGATATTTACTTTGATTTCTCTACCTACGATAGCATTATCTATTTTTATGATAAAGTCATCTCTATCATAATAAGTGCTATAACTTATTGTTTTATCTTCAATATTTACTTCAGTTATATTTCTAGTATTTTTAAATCTAAGTAAGTATGTTCTTCTGGATAATAAGTTCTTACCTTCTTCTCTTGAGATAATAAATGTATAATTATCTAATTCATACTGATAATTAAACTTAGTTATCATGTATAAGCCTTTTTTATAGTTATTAGAATAGCCATCATCTTCGTAGAAGGAATACTCACCATTATCTAGTGGATATATATTTAGTTCTAATATACTTGGTATATATTCTTTAATATTTATACTTGTTGGTATGATAGAACCGGCTTTAACAAATACAGGATAGTCTTCATCACGATAGAAGTTATTATAGTATTTATTACCAGTATATTTTTTACCATTTAGGTAATCAAACCATATACCATTTGGTACATATATTTTCTTTATTGATCTTTTAATAACACTATTTTTTCTTTCAGTAATTGGGGCTATAAAGAAGTTTCTACAGAAGAAGTATTCATTCTTATATAGTGGTTCATCTATTATCTTAGGATAATCTATATAGAATGGTTTTACTAGTCCATGCCCAGTTTTATGATAGTTATAACTTTCACTATATAGATATGGTATTAGTTTATATCTTAAATTCATATAGTATATTATATTATTTCTAATGATACTATTCCATTTCCATGGTTCTCTTTTATAGTATACTCCGCCTTCACTAGCTAAGAGAAATATTGGTGAGAAACAAGAGAACTCAATATACCTTAAGTATAATTCGTCTTCTTCAATACCACCGTGATAGCCACCAATAGGATGAGCTATAAAGGATAAGCCCATGTTATATCCTTGAGAATTATATCTTGGTAATAAATTTAATGTTGTCCAGTTTACTAAGGTTTTACCACTCCAGATAATGGGATATCTATGCATAGCTATATTAGCATTTCTAGATAGTGTTAATCCTCTTATATTTTTTATATTACTTAGTCCATGGTGATAGTGGTCTATCTTCCATAAATTTATTCTATCTAATGGATTATTATAATCAATACTATATACTGATACTCCAAGATTATTTAAGTTATTTATAAATATATTAAAATATATACCTATCTTATCATTAGATAATGGGATAAAATTTACTTTATCTAGATTAGTATAATTACTTATATAGTTATATTCATTAGTACCTTTATTTATATAACTAGTGGGATTAATTGTTACTCCTAGTTTTATATTATTGTTATTTAAATAACTACTTATATATTTTAAATCTATACTTGGTATTAATGTACTTCCATTATGCCAATAGTCTCCAAGTAGAAATACTGATATTGGAATATTATTTATATTGAATTTATTTACTAAATTAACTATATCACTAGTACTATAGTTATCGTTCTTATACCATATAGCTCCAAGAGCATATCTTGGTATTAGATTAGGATAACCTGTTAAAGTGAAATAATCTGTTAGACAGCCTTCAAAATCATTATTATACATAATTAGATATAAATCTTTTATATCCTTAGGTCTTTCTATGAAATTATCGTTTTCATCTAATACTAGAGACCCAGAATCATCTATTAGACATATTCCGTCTAAGGAATATAATCCTTTATCTAATATTATTTTATCTTTGATACTATCTATTGAATAATTAATGGCTCGCATATTTCTTATTTCTTTGCTACCTGCCTGCCATTCTTTATTGGTACCATTTATTACTGCTTTTATATTACTACCAAAAGTAGTTGATTTGAAATCACTATCTTTTACATAAGATAAAGTAAATATACCAGTATCTATTTGAATAAGAGTATTACTTTCAGTAATAGAATATGGTACTTTAGGGAAAGATCTATTTATTACTAAAGAAGTTGGTCTATCTTCAAATACACCATTAATACTATATTCTAATCTTATCATTCTAGGAGTTAATATTGTAAATCTATATTTATTACCTATAATATAAGATTCTTTATCACTAATTAATTTATTTTTACTATCTATATAGTAATTACTTACATTAGTCATAATATCCTTTCCTTTCTATTCTTTTTATCTACATATCTATTTTACTTTATAAGGCACCAAACTAGTGTTAATACCAAAATTTATTTTTCATTTTTCGCCTTTCCATGAATACTTATCTTCTCTTGGCGACTTTCGCCGCCCTTGCCCCTAACAGACTTCACCTGTTTGAGGGGTCCCTTACCAAGTTCTTCCTACCAAAGTTATCACAATTTAACTGCTTACGCACTTAATTTGTACGGATTACTACTTGAGCCATCTCCTGACTCTATTCCCAGTTTAGAACTTAGAGAAAGGACTGGCACGGCCCCAATCGCATAATACGCAAGGTAGGTGCTGCCCACATAGCCGCCCGAATACACATTCCACGCATTGTACGAACCGCCGGAACGAGGGGTTAATAACCATCCATGACTAGAAGTACCTAAAATTGCTTTCATCCAGTTGTTTGAAGTACAAGTACTATTATCGTAATCGTATAGTGTTTTATCTTTACACTGATTTAAATCCGCCGCATAGCCATAATCACTTGGATATGCTAGCGCTATTTTTCCTGGCCATGTTGGTGGTCTTCCTGTATATACTGTTGTTCCTCTTTCATATTCATATATTTCATTTGGATATACTGAATAACTATTCCAGCCTCCTAAATAATATGTTGTCTCTGCAATCATATTTCTTGTTTCATCATTTTTTATTCCTGTACTTGTAAAATCACAATCTACTGTGGCATTATTTTGA
>ERZ834798.2590-NODE-2590-length-12910-cov-6.611824_pt1 | contig 12910 bp, 10 predicted proteins | sample MGYA00519689_ERZ834798 | MGnify/ENA primary metagenome ERZ834798 (study PRJEB31850, sample SAMEA3708761) | human gut metagenome | biome: human gut; feature: human-associated habitat; material: faeces | place: China | collected 2014 ...
AGGTTGTTTGTGCAAAGAAACGGTTTCTTCCGGTCAAGGAGGGCCAGCTGGGCCTCCGCCAGAGCGATGCGCTGTTCCACCACACCACCGCTCTGCCCGAAATGCTGGAGGAACTGAGCCGGGAGTTCGACCTGACGCAGATCGCGGCGGTGGGCGTTTCGCAGAAGCCCCGCCCCGTGGAGGGAAGCTACATGCCCTGCTTCCTGGCGGGCGTCAGTGCAGCTACGGCTTTTGCCAGAGCGCGGGGCATCCCACTCGTCCACACGACCCATCAGCAGGGGCATGCCGCCGCTGCTCTGTTTGCCGCCAAAGGGGAGGAGCTGTTCCGCCAGAAGGTGCTGCTCTTCCACATTTCCGGCGGCACCACCGACCTGCTGCTCTGCGACGAGGTCAGGCAGATCACGACGCTGGGCACCAGCAGTGATCTCTACGCCGGGCAGGCCGTGGACCGCGTGGGCGTCAAGCTGGGCTTTCCGTTCCCGGCAGGTGCCGAGGTCTCCCGTCTGGCAGCGCTGTGCGAAGAGCCCATCCGGCCAAAGTCCAGCGTCAAAGGGATGACGTGCAGTCTCTCCGGTCTGGAAAATCAGTGCAATGCGCTGCTGCAAGCCGGAAAAAGCCCGGAGTACGTCTGCAAATATTGCCTGCTCTGCGTGGCCGATACCGTCGTCCGGATGACGAAGGCGGCGCAGAAGGAATACCCCGGCCTGCCGGTGGTCTGCGCAGGCGGCGTTATGAGCAGCGACATCATCCGCGTGTGGGTGCAGCAGCGCCTGCCGCAGGTGTATTTCGTGCCGGGCCGGTATTCCAGCGACAACGCCATCGGTGTGTCCATCCTTGCCGCACGGGAGGCCGGATTATGGCTGAAGTGATCTCCGTCTCGGCGCTGAACCAATACGTCAAGACCCTGCTGGATGCCAACGACCTCCTGTTCGACCTTGCCCTCCGGGGCGAGATTGCGAACTTTGTTCAGAACGCCCGCAGCGGACACTGTTATTTCTCGCTGCGGGACGAGACGAGCAGCGTCAAAGCGGTGATGTTCCGGTCGGACGCGCGGCGGCTCGGTTTCCGCCCCGAAGAGGGGATGAAGGTTGTCGTCCGCTGCCGCGCCACCCTGTACGAGCGAGACGGTGCGTTCCAGGTCTATGTCAACGACATGTTCCCGGACGGCATCGGTTCGGCGCAGCTCGCCTTTGAGCAGCTGAAAGCAAAACTCGACCGGGAGGGTCTGTTTGCCGCCGAACGCAAAAAGCCGCTGCCCCGGTTCCCGAAGTGCATCGGCCTCGTCACCAGCAAGACGGGGGCTGCGCTGCAGGATATCCGGAACGTCATCGGGCGGCGGTGGCCCGCCGTGCGGTTGCTGCTCTGCCCGGTCAACGTGCAGGGATTTGAAGCGGCTGACGAGATCGCCGCAGCTATCGACCGGCTGGACAAGTCCGGTCAGGTGGACGAGATCATCGTGGCGCGCGGCGGCGGAAGCCGGGAAGACCTCTGGGTCTTCAATGCCGAGCGCATCGCGCGGGCCGCATCCCGCTGCAAAACACCGCTCATCAGCGCCATCGGTCACGAGATCGACTTTACGATCCTGGACTTTGTGGCAGACCAGCGCGCCCCGACCCCATCGGCGGCGGCAGAGCTTGCCGTGCCCGACCGGGCCGAATTTTCACGAAAATTATGCAATTTGGAAGAAAATATTCACATTTCTATCCAAAACAGGCTGAGTTTATGCTATAATAGGCTGGACGAAACGGTGCAGCCGCTTTCCCGGCAGAACATGCAGGCACAGCTTGCAGGCCGTCAGCAGCAGTTGGAGGCAGTTTCCGGGCAGCTGCAAACGGCCGCGCGGGAAAAGCAGCAGGACGCCGGGCTGCGTCTGCGCCATGCGGCTGCGCTGGCTGCAACGCTGAACCCGTATGGCGTCCTCGCGCGGGGCTATGCGCTCGTGCAGGACGAAAAAGGCCGCATCTGTGCGCCGGACGCCCTTCGCGAAGGGCAGAAGATGACGCTCTGCGGCGCAGTGAACCGCATCCATTGTACCGTGGATGCCGTGGAGGGACCCAATGAGAGCACCCAAGAGCTTTGAAGAAGGAATGGACCGGCTGGAAGGCATCCTTGACCAGATGCAGCAGCCGGAAACGACGCTGGCGGAATCGGTCAAGCTCTATGCGGAGGCCGCATCCCTGACCGATTACTGCCGCACAACGTTGGAAAAGGCTTCGCTGCAGCTGGACGAGATCGACGCCAAGCGCACCGCCGCCCCGCAGCCGGAAGCAGACAACTAAGGAGGATCTATCAATGGATTACGCAAAGCAGTATCAGGAGTATCTGGTGCGGGTCAATGCTGCGCTGGAGACTGCCTGCAACACCTATCTGCCCGAAGAGTCGGACGTCTGCCGTGCAGCCCGCTACAGCCTGCTGGGCGGCGGAAAGCGCATCCGTGCTGTACTGGTGCTGGCCGTCTGCGATATGCTGAACGGTGATGCCGCCGCTGCAGACCAGTTTGCCGCCGCCGTGGAGATGCTGCACTGCTATTCGCTGATCCACGACGATCTGCCCTGCATGGACAACGACGACCTGCGCCGGGGCAAGCCCTCCTGCCACAAGGCATTTGGCGAGGCCACGGCCATGCTGGCCGGTGATGTCCTGCTGACCGAGGCATTTGATGTCATCGCCAACGTCGAAGCCCCTGCCATCGTCAATGTGCGGGCGGCCAGGGCGCTGGGAGCCGGTGCGGGCAGCCGCGGCATGGTCTACGGCCAGGAGCTGGATCTGAAATATGAGGCTCTGGCTGCGACCGAAGAGCAGCTGCGCCTCATCCACCGCAACAAGACCGGCGCGCTCATCAACGCAGCCGTCCAGATGGGCGCTGCCGCTGCGCAGGCCAACGAGACCCAGTGCCGGGAGCTGGAGGGCTACGCCTACGGCATCGGTCTGGTGTTCCAGATCGTGGACGATGTGCTGGATGTCATCGGCTCGCAGGAGCAGCTGGGCAAGCCCATCGGCAGCGACAGCGAGAACGGCAAGACCACCTTCGTCACCCTCTACGGTACCGAGGGTGCGATGGAGCTGGCCCGCAGGCTGAACGAGCAGACCTGCGCGTCTCTGCGCGCAGAATTTGGCGAAAAGAGCGCCTTCCTGGAGCAGCTTGCCAGGGAACTGCTGGTCCGCCGCAGCTGAATAAACAAAAAAGAAAGAGAGCATAACATGCAACTGATCCGCGATGTTTTGAACCTGAATCCGATCCTGACGGTGGCGCTTCTGGCGTGGTTCGTCGCGCAGGTATTGAAGACCCTCATCAATTTTATCCTGCTGGGCAAGTTCCAGCTGGAGCGGATGTGGGGAGACGGCGGTATGCCCAGCGCCCACAGCGCGACCGTCTGCGCCATGGTCATCGCCACGGCCCGGAGCGAGGGCTTCGGCTCGGCGATCTTTGCGGTGGCCGCAGTCGTCGCCATCATCACGATGCACGACGCCATGGGTGTCCGCCGCGAGACCGGCGAACAGGCCAAGGTGCTGAACAAGATGATCGAGCAGTGGATCGACGTAACGGAAAAGAACGCCCCCTTCCTCCAGAACATGCACCTGAAGGAAATGGTCGGCCACACGCCGCTGCAGGTCCTGGCCGGTTTTGTGGTCGGCTGCGTGGTCGGGGCGCTGTACCCGATGGCGCTCTGAGCTGATCTTTAGCGGGCAGACCCGCTGATTCCAAATTGTGAGAAGGACGTGAATCTATGAATTCGCCTTTGCTGGAAAAAATCTCGCAGCCCAGCGATCTCAAAAAGCTCTCCGGCCAGCAGGTCGAGCAGCTTTGTGCGGACATCCGCGAATTTTTATTGGAAAACGTATCCAAGACCGGTGGCCATCTGGCCTCCAACCTGGGGGCTGTAGAGCTGACGGTAGCGCTGCACCGCGTCTTTGCGACCCCGCAGGACGAGATTGTGTTCGATGTGGGCCACCAGTGCTATACGCACAAGCTGCTGACCGGCCGCCGCGAGGGCTTTGCCAAGCTGCGGCAGCTGGATGGCATTTCCGGTTTCCCGAACCCCAACGAAAGTGAGCATGATGCTTTTATTGCCGGTCACGGCAACACCGCGCTCTCGCTGGCTGTGGGCATTGCCTGGGCCAAAAAGCTGCGGGGTGAGCCGGGACAGGTGGTTGCCCTCATTGGTGACGGTGCCTTTACCGGCGGTATGGTCTACGAGGGGATGAACAATATCGGCGGGCTGGACAATCTGCTGGTCATCCTGAACGACAACAAGATGTCCATTTCCAAGAATGTGGGCGCGTTGTCCCGCTACCTGAGCCATCTGCGCACCACCAGCCGCTATTACGATGCCAAGGAAAATGTGCGTTCCTTTCTGGATAGCGTGCCTGTCATCGGACCGCCGCTGAAATCTGCGATTCAGAACAGCAAGGCCATGGTGCGCAGGGCAATGTATCATTCGACCATGTTCGAGGATATGGGCTTCCACTATTATGGTCCTTTTGATGGTAACAATGAGCCGGAGCTTGAAGGGATCCTGCGCGATATCCACAGGCAGCCCGGCCCCCATTTCCTGCATGTCGTGACCAAGAAAGGCAAGGGCTATGCCCCGGCTGAGAGCAACCCCGGTAACTTCCACGGTGTTTCGACCTTTGATCTGGTCAACAGCATCCCGGACCCTGAGGTGGCTCCCAAGGAGTCTTTCTCGACGGTGTTCGGCAATGTCCTGAATAAGGAGGGCGCGGAAAACCAGAAGATCTGTGCCATCACGGCCGCCATGAAGTATGGTACGGGTCTGCAGTTCTTTGCACACACCCACCCCAAGCGTTTCTTTGATGTGGGCATGGCGGAGCAGCATGCTGTGACCTTTGCAGCGGGTCTCGCCAGCCAGGGAATGCTTCCGGTGGTCTGTATCTACTCCACCTTCCTGCAGCGTTCCTATGACCAGATCATCCATGATGTGAACCTGCTGAAGGAGAATGTTGTCCTTGCCATCGACCGTGCCGGTTTTGTTCCGGCAGACGGCGAGACCCATCAGGGAATCTTTGACCCGGCCTTCCTCAGTCAGGTGGGGATCCCTGTCTATTCGCCCTCCAACTATGCCGAACTGCGGCACTGGCTGCCCATCCTGCTCAGTGATGAGATGCAGGGCCCCCGGGCAATCCGGTATCCCCGCGGTGGTGAGAGCGCAGCACTGGCGCAGTTTGGCTGTTCCGGCAGAGAATATGACCGGCTCTATACCGCCCCTGATGCCAAGGCTGTAATGGTCAGTTACGCCGACGAAGTCGAGGATGTGCTGACTGCGGCGAAGCTTCTGGGCAAAGAAAACGTTCCCTGTGATGTTTATAAACTTGTAAAGATATATCCCTTTACACCTGAGCTTATTTCTGAAATTTCAAGATATGACGTCGTTTTGTTTGCTGAGGAATGCGTAGCCTGCGGCGGCATCGGTGAGCATCTGGAAATGGCGCTGCGGAAAGCAGGCTGGCAGGGCACTTATATCCACTGTGGTGTGGAGGATGTGCGTCTGCCCCATGCGACGGTTCCGCAGATCAAGCAGAGCACCGGCCTGGATGCTGAACATCTGGCACAGGCCATCCGTACATGGAAAGGAGCAGAATCTTGAAGATTCGTTTGGATCAATATCTGGTTCAGCATGGTCTGATCCAGAGCCGTGAGCGCGCCAAGGCGATGATCATGTCCGGCGTGGTTTTTGTCAATGAACAGAAGGTAGACAAAGCCGGTGAGATGATCAAAGAGGATGCCAAGGTGGAGGTGCGCGGCCATGATATCGGTTATGTCAGCCGCGGCGGCCTGAAGCTGGAAAAGGCTATGAAGTGTTTTCCGCTGACCCCCAAGGGCAAAGTCTGCATGGACATTGGCGCATCCACCGGCGGCTTTACCGACTGTATGCTGCAAAATGGGGCAGTCAAGGTCTACGCAGTGGATGTGGGCTACGGTCAGCTGGCATGGAGTCTGCGCACCGATGAGCGGGTGGTCAATATGGAGCGCACAAACATCCGCAACGTGACCCTTGACCAGCTGGCAGAGCCAATCGAGTTTTTTAGCGTAGATGTCTCTTTTATCTCGCTGCATCATATTTTCCCGGTGGCGCAGGCCATCACCACCCCGGACGCTATGGGTGTTTGCCTGGTCAAGCCCCAGTTTGAGGCTGGCCGCGAAAAGGTGGGCAAAAACGGCGTTGTCCGTGACCCTGCCACCCACCGCGAGGTGCTGCACAATGCCATGGGCTATGCTGCTGCCAACGGCTTCAAGGTCTGCGGACTGGATTTCAGCCCCGTCAAGGGCCCTGAGGGAAACATTGAATATCTGATGTTCGTTCAGAAGAGCGATGAACCCGGTGCACTGGATGATTCGGTTGCTGAACAGGTGGTGGCATCCAGCCATTCTACGCTGGACCGCTGAACCATAATCCATAAAATCAGGGAGGGCGCGGACGATGACCGTCTACATTTCCCCAAACCCCGGCAAGGCTATGGCCTACGGCATTTCCCAGCGTGCGGCGCAGATCCTGCTGACCCATGGGGCACAGGTGCTGATGCAGGACGGCCTGCAGGCTGAGTGCATGACCATGGGCGTGAAGTATCTGACCCAGAAGGAATGCCTGGAACGGACGGATGTCATCCTGACCATCGGAGGAGATGGCACCATCCTGCATGAAGCCAACCTCTCATTGGAATACCGAAAGCCCATTCTCGGCATCAATCTGGGCCGGTGCGGCTTTCTGGCTACCTGTGAGGTCGATGAAATGGAAGCCAAGCTCTCCGCCGTAGCCCGGGGTGAATATTTTCTGGATAACCGGATGCTGCTCTATGTCCGTGTGCTGGGGGATGACAGCTGGGAGGGCCATGCCCTGAATGATGTGGTTATGACCAAGGGCCGCCTGCAGCAGGCGGTGGATTTCAGCATCTATTGTGACGATATCCTGGTGGAGCATTACCGGGGCGATGGTGTCATTGTGGCAACGCCCACCGGCTCCACCGCTTATTCTCTGGCGGCAGGCGGGCCGATCCTTGATTCTCAGACCAAGGGCATCGTTGTCACACCCATCTGCCCCCACAGCCTTGCCAGCCCGGCCATGGTTTTTGCGCAGGAGCGCAAGATCAACCTCTGTGTGGGCCAGGTGGCAGATGAAGAAGTTTTTATCAGCTGTGATGGGGATGCGGGCTATTCCGTAAAAGCCGGAGCCACCGCGGAGGTGCGGCTGTCTGACCAGGTCGTGCAGCTCATCACCTTCAGCAAGGCTGACCAGTTCCAGGCCATTGACCAGAAACTGCGCGGCAGACGATGACACAAACACAACGAAGGGAGAAGATCACATGGGACGCACCAGCCGAGGGGATAACAGGAGCAAGCAGAAGCGGCAGCAGGCCATCCTGCGCCTGATCCAGGAGAATCCCATCAGCCGGCAGGAGACTCTGTTGGAGTACCTGAGCAAGGAAGGTTTTGATGCCACACAGGCTACCATTTCCCGCGATATCCGGGAGATGAATCTTGTCAAAGCTGCCACCACCACCGGCTACCGCTATGTTTCCGGCCACAGCGAGGTACTGAACCCCAAGATGCAGGCCCGGTTTGAGACCATCTTCCATGAATCGGTTTTGGGAGTGGACTTTGCGGGCCATGTGGTGCTTGTCAAATGCTATTCCGGCATGGCCAATGCGGCCTGCGAGGTGTTTGACGCACTCAAGTGGAAGAATGTGGTCGGCACCCTTTCTGGTGACGATACCTTCCTGATCGTGGCCCGCTCAGAGCGGGACGCAAAGACCATTTGCACCGAGCTTGGGCATTACATCGGGCAGAAATAAAGGCAGGAGAGAACGAACATGTTGAGCAGTCTGCAAATTGAAAATGTTGCAGTCATCCAGAAGGCCAACGTGCATTTTGAGAAGGGCCTGAATGTCCTTACCGGCGAGACCGGTGCGGGCAAATCTATCCTGATCGACTCCATCAATGCCATTCTGGGCAACCGCACCTCCAAGGATCTGGTGCGCACGGGGGCTGCAAAAGCAGTCATCCGGGCGGCATTTGATGATGTTCCGCCTGCAGTGCTGGACAGCCTGGAAAAGGCGGGGTATGAGCGCTCAGAAGCGCTGACCCTGAGCCGTGAGATCACTGCCGAGGGCAAGAGCACCTGCCGCATCAATGGAATGCCTGCCACAGCAGCCATTCTGCGGGAACTGTGCGGTGGGCTCATCAACATCAACGGCCAGCACGATTCCGTAGGCCTGTTGAACCCGGCCCGCCATGAGGGTATTCTGGATGCCTACGCCCAGAACGGGGCGGTGTATCAGGAATATTATGCTATTTACCGGGAGCTTATCAAGGTCAAAAAGGAGCTGGATGCCATCATCACCGATGAGGGTGAAAAACAGCGAAAGATCGATCTGCTGAGTTATCAGGTACAGGAGATCGAGGATGCCAGCCTGACCGCAGGCGAAGAGGAGACGCTGATGGCCCGCCGTAAGGTGCTGGCGAATGCCTCCACCATCCGGGAGCGCATCTCCCAGAGCTATGCGCTGCTTTCGGGCGGAGATGATGCCCCGGGTGCCGTTGATCTGCTGGGGGAAGCCTCCAATGCAATCGATGGTGCCGCCCAACTGGACAGCGGCCTTTCTGCTGCTGCCGGACAGCTGCTGGATCTTTATTACACCGCAAAAGACCTTTCTACTGACCTGATCGGGCGGCTGGAGGGCTACGAGACGAATGATGCAGAGCTGGATGAGATCGAACAGCGGATGGATCTGATCTACAAGCTCAAGCGGAAATACGGTGATACTGTGGAAGATATCATCGCCTTTGGACAGCAGGCAAGGGAAGAGCTGGACCGCATCCAGTTCTCACAGGAGCGGACAGAGCATCTGCAGGCTGAAAAGCATCGGCTCTATGTACTGGCCAGGGATAAGGCCGAGGTACTGACCCAGACCCGCCTGAAAGCCTTTGAGGAGCTGAACAGGCGCATCTCCGGCACACTGGATTTTTTGAACATGCCCGGTGTCCGCATGACCCTGCGCCATACCCGCGGCCCGCTGGCCAGCCATGGCCAGGACAGCGTGGAGTTTTATATTTCCACAAACCCCGGCGAGGATCCAAAGCCGCTGGCAAAAATCGCTTCCGGCGGTGAGCTGAGCCGTATCACGCTGGCAATCAAAAATGCCATGGCCGATAAGGACGCAGTGCCTACGGTCATCTACGATGAGATCGACAGCGGCGTGTCCGGCAAGGCGGCCAGCCGCATCGGTGAGGTGCTCAAACAGAGCGCAAAAGATCACCAGATCCTCTGCATCACCCACACAGCGCAGATCGCTGCACTGGCCGACTGCCATCTGCTTATCCAGAAGAATATCACGAATGAACGCACCTATACCGAGATCCACCCGCTGGATACCGAAGGCAGAGTGGACGCGCTGGCGCATATTATTTCCGGTGACCATGTCACGGAGCTTTCCCGTGCCAATGCCAGAGAGATGCTGGGAAGACGCACAAGATCCCCGCTTTGGCCGTGTAGCTCCGTTTATAACCTGCACGAAACGGGCAGGTGGGTCGCCTCTCCGATTCTTAGCTGCTTCCAACTTCCATCCACGGTCAGAGCCAGGACGGGAGGCCTGCAATCCGAAGCGAACGTCCGGCGTCCCGAAAAAATGATGTGGGTTTAAAGGGAACTATCACGCACCAAGCAGGGATCTTGCTTGATGACTATTTAATTATGAGAAAGGGCGGTCATTCTTCCTCGTCTTCTGCTTCCTCTTCGTCCTCATAGAGGGACTGCATCAGCAGATCGTAGACGGCAGCCAGCTCATCTTCGTCTTCCACGGCAACGAGTAGGTCCTCGCCGTCCTCCGTGACGGACTTCAGGATGCTGACCTCGAGCTCCTCGCTCGCTTCGTCCTCCTCTGCGGGGACAAGGGCAAGATATTCCGCGCCCTGGTATTCGATGGTCGAGAGGATCTCCAGCTCGTATTCCTTGCCGTCCTCATCCGTGATCGAAATAAAGTCGCTTCCGTATTGCTGCTCCATGGGGCACCTCCTGTCTGTCTGGCTTTATTTTAACCGCTGCTGCCGGGAAAATCAAGTGGAAATCTGACGAACCGCCGGAAAATCCGTTTTCTGCCCTTTCAGCCACCGTAAAAAGTCTCGTTGCGTATCTACAAGCAGGGAAATCCTGCCGCAGAAAATTTTCATTCGGAATGTGCCGGAGTGATTGACAGGCATGATATAATTAAAAAATAGAGAATGAAGGATCATGGATTTTTGCGCCTGTCCGTAGGATGCGGCGCTTCCCGAAGAACGGAGGAATTGTCATGGCAAGACAACCGAAGCAGGAAAAGCAGCCGCATCTGGCCTGGCGCATCACGCGGACCGTGCTCGACGTGTTGGGCAAGATCATCCTTGTGCTGTTGATCGCCGTTGGCACCGTCGCGCTCATCGCTGCGATCGCCGGTTCGATCTTCCTGTCGAAATTCAAGAGCTATGTCGAGCTGGATATCATCCCGAAGGCCGAGGAATATGCCGAAGGGCTGGAGCTGGACAATATTTCACTGGCACAGACCTCGATCATCTATTATACCGACCCCAAGACGGGGGAATACCGTGAGCTGCAGCAGCTTTATGGCACAGAGAACCGTATCTGGGTCTCCTATGACGATATTCCCCTTGACCTCGTCCGCGCGGCCATTTCCATCGAGGACAAGCGCTTCCCCACGCACAAGGGCGTGGACTGGATCCGCACACTGGCAGCCGTGAAGGGCTTTGCGGGCGGCAGCTCATCGTTCGGCGGCTCGACGATCACACAGCAGCTCATCAAGAACCTGTCACAGGAGGATGAGGTCACGGTCGACCGCAAGGTACAGGAGATCTTCCGCGCCCTGGAGGTCGAAAAGCGCTATACGAAGTCCGAGATCATGGAGTGGTATCTCAACACGATCTACCTCGGTGAGGGCTGCTACGGTGTCCAGAGTGCGTCGCGTGTCTACTTTGGCAAGAAGGTCTCCGACCTGACGACGGCCGAGTGCGCCAGCCTCATCGCTATCACGAACAATCCCTCGCTCTACGATCCCTATATCCGCGAGGAGAACAACCGCGAGCGTCAGCTCACGATCCTGAAGGAAATGTACGCTCAGGGCTATATTGAGACGGAGGAGGCCTATCAGGCCGCCGTCGATCAGGAAATGGTCTTCCGCAACGGAACGTATGACGAAGAGGAATACACCTGCGCAAGCTGTGGCTTCACCGGTACGCGCGCGGAGTACACGGAGACGGACGGCGAGTATTTCTGCCCGCAGTGCGGCGAGGTGAACAACGCCGTCGACAAGAACCACTATTACTCTTATTTTGTCGATACGGTATGGCGCGATGTCGTTGATGCGCTTGTGGAGCGCTACGGCTACAGTGAGCTTGCCGCAGAGCAGAAGCTCCTGACGGGCGGCTATAAGATCTATGCAACGATCGATCCCGAGGTCCAGGCTATTGTGGACAAGGTCTACGAGAACCTTGACAACGTGCCGAAGACCGTGAGCGTTCAGCAGCTGCAGTCCGCCATCGTTGTGACGGACAACAAGACCGGCGACATCGTCGCCATGGCGGGCGGTGTCGGCGACAAGGGCGGCAGCCTGACGCTCAACCGCGCCACGCAGAGCAAGCAGCCTGCGGGCTCGTCATTCAAGCCTGTGGCAGTCTATGCGCCCGCGCTGGACGCCGGGATCATTACGCCCGCGACGGTCTACGAGGACTCTCCGCTGAACGAAGACCGCAACTGGCCTCAGAACGACTCCCGATCCTACAGCGGCCTTTGCAATGTGCTGCGCGGTCTGACGCGCTCGCTCAACACCATCTCCGTCAAGGTCCTCAATGACCTCGGCGTGGAGAACAGCTACCAGTTCCTGACGCAGAAGCTCGGCTTTACGACCCTTGTGGACGAGCTGCAGATCGGCGACCACTCCTATACGGATATCGCCCTTGCTCCGCTCGGCCTCGGCCAGCTCACGCGCGGCGTCACCGTGCGCGAGATGACGCAGGCCTACGGCACCTTCCCGAACGGCGGCACGTTCCGCGAGGCCCGCACGTTCACAAAGGTCGTCGACCCCGAGGGAAAGGTCATCCTCGACAATGCACAGGAGAGCCACACCGCCATCGGCGAGAAGGCCGACTTCTATATCAACTATATGCTGCAGAATGCCGTGCTTGCCGGTACCGGCTCCGCCGCGGCCATGGACAACATCGCCGTAGCCGGTAAGACCGGTACGTCCAACGACAACCAGACACGCTGGTTTGCGGGCTACACGCCGTACTACACGGCCGTCGTCTGGTGCGGTTATGACGAGCCGGAGCAGATCATTCTCGACGGTGACTGGACGAACCCCGCCATTTCCATGTGGAATCAGGTCATGCGTCCGCTGCACGAAGGTCTGGAGTCCGCCTCATTCTCGCAGCCCGAGAACGTCGGCTACTATTCCGTATGCGCTGACTGTGGCGGCAAGCCCATCGAGGCCTGCAAGAAGGACGTGCGCGAGAATGGCAGCAACCGCGTTGTGACGGTGCGTCTGTTCTATGAAGATGCGCCCACAAAGGAGTGCACCTGCCATACTATGGTCAAAATCTGCAAGGAAAGCGGCAAAATTGCCAACGAATACTGTGAAAAGGCCGATGGAAATACGGTTGAAGAAGTCGGCAAGCTGATTTATAATAAGAATTGGAAAGTCAACAAGGATGCAGACTTCGTCTACAATCCCGAGGATAAGGAGCAGGTCTGCACCATCCACACTGCTGAATCCGTTAAGCCGACCGAGCCGACGGAGGGCCCGACCGATCCGACGCTCCCGACGGAGCCGACGGAACCGACGGAATCGACTGAGCCGCCCACGCCCGCACGCACACCGATGCCCGCAGCCCGCAAAAAGACAGACAGGAGCT
>ERZ834798.2602-NODE-2602-length-12856-cov-4.197328_pt1 | contig 12856 bp, 13 predicted proteins | sample MGYA00519689_ERZ834798 | MGnify/ENA primary metagenome ERZ834798 (study PRJEB31850, sample SAMEA3708761) | human gut metagenome | biome: human gut; feature: human-associated habitat; material: faeces | place: China | collected 2014 ...
CTTTGCAATGTTTGCAGCGATAAGCAAGGTTTCTCTACGGCAGGGTGAGGGCATCCTGCTCTACAAATATTTTTAATGTTTGCGGCTAGTCATAAAAAGCGATGTAGGGAACGGTCTCGACCGTTCCGACAACTATGCCCAGATGCGTACCCTAAAAAGAAAATATTCCCGCTATTCTGCGTACACACTATATTATAAAATCATAGACTAACCAATCAATCCAACCTTTAATATCCGATTCCGTGCCGCCATTGGCGGTACACCATCATTTTTCATTATTCTCTATTCTTTGTATTTGCAACACCCCCTAAAGGAGGTAACACATGCCCAGTACCAGTAATTTTATTGATGTCGCAACCATCTGGCTGCACGCCGGCAAGGGCGGCGATGGCGCGGTCAGCTTCCACCGCGAAAAGTTCGTCGCGGCTGGCGGTCCGGACGGCGGCGATGGCGGCCGCGGCGGCAATATCGTGTTCCAGGCGGACCCAAACCTGTCCACCTTGATGGACTTCCGCTATAAGCGCAAGTATACCGCCCCCGATGGCGAAAATGGCCGCGGTGCCCGCCAGAAAGGTAAAGACGCCGATGACCTGGTCATCCGCGTGCCCCGCGGCACCGTGCTGAAAGAAGCCGAGACCGGCCTGGTCGTGGCGGATCTTTCCGGCGATGCCCCGGTGGTTGTGGCCAAGGGCGGCCGCGGCGGTTGGGGTAATGCCCGCTTTGCCACCCCCACCCGTCAGATCCCGCGCTTTGCCAAGCCCGGTTTGCCCGGTGAGGATATGCACCTGACTCTGGAATTGAAAGTGATCGCGGATGTTGGCCTGATCGGCTTCCCCAATGTTGGCAAGTCCACCCTGATCAGCACCATCAGCGCGGCACGCCCCAAAATTGCAAACTATCACTTTACCACGCTGACCCCCGTTCTGGGCGTTGTGCGCGTTGGCCCGGAACAGAGCTTTGTCTGCGCCGATATCCCCGGCCTGATCGAGGGTGCCAGCGAGGGCATTGGTCTGGGCCACGACTTCCTGCGCCATGTGGAGCGCTGCCGCCTGCTGCTGCATGTGGTGGATGTCTCCGGCAGCGAGTGCCGTGAGCCGGTGGAGGACTTTGAAAAGATCAACGAGGAGCTGGCAAAGTTCAGCCCCGAGCTGGCACAGCGCCCCCAGATCGTGGTGGGCAACAAGTGCGATCTGGCCACCGAGGAGCAGATCGAAGCGTTCCGCACCTATGTGGAGGGCAAGGGCCTGACCTTCGTGCCCATCTCCGCCGCCACCATGCAGGGCGTGCGGGAACTGCCGGGTCTGGTGTACAACCGCCTGAAGGACATCCCGCCGGTGCCGGTGTTCACCCCCGAGTACAAGAAGCCGGAGCCCAAGGCCAACGACCGTGCCTTTACCATCAAGCGGATGGAAGCCCATGTGTGGAGCGTGGAAGCTCCGTGGCTGGAGTATATTCTGGCCGGCAGCAACGTGGACGACTACGAGAGCCTGCAGTACTTCCAGCGTCAGCTGGGCGAGAGCGGCATTCTGGACGCGCTGGTGCAGAAGGGCGTGGAAGAGAACGATACCATCCTCATCGGCGAGTATCAGTTCGACTATATCTTCTAAGGATAAAGCAGCATGAACGAATCAAAAAAGATTGACCCGCGGGAGCTCAGCCCGCTGGCACTGGCCTTTGTGGGCGACAGCGTGCTGGAACTGCTGGTGCGCCAGCGGCTGGCAGAGCATCACCGGCTGTCGGCCGGGCGCCTGAACGCCGAAAAGGTCAAGTATGTCTCGGCCCGGGCGCAGTTCCGGGAAGAGCAGCTGCTGGAGCCGCTGTTCACCGAGGACGAGCTGGCCATGTTCAAGCGGGGCCGCAATGCCAGCAAGGCCAGCGTGTCCAAGCACGCCTCCCCGGAGGAATACCGTGCCTCCACCGGCTTTGAGTGCCTGCTGGGCTGGCTGTACCTGAACGGGCAGCTGGACCGGGTGCACGAGCTGTTCGACACCCTATGGCAGCAGTTCGACCCCAACGAAACCAGATAACGCCGAAAGCCCGCTGCTTTCCGCACTGGAAAACAGTGCCGGAAGGCGGCGGGCTCTGCGTTTACGCCTGTGGTCCGGTCAGGCGCGGCGGGGCAGCATCAGCGGCTGTTTTTGGCGCTGCGGCTGTTCACGCTGTTCTTGGCGCTCTCATCGTCGGCACCCTTGGTGTACTGGTTGGGGTGCTTGTGCTCGTTGGTGGCGCTGTTGGTGGTCTGATTGCTGGTGCGGTTGGAAGTCTGGTTCTTGCAGTTGTTGCTGCGGTTCTCGGTACGGTTTTCCATCGTGAAGGATCTCCTTTCGGTTTTCAAGTGCGGGGGCGGTGTGCCCTCACAAAGCCTAGTGTGGCCGCGCAGGGCCGCTTTATGCATCCACAGGAGGAATGTACTATGCCTACGGAATATTTTGAGCAGCGGGAACGCGCCCTGCTGGGCCCGCGGTACGAGCAGCTGTATGCCGCCCCGCAGGAGGCCGCCGAGCGCGGCGTGACCGTGTCAGCCCTGCGCGCGATGCCGGAGCAGTTTGCGCAGAAAGCGGACTTCCCGCTGGAAGTGTCGCCTTTCTGCAAAGCGGCCTTTGTGGTGCATGCGCCGGAGTTCAAACCCGGACGCCACCCGTACCACCACGCGGGCGTGTTCTACTCGCAGGAGCCGTCGGCGTCCTCGGCAGCCCCGCTGCTGGGAGTGCAGCCCGGCATGCGGGTACTGGACCTGTGCGCGGCCCCCGGCGGCAAGAGCAGCCAGCTGGCTGCGGCTTTGCAGGGGCGGGGCGTGCTGGTGAGCAACGAATATGTGGCGGCCCGCGCCGAGATCCTGAAAAGCAACCTGGAACGCATGGGCGTGCCAAACGCGGTGGTGCTCAACGAGACGCCTGCCCGCATCGCGGAGGCCCTGCCGGAGTTTTTCGACCGGGTGCTGGTGGATGCCCCCTGTTCCGGCGAGGGAATGTTCCGCAAGGAGCCGGTGGCCCGGCAGCAGCACTGTGAAGCGCTGGTAAAGCAGTGCGCTGAGCTGGGTGCACAGATCCTGGACTGCGCCGCCGCCGCGCTGGCCCCCGGCGGGCAGCTGGTGTATTCCACCTGTACCTTTGCGCCGGAAGAGGACGAGGGGCAGGTGGCGGCCTTTCTGCAGAGGCACCCGGAATTCGAGCTGGCCGACGCGCTGGGCAATGTGGACTACACCTTTGGCAGCGAGGGCGAGGCCAACCGCACCGGAGGCCTGCCGCTGGATGTGCGCAAGGTGCGCCGCATCTGGCCCTGTCAGGGCGGCGAGGGCCACTTTATGGCAAGGCTGGTCAAGGCGGGCACGCCCCGTACCCTGCCTGCCGCAGGGGAGTACACCCCGGAAGAACTGCTCTGGCTGGACGCCGCAGCCGCCGCCGGTAAAAAGGGCAAGGGCAAGGGCGGCAAACCGGCCAGAGAGCAGGACGCCCGTGCGGCCCGCCGGGCCGACAGCCGCGCCTGCCGGGATGCCGTGCAGGGCGGGCGCAGCCGCAGCCGGGACGCCGGGGCAGGGGAGACCACCCCGGCCCAGAGCCTGGCCGCGTGGAAGGAGTTCGCGCAGGAGGTTTTCCCGGCACTGGCCGGACGTTCCGCCGTGGTGCACGGGGGCGGCGTGCTGCTGCCGGTGCCCTTCCCTCAGACCGGCCTGCATGTGCTGCGGGCCGGGGTGTTCGTGGGCAGCGTACAAAAAGGCCGCTTTGTGCCGGAGCACCACCTGTTCACAGCCTTCGGGGCGCAGTGCGCCAACCGCGAGGAGCTGACTCTGGCCGACCCCCGCTGCGTGGAGTACCTCTCCGGGCGGGAGGTGGAGGCACGCACCGCTGCCGACGGCTGGTGCTGCGTGACCGTGGACGGCTGGCCGCTGGGCGGCGGCAAGGTGTCCGGCGGGCGGGTGAAAAACCACTACCCCAAGGCCCTGCGGCTGCTGTAAGCGGCGGCAGAAAGCGCTTTTTTGCGCATTCGGCGGGAAAACAGGCCGGATAAGGCTTGAACGCGCAAAGCGATTGTGTTAAAATATTAAAGTTAGATTTTGTGTGCTGCCACAATGCGGGCGACCACAGCCCGTCTGCCCGCAGGCGGAGATCTCGATAAAATTTAGGAGGCTCATTCCCATGTCCGGACATAGCAAATGGAACAACATCAAGCGCAAGAAGGAAAAGACCGACGGCGCACGCGCAAAGGTCTTTACCAAGATCGGCCGTGAAATCAGCGTTGCCGTGCGTATGGGCGGCCCGAACCCCGCTTCCAACAGCAAGCTGGCAGACCTGATCGCCAAGGCAAAGCGTATGAGCGTGCCCAACGACAACATCCAGCGCATCATCAAGAAGGCTGAGGGCGGCGACAAGACCGAGTACGAGGCAATCACCTACGAGGGTTACGGCCCCGGCGGCGTGGCTGTCATGGTGGAGACCCTGACCGACAACCGCAACCGTACCGCTGCCGACCTGCGCCACTACTTCGACAAGAACGGCGGCAACCTGGGCGCTATGGGCTGTGTGGCCTTCCTGTTCAGCCAGAAGGGTGTCATCGACATCTCTCTGGAGGATAAGGACGCCGACGAGGCCATGATGGATGCTCTGGACGCCGGTGCCGAGGACTTTGACGCCAGCGAGGACGCTGCCGAGATCACCACCGATCCCGAGAACTACTCCGCTGTGGTCAAGGCTCTGGAGGAGAAGGGCTACGAGATCCTGTCCGACGACCTGGCCATGGTGCCCATGACCACCACTCGTCTGACCGACCCCGACCAGCTGAAGGCCATGGGCAAGCTGCTGGACGCTCTGGAAGAGAACGACGACGTGCAGAACGTCTGGCACAGCCTGGAGAACGAAGAGGACCTGCCGGAATAACCGGGAGCGCTTCGGAATAAGAACGGAAAAAGCTGCTTTTTGCGTGCACTGCACGGGAAGGGCAGCTTTTTTGTTTGCAGTGCCGGTGATTGAATTGAATGGTGCTTCGTGATATAATAAAAGAACAGAAGGAAGGTGCAGAGGATGAGCAACCGAGAATATGCCCACACATTATTGGATCGCATCCCGGAAAGCAGACTGGCCTACATTGTTTATTATCTGGAAGGTGCAGCGGTCCCGGATGAAGCTGAAACACCGAATGCGGAAACGCAGGAAGCCTTTGAGGAACTGGACAACGGCGGCGGTCATGCCTACAGCGGACCGGTCGAAAATCTGATCAGCTCGCTGCTGGAGGACGAAAGTGCTTGAAGTAAAATACTCCACCCGGTTCAAAAAGGACCTGAAGGTATGCCAGAAGCGGCATTACGACATGAACCTGCTGCAGCAGGTCATCAACGTGCTGGCAGTCCCGGCGGCACTTCAGCCCCAGAACAAGGACCACAGCTTGACGGGCAGCTATATCCCGCATCGGGAATGCCACATTCAGCCGGATTGGCTGTTGATCTATTACCAGACGGATGCCGAACTCTATCTGTATCGCACGGGAACGCATGCAGACCTGTTTGGATTGTAAGGCAGCACCCTGCCGCTCGATTGGAGCGGCAGGGTGCATTGTTTTAGGGCGGCGCAGCGGCGTTTCCAGAAACTTTCATGAAAAAACACCGGACGTGACGCATTTTCAGGCGTCGAATTTGTGGGAAAATCATATCCTTTTGCGGGGGCCTGTGGTATACTTCAGGGAAGAGGAACCAGAAAAAGGACAAGCGTGGAGGAAGTGCGGATGAGTGAACAGGAGCGGATCATGAACGTTGCCCTGCTGTGGGGCGGCTGCTTCTGCCTGACGGCGGCGTTCTGCCTGTCCATGGGAAATGACTACAACCGGGAAAAACGCAACTGGATGATCTGGATGGAGCTTTCGGCGGCTGCGCTGCTGTGCTGCGATGCGGCTGCCTGGTTCGTACAGGGCACGCCGGGGGAAGCAAGCCACCTCATCATGGTCGCCGCCAACTTTGTGGTGTATGCGGGGCTGTATCTGGTGCTGTTCCTGTTCAACCGCTATGTGGGCTGCTACCTGCGGGAGGACGGTCGTCTTTGCGCCCCGAAACGCAGCCGGACGGTGGACATTACCTGCGCCGTGGGCATCGGGCTGGTGTTCGTGTCCCAGTTCAGCCCACTGTTCTACTACATCGACGCCCAGAACATCTACCACCGCAGCGATACCTTCCCGCTGTCCATGGTGCTGCTGCTCATCGGCATGGGCACAGAGACCACCATGATGGCCCAGTTTTGCCAGAAACTCACGATGGGACGCCGCATCGCCATGTTCGGCTGTGTGGTCCTGCCGCTGTCGGTGGCAGCGTGTCAGGTGTTCCAGGACGACATTTCCCTCATCAGCCTGTCGGTGGGGGCATCCATGATCCTGCTGTTCGTGGTGGCCACCAGCGCCCAGAACCGGGAGCTGGCCGTCTCAGAGCGGACCAAGGAGCAGATCCGCCAGCGTCTGGAGATCGCCACCATGCTGAACAGCTGCGTGGGCAAGCTGAACTCCGACACCGACATCGACGTGGGCATCAACAACCTGCTGGCCACTGTGAACGGCTATTTTCAGGCCGACCGCACCTATGTGTTTGAGATCGACCCGGACCGGGACGTGCTCATCAACACCTTTGAGTCCATCTGCGGGCAGGAGGTAAGTGCCCAGATGGACAATCTGCAGGAGGTGCCTGTTTCGGTCATCGAGGTCTGGATGCAGAACTTCCGGCAGGGCCGTTCCTATTATATGTCCGATCTGGAGCAGGAGCGGGGCCAGCCCAGCTACGAGATGCTGAAGGCGCAGCAGGTGTGGCGCCTGCTGGCCGTGCCGTTGATGAAAGGCGGAGCCGTGGTGGGCTTTCTGGGTGTGGACAACCCCCGCGCGCACTACGATGACGCGACCCTGCTGGCGTCCATCCAGTTCTTTGTGACCAACAGTCTGGACCGCAAAAAGCAGCAGGCCTATCTGGAAAAGCTCAGCTACCGCGACATGCTCACCGGCCTGTACAACCGCAACCGATACATCGAGCGGCTGGAAGCCTACAAGCAGGTGCAGGATCAGCAGATCGGTGCCATCTACATCGACCTGAACGGCCTGAAAAAGGTGAATGATGAGCAGGGCCACCGCGCCGGTGACGAGCTGATCGTGCGGGCGGCGGGCACCATTGCGGGCATTTTTGCCGAGGACGCCTACCGGGTGGGCGGTGACGAGTTCGTGGTGATCCTGCTGGATGTGAGCCGCGAGGAGTTTGCCCGCAAGACCGAGCAGCTGCGCCGCCAGATGCAGGAAAACAGCGTGGATGCGTCCATCGGCGGGGTATGGCAGGCCAGCACCGAGAACCTGGAGGACCTGCTGCGCCTGGCCGATGAGAACATGTACAGGGAAAAGAAGCGCTACTACAGCCAGGCCGATGCCGCCCGGAAACCGGAAAGCTGACCGACCTGCACGGACAAAGAAACGGGAAATCCGACAAAGGTATTCTATTTCCCTCACGCTTTGCCATAGCAGGGTGAATGATTTTCATCTAAATTGACAAATTTCAACCTCCTTACTATAATTAAAAAAGTGTTTCTCGGTTATGGACGATGGTGTTTATGCAGCCGCAAGATGCCATCGTTTTTCTATTCGCTTTTTCTGTCCGTGTGCCAAGGACAGACGTCTGCACTGTGAGACGCAGATGCGGGAAAGTGCCTGGCTCAGACCGGGAACGCCAAAATAGTATTTCATTGATAGGAATGGAGTGGCATCAAACGATGGCAAAGTACATCATCAAGCGTGTCGCAATGGGCATCTTCAGCATCTTCATTGTGGCCACGGTTACCTTTTTTGTCATGAACTTGGTCCCCGGCGGCCCGTTCGTGGCAGAAAAGTCCATCAGTGCGGCTGCTCAGCAGGCACTGGCCGAGAAATACGGCCTGGACAAGCCGCTGGGTGCGCAGTACGTCAATTACATGAAGAGCCTGCTGCACGGCGACCTGGGCCTGAGCCTGCGTCAGCGTGGCCGCACGGTCAACGAGATCATCGCCAGCAAGCTGCCGGTGTCCTGCCGCCTGGCAGGCGTGGCGGTGCTGGTGGCCCTGTGCATCGGCATCCCGCTGGGCTGTATCTCGGCTTACAACCGCGGCAAGTGGCTGGACAACATCATCATCGTGTTCGCAACCTGCGGCATTGCGATCCCGAGCTTTATTTCCAGCGTGCTGCTGCTGTATGAGTTCGGTATGAACCTCAAGCTGCTGCCCACCGTGGGCCTGAACAGCGCTGCAGCGTATATCATGCCGGTCACCGCACTGGCGATCTACCCCTCTGCATACATCACCCGCCTGATGCGTTCCAGCCTGCTGGACGTCATGGGTCAGGACTACATGCGCACCGCCCGTGCCAAGGGCGTGTCCCAGTTCATGATCCTGTTCAAGCATGCGCTGCGCAATGCCATCCTGCCGGTCATCACCTACGTCGGCCCCATGCTGGCCAGCCTGATGACGGGCTCCTTCGTGGTGGAGAAGATCTTCTCCGTGCCCGGCCTGGGCCGCGACTTCGTGTCTGCCATCACCAACCGTGACTATACCCTGATCATGGGCACCACCATCCTGCTGTCCAGCATGGTCATCGTGGCCAACGTGGTCGTGGATATCCTGTACAAGATCATCGACCCGCGCATCAAGCTGCAGTAAAAAAGGAGGAACGCGTTATGGAAAACATCAAAAAGAATCCTCTCAGCCTGCAGCTGAACGCTGACGACTTTCTGCCTGCCAGCAACGAGGAAAAGCAGAGCCTTGTGATCATGCGCGAGAGCGTCAACTTCTGGAAGGACGGTCTGCGCCGCCTGAAGAAGAACAAGATCGCCATGGTCAGCTTTGTGTTCATCATCGCCATTGCCATCTTTGCCTACCTGCTGCCCGCCGTGTGGCCCTACAGCTACTCGGAGCAGGTGAAGGGCAGCAACAATCTGGCACCGTTCGAGTACTCTGCCTCTGAGCAGGCCCGCATCGATGCCGGCGAAAAGGTATTCCCGCACATTATGGGCACCGACCGTATGGGCCGTGACTTTGCGGTGCGTATCATGATGGGCACCCGCGTGTCCCTGTCCGTCGGCCTGATCGCCTCGGTGCTGGTGCTGATCATCGGTGCCACCTACGGTGCTGTGTCGGCCTTTGCCGGCGGCTGGGTGGACAACATCATGATGCGTATCACGGATGTCCTGTACACCATCCCGGATATCCTGCTGATCATCCTGCTGGGCATGGCCCTGAAGGAGCCCCTGGAAAGTCTGGCCACCAAGCCCGGCTTCAAGTGGATGCAGACCCTGGGCCCCAACATGATCTCCATCTTCATCATCTTTGCTCTGCTGTACTGGGTGGGCATGGCGCGTATCGTGCGCAGCCAGATCCTGATCCTGAAGGAGAGCGAGTACGTCACCGCTGCCCGCGCACTGGGTGCCTCCGGCGGGCGCATCATCAAGAAGCACCTGCTGACGAACTGCATGGGCACCCTGATCGTCACCACCACCCTGCAGATCCCGTCCTCCATCTTCACCGAGAGCTACCTGAGCTTCCTCGGCCTCGGCGTTGCAGCCCCCATGCCGTCCCTCGGCTCGCTGGCGACTGACGCTGTCAAGGGCATGAACACCTACCCGGTGCTGCTGATCGCCCCCGCGCTGATGATCAGCATCATGATCCTGGTTTTCAACCTGTTCGGCGACGGTCTGCGCGATGCGTTTGACCCGAAGCTCAAGAGCTAAAGAGGGAAGGAGGAGCAACATGAGCGAAAAAATTCTTGAAATCAAGGACGAACGCCTGTCCTTCTTCACCCCCGCGGGCGAGGTCAAGGCGCTGAACGGCGTGTCCTTCAGCATGAACCAGGGCGACGTGCTGGGCATCGTCGGCGAGTCCGGCTCCGGCAAGTCTGTCACGGCCTACTCCATCATGGGCCTGACCGCCTACCCCGGACGTCTGGTCGGCGGCACGGTGTGGTTCAACGGCCACCAGATCGACAAAATGACCGAGAAGGAGTTCCGCAAAATTCGCGGCAACGAGGTCTCCATCATCTTCCAGGACCCCATGACCAGCCTGAACCCGGTGTACACCATCGGCAACCAGATCGTTGAGGTCATCCTGCTGCACACCAAAAAGACCAAGCAGGAAGCCTGGGCCCGCGCTAAGGAGCTGCTGGAGCTGGTCGGCATCAACGAGCCGGACCGCCGCCTGAAGCAGTACCCGCACGAGCTGTCCGGCGGTATGCGCCAGCGCGTCATGATCGCCATTGCGCTGGCCTGTGAGCCGAAGCTGCTGATCGCCGACGAGCCGACCACCGCGCTGGACGTGACGATCCAGGCACAGATCCTGGAGCTGATGAACGACCTGCGCCACAAGCTGGGCATGTCCATCATCATGATCACCCATGACCTGGGCGTTGTGGCCCAGATGTGCGAGAAGATCGCCGTCATGTACGCCGGTCACATCGTCGAGTACGGCACGACGGACGAAATTTTCTACAACCCCCAGCATGAGTACACGAAGGGCCTGATCAACTCCATCCCGAAGCTGAACGCCGAGGAGAAGGAGCGTCTGGTGCCCATCGAGGGTCAGCCCGTTGACCTGCTGAACCCGCCCGCAGGCTGCCCGTTTGCGCCGCGCTGCAAGAGCTGCATGAAGGTCTGCCTGAACAAGATGCCGCCCAGAACCGAATTGAGCGACACCCACTACACCTATTGCTGGCTGCGCCAGAAGGAAGAATTTGAGAAGGGGGGCAAAGCCTGATGAGCGAGAATCTCGTTGAAGTAAAGCATCTGCAGCAGTATTTCCCCGCTGGCGGCATGGGCAAGAACAAGCAGTACGTTCAGGCCGTGGACGACGTGAGCTTTGCCATCCGCAAGGGCGAGACGCTGGGCCTGGTCGGTGAGTCCGGCTGCGGCAAGACCACGACGGGCCGCACCCTGCTGCGCCTGTATGAGCCTACCGACGGCACCATCATCTACGACGGCAAGGTCCTGTTTGACAAAAAGGAAAAGATCGCCGTTGATATGCTGCCCTACCGCCGCCGGATGCAGATCGTGTTCCAGGACCCCTACGCGAGCCTGGACCCCCGTATGACCATCGGCGACATCGTCGGCGAGGGCATCGACATCCACCACCTGTGCGCCAACGCCAAGGAGCGCCATGACAAGATCATCTCCCTGCTCGAGCGCGTCGGCCTGAACAGTGAGCACGCCAACCGCTACCCGCATGAGTTCTCCGGCGGTCAGCGCCAGCGTATCGGCATTGCCCGTGCGCTCGCTATCGAGCCGGAATTCATCGTGTGCGATGAGCCGATCTCAGCACTGGACGTTTCCATCCAGTCCCAGATCATCAACCTGCTGCACGACCTGCAGCAGCAGCTCGGACTGACGTTCCTCTTCATTGCGCATGACCTCAACATCGTCAAGTACATCAGTGACCGTATCGCCGTTATGTACCTCGGCAATGTCGTTGAGCTCGCTTCTTCCGACGATCTGTATGCGCACACGCTGCATCCGTACTCCAAGGCTCTGCTTTCCGCAGTGCCGATTCCGGACCCGAGTGCAGAAGCGCAGAAGCACCGCCAGATTCTTTCCGGCGACGTGCCGAGTCCGATCAACACGCCGAAGGGCTGCAACTTTGCCGGCCGTTGCCCGGTCGCCTGCGACAAGTGCAGAGAGTCGAAGCCGCAGCTGCGTGAAATTCGTCCGGGTCATTTCTGCGCCTGCCATCTGGTAGAGCCGGAGATCTGATTGGATCTGTAAGTGAAAATCAAAGCTCCCGTTCACAGGCTTTCGTGAACGGGAGCTTTTGCTATAGGGTAAAACCCGGGAAATAAAATGCCCGCCGTGCAGAACGTTTTGGTTTCTGCACGGCGGGCATTTTGGTAAAAATTTGAAATCAGCCGTCAAATGTGCGGTCAAGCTCCGGGCAGGAGACTTTTTCGTTTTGGAGCAGCTTTTGCGCAGCCGGGAAAAGCGTTTTCGCAAGCTCCAGTGCTTTGCCGTACAGTTCGATAAGGTGCTCCGTGCACAGCTTGCAGCTTGGCACGTCCTGCGTGGTCATCATCATATCGGCAATGGCATCGTGGTGGAACGTGATGTAAAGCCCGGTGTCAATGGCGCGGCGCAGCGCCTTGTTCGGCGTGAACAGCACACGGCCGTAGAATACCATGGAGGAGATGCTCTTTTCGGTCAGCGCCACAGTAGCTTCCGGCGTGTAGAAGGGCGTGATCACGGCGGCGTTGCGCGTGTTCACTTCAAAATGACCGCACGGGTCAAAGTGCTGTGGGTCTTTGCCGTCTTTGAGTAACAAAGCGCGGTCGAAAGCGGTCTCCGTCGCCGCGTGCGTGACGTTGAATTCTTTCATCGCCGTGTGGATGTACGGGTGGCAGATAGAATCCAGTGTAAAGTGGCATAAAAGCCCGTAGAAATACGCGCGGGCAGCATCTTTGTCATGCGCAGACGCAATGACCTTCTGTGCGCGCTGTAAAAAGTAGCGCCCGGAGCGCTTGTGTGCCGCATAGCCGATGCGGTTCACCTTGTTCGGCAGAACAGGTCGATAGAAAAAGTAGATGTCCGGTCCGTGTAAGCCAATGTCAAAAAGCCCGCGGTGCGCGGTGCAAATGCTGCGGATGTCCTCCGGCAGCTGTTTTAAAACATCGCAGCCAAAGCGATAATGGGTATAAAAAGCAGGCATAACGGTAACTCCTTCCGTAAAGGGTTTCTATTTATATGTATCATAACCGTTTTTAAAGCGTTTTACAATGAAAATTTTCGTTCACGTGATTTTTTTACAGAAACTTAACTGCGCGGCTTGATAAAATCCACAAAATCGTTTATCATTATAACAAAGAGAATACACCGTAAACGGCATAGATCATGCAGAAAGGAAAA
>ERZ834798.2613-NODE-2613-length-12800-cov-2.729541_pt1 | contig 12800 bp, 9 predicted proteins | sample MGYA00519689_ERZ834798 | MGnify/ENA primary metagenome ERZ834798 (study PRJEB31850, sample SAMEA3708761) | human gut metagenome | biome: human gut; feature: human-associated habitat; material: faeces | place: China | collected 2014 ...
TCATAAGCAAGAAAACCTTGTAAAGATACAGGATTTTTCTACGAATACAGTAAAACGATCCGTTTGTTTACACTTTTTAAGGGGTAAGATCAATAAACCCGTTGCACCTGATCCATCACACGCAAAAAGTTCCCTCCCCATATTTTTGCAAGATCGTTCTCCGAATATCCCTGCCGAATCAATTCTTTAGTAATATTTATCAACTCATTTGCGGCATCACATCCCGGAATTCCCCCTCCTCCGTCAAAATCAGAGCCAATGCCGACATAATCCACACCCACCAGTTTTACAACATGATTGATATGCTCTACGATACATTTTACATCAGTATTCTCCTTTGAAGTGAGAAAATTCAAATACAAACAAATCTGGACAACACCTCCGTGGCGGGCTAAAGCAACGATCTGCTCATCGGTCAAATTTCGCCGATGGTCACAAATAGCACGGCATGATGAATGCGATGCTATAATCGGAGCTGAACTCACTTCCAACGCATCATAAAAAGATTTTTCCGAAGCATGAGAAAGATCCACCATCATTCCTATCCGATTCATCTCTCGCACCACACTTTTCCCGAAATCACTCAATCCATTATGCTCAGGTTCACCGCTGGCAGAATCGCAAATGTCGTTATTCCCATTATGACACAGAGTCATATATACGACTCCCATATCCCTGAAACGAGACAAATTAGAAATATCTTTTCCGATAGCATACCCATTTTCAATCCCCAAGAAAATAGCCTTCTTCCCAGCTTGTTTCAACTCAATAAGATCTTTTCTTGAAAATGCCTGTCCGACCCTATCCTGATGTACGGAAATCTGGCGTTTCAATTCATTCAATATAGCATCAGCCTTTCGGGTAGCAGCTTCAAGAGCAACATCATCCCGTTCCTTCTGAGGCAAATAAGCCACCATACATTCCGCATCGATCTGTCCGTCTCTCATTTTAGACAAATCGACCTTCAAGCGTGTATCCCTAACCCCGATATCTATCTTTTCAGGGAAAAACATAGGAGTATCACAATGAGAATCTAATGAGACATGTCGAAGATGAAAATTTTTCGCTCGAGCATATATTTCCGCCTCTTTAACCAAATGAACAAACAAATTCAACATCTTCTTATTGCCGGCACACACCAAACCTTCAGGATGCCACTGCACACTAAAAATAGACGCTGTTTTAGACTCCATGCCTTCATTGACACCATCAGGCGCAACTGCGCTCTCGATAAATCCCGGAGCAATTTCCCACACCCCTTGATGATGAATAGAATTTACAGCTATACGTCCCTCACCGATCAATGAAGCCAACAAAGTATCCAGCTTTACGGTAACCGTATGCGACACGAATTCGCGGGGCTGTTTCTGAGAATGCTGAATGGCCTCTCCTAAATGTTGGCTCGGAATATCCTGATAATTTTTTCCTCCGAACACAGCATTAATCAACTGATGTCCTCTACAAATTCCAAAGATCGGAATTTGCCTTAAAGAAGCCATACGTAACACTGCAATCTCCCAACAATCCCGAGACAAATCCACATCTTGAAGTTTCGGATGAGGCTCTTCATTCAAAAACAAAGGTGAAATATCCCCTCCTCCTGTTAGAAGCAACCCGTCCAAACGAGCTACAATCCCCGACAACAAGGCAATATCATCACACAATGGAATAAGTACCGGGCTGCCGCCGGCCTGAATAACCGAATTTACATAAAGATTAGCGACACAAGAAGCCCCCTCTTTCGTATATGTAGTTATACCGATCAAAGTTTTTTTGGAATCCTCCGAACAACAAATCTCTTCATCTATTATTCTAAAAAGACTATCCAAATCGGTAGGATAATTTCCTTTTTCCATAAGTTAGGTTTTTAGAAACTGTTTTTAATTTATTTTGAGAAAATCTTTTGGCCTCTTTTTCTAAGAATATTCGGTTTCATAAGTCACAAACACCGAAGTCTTCTCAAACAATGAAACAAAAAGAAGGAAAAGAACCGAAAACAGACCGAAAGATAATATTTCTTTTCCAATAAATTAAAAGCCTGCCTCTATTTTCCGATGCAGAAAATAATATCAAGTCATTTTTACATTTTCTCTCGGGCTGTTTTCTCGTTTTCGCTCGTCAGGTAACCCTCTATTATCCTCATAAAAACGACAAAACATACTCAAAAGAAAGTATCCGAAATAAATCTTCAAAAAGAATGGCAATCCGACAAAGAACTCTTCTACGATATAAAAACCTTTTCTAAGCAATGCGAGGCGACTCATATGATGAGTCGCCTCGCATCAGCTAATTGTTATGTTATGACTAATCTGTTTCTTATCAAAGAGCATTTTCCCGGATCAAATACTCGGCAATCTGTACAGCGTTCAGTGCAGCACCTTTCTTTATCTGATCACTCACAGTCCAAAATGTCAACCCGTTCGGATTAGCAAGATCCTCACGCACACGACCGACATACACAGGATCTTTTCCAGCAATATCGAGCGGCATAGGATATATCTTGTTTGCAAGATCATCCATTAAAACAACGCCCTCCGCTTTAGAAAATGCCTCACGTGCCTCAGCAACCGAAATAGGACGCTCGGTTTCTACCCAAATAGACTCTGAATGAGCACGCATAACCGGAACACGTACGCACATAGCACTCACTTTCACATCTGAATGCATAATTTTCCGCGTCTCGTTGTACATTTTCATCTCCTCCTTCGTATACAATGTATCGGTAAACACATCTACCTGAGGAATTACGTTATATGCCAACTGATAATAAAATTTCTCTATCGTCGGTTTATCTCCCTTCATCAACTCTTCATATTGATGAACCAACTCTGCCATTGCCGATGCTCCAGCACCGCTGGCAGCCTGATACGTAGCTACATGTACGGCCTTTATATGAGACAAATCCTCGATAGCTTTCAATGCTACAACCATCTGAATTGTCGTACAATTCGGATTAGCAATTACTCCTCGAGGACGAATTTTTGCATCCGGCCCATTCACCTCCGGAACTACCAAAGGCACATCGTCATCCATACGAAAAGCGCTCGAGTTATCGATCATCACAGCTCCATTTCGTAATCGTCGATTCAAACTCTTTTGATGTTCCTGCACCGGCAGAAGTAAAAGCAATGTCCACGCCTTTAAAATCGTCATTATGCTTCAGCTCCTTCACTACAATTTTTTTATTCCGGAAAACATATTCAGATCCGGCACTACGAGAAGAGCCGAACAACAACAATTCATCTACCGGAAAATTTCTTTCGTCCAATACACGGAGAAACTCCTGGCCTACCGCACCGCTTGCACCAACAATAGCTACTTTCATTTCTTTGTTTATTTATAACCTATTAAATACAGTTTCTTTTGTTCGGTATTTTTTTATATTTCAATAACAATAATACACGTTCATGCCGCAAAATTAAAACATTTTGCACGATTATCCATATAAAAAGAAGAAAATCTACAATAAATCGATCCTCATATTTACAATTTCTAATATCTTTTCATTTTTAATCCTCTTTTTTGTACTTTTGTAAAGAATTTTAGCCAGTCTGATTTTTTTTCGGACACTCTTTGAGAAATCACAAAGTATTTTCTCACAACAAACAAAAAGTTAGTATGAACATAGAAAATATAATACCAGCCCTACCATTTACAAATCCGGTACTGATATTCTTTATCGTATTAACTATCATTCTCTTTGCTCCATTACTCCTTAACCGATTCCGGATTCCTCACATCATCGGACTGATCATTGCCGGGATGATAATAGGTCCTCATGGATTCGGATTACTCGAACGAGACAGCAGTTTCCAGATATTCGGGAATGTAGGTCTTCTTTACCTGATGTTTTTAGCCGGCCTTGAAATGGATATTAACGATTTCAAGAAAAATAAAACGCAAGGTATCGTATTCGGACTATATACTTTTTTTATCCCGATGATATTAGGGACGACAATCAGCTATTATACCCTACACTTCAATCTGGAAACCTCTATCTTGCTGGCAAGCATGTACGCCTCTCACACCTTGGTAGCCTATCCGATCGTAAGTCGCTATGGCATACCACGGGCCACATCTGTCACAACGACCATTGCCGGCACTATCATTACCGTATTAGGAGCGCTTATCATCCTTGCCGTAATTGCAGGAATGCAGCAAGGCGAAATCAATGAGATATTCTGGATTCGTCTTTTAATATCAATAACGATTTATTGTACCATTATCATATATTCCTTTCCTCGCATTACCCGGTGGTTTTTCAAAAAATACGACGACAATGTATCCCAATATATTTTTGTATTAGCTTTAGTGTTCTCTGCATCATTCATGGCACAACTAGCCGGACTCGAAGCAATTATCGGAGCATTTTTTGCCGGTGTCGTACTCAATCGATTTATTCCGGCTGTTTCTCCTCTAATGAACCGGATAGAATTTGTAGGAAATGCACTTTTTATTCCCTATTTCCTCATCGGTGTCGGAATGTTGATCAATCTGCACGGCGTATTCAGCAGTACAGAGGCCATCATAGTAGCAATCAATATGTCAATCGTTGCTACGGCATCCAAATGGATAGCGGCATGGTTTACTCAAAAAACATTTAAACTTCCGAAAGTTGACCGAAATATGATTTTCGGACTCAGTAATGCACAAGCAGCAGCGACTTTAGCCGCCGTACTTATAGGATATGACCTCGGATTATTCAATTCTAACGTATTGAACGGAACAGTTATCATGATTCTCGTAACATGTACTATCAGTTCTTTCGTAACCGAAAAAGCCGCACGCGAACTTGTAACCAAGCAACAACAAGACGACTATCTTAAAGACAAAATAGATACGGGAGAAGAACGCATTCTGATTCCGATAGCAAATCCCGATACTATAGAAAACCTTGTAAATTTGGCAATACTATTGAAAAATCCGAAAAAGAAAACACCTTTATATGCAATAAATGTCACCGATGACAAATCGCAAGACAACGGATTCAATGCCAAAAATGCTTTGCAAAAAGCAGCCAAGATAGCTTCATCCGCAGATGTCGAAATGGAAACCATAGCTCGGTACGATATGAATATCGCAAGTGGTATCATTCACACAATGAAAGAAAAAAATATCTCGGAAATAGTTATCGGATTGCATCACAAAGCCAACATCGTAGATAGTTTTTTCGGAACAAAAACCGAGAGTTTACTAAAAGGAACAAACAAAATGGTTGCGATCACCAAATGCACCATTCCAGTCAATACGGTAACACGCATTGTCATAGCCGTTCCTGAAAAAGCAGAATTTGAAACCGGATTCGTTAAATGGGTTGACAGAGTGGCCAATATGGCAAAACAAATCGGATGCCGGGCGATATTCTATGCTCACCCCAATACTATAATACAATTAAAAGCCATACTCCGTAAAGGAAAATACAACATCCGAAATGAATTCGAGATATTGGATAGTTGGGAAGATATTCTTATGTTAACCGGAATCGTCTTGCAAGATGATTTGTTCATCATTGTAAGTGCAAGACATACTTCCGTATCCTATAATACCGAATTCGACAAACTTCCGTCATTTTTATCCAAATATTTTGCCGGAAATAACATAGTCGTCCTCTATCCCGAACAATTTGGGAAAGAAAGTCAACTCTCTTTTTTCAGCGATCCTCGAGCGATGGACGTACAACGAGACTATACCCGTTTTATCGGATTAAGGCTTTTCTTTGAAAATCTACTGAAGAAAAAGAAACGATGGGGGCATCGTAACCAGAAAAAGGATAAATAACAGATGTCGCAAAACAAGAAATATTATACCCTGTCGACCCATAAAACATTATATTTTTTATGGGTCACAATCATCCTATTTTCTGCAACCGTTTTTTCTTCATACGCACAAATAAGCGAGGGAGGTACTCCGCCCAGTTTCATGTATTCTGCATCCCAAAAGACAAGAAGCCTTCAAAACAAAAAAAATGGAATCAAAAACATATATATCCCTTTTTCACTCGATGATCTAAAGGCAGATGATGAACGCATGAAAGAGGAATTCTTACCTCCTCGTGTGGCAGTATTGCTCCCGGCCTCTTTTTCTCCTGAAAATTCCGGAGTATGGAGTACTCTTCCGGGAGGAGAACGCATCTGGCAACTCCGGATCATGGCAAATAAGGCCAAGGCAATCTCTCTTTATTATAAAAAATTCAATCTCCCGATCGGAAGCAAGCTATTCATATATAACTCTGCGCATACTCATATATTGGGAGCTTATACACACAAAACTCACTCCGGAAAAGGGAAGTTTGCAACCGAATTCGTTGCAGGAGACGATATAATCCTCGAATATGTTGCCCCTGAAGGTGACGAATTCCCTCAAAATCCGGAAATCGAAATCGAAGAAATAGGATACGGATACAACTATTTAAGCATTAAAGACTCTTACAGTGAAAGTCTATCTGGCAGCTGTATGGTTGACATCAACTGTGAAGAAGGGGAACAATGGCAAGATCATAAGAACGGTGTCGTCAAAATGATTATACCGATAGGTACCAGCAGTTTCTTATGTACCGGGTCTATCCTTAACAATACAAAAGAAGACCTCAAACCTTATTTATTGACAGCATTCCACTGCCTGCTTTCATCTAAAGAACAAGCCTCTGCGTCCGATCTGTCTCAGTCCCAATTCTTTTTCCGATATGAAAATACAAGATGCGGGAGCGACATCTCCACATCTCCGGTATCGATGATCGGATGCACATACATTGCCGGAGTTCCTTTGGAGAATGGTGTTGACGGAGCGTTGCTATTATTAAACGGGAAAATACCGGACAATCTGAACGCATACTATAACGGATGGGATCGCCGGAATATAGCTCCTCAATCGGGAGTCTGCATACATCACCCGCAAGGCGATGTAAAAAAAATATCGACTTATGACCAACCGGCAGTATCAGACACTTGGAAATCCGGATCGACGCAAGGGTTGCAGGACGGACACTGGAACGTTATATTCAAGAGTACCGCCAACGGACATGGAGTGACAGAAGGCGGATCATCCGGCGCTCCGTTATTCGATCAGAACAAACGCATAACAGGATTTCTGACCGGAGGAAATGCAAATTGTACCGACCGTAAAGAAGGACGGAATCTATTCGGGAAATTAGCTCTTTTCTGGGATCAATGCGGAACAGCCGATGATCAAAGAATCGACAAATATCTAGATCCTATCGGATCGGGAGTCGAGTATCTTGACGGACGTTACGCATTCCCTCCTAAAGCAGTACCCGAACAAGTCTCTGCCAAATGGTCATCTGAAGAAAAAAGGTCTATCGTAAATTGGGAAGCACCCAAAGGAGACGAGCAACCTGTCCGCTACAAGATATACCGAAACAGTACCGAAATAGGTACAACGACCTCGACAAGTTTCTCAGAAACAGCATTGCCTGTAGGCATACATCACTATGACGTCACTGCAATATATGCAGACAACAAAGCTTCCGACTCGGGAAATACGGCAACTATATATGTATATGACATACTTCCTCCAAAAAATATTTCGATAAAACGAACTGACGAAACCGAACTGCAAATAGAGTGGCAAATGCCGATATCCCGACAAAAAATATTTTGGGGAAATGCAACCGACTTTTACAGAATGCAATTAAGAGATAAAGACAATCAGCAAATACCGTTCTATTTCGGACAACGCTGGACTACCGACGACTTACAAGAAATAGACGGGTACACACTGGAATCCGTCACATTCCTTTCAGTTGAAGGAGCAACTTACAGTCTTCATATCGATCAAGGGAACTTCTCCTACCAGCAAAAAATCGATCCGACAGATAAAGATCAAATAATAGAAGTAAAACTGCTCAAGCCGGTCACTATCAAAAAAGATGCAGCTTTGACCGTTTCTATATACGCAGAATCATATACGAATAGTCCGGCAGCGACAGACAACGCTGTTCCTATAACACAAAAGGGGAACATATACTCTACCGATGGGCAAAACTGGAAAACCCTGACTCAACACAGCGATAAAGACCACAACTTTTTCTTGCAAGTCGGAATCTCTTCCCTAAAGCAAAGCTATGTTGTCCCTCCTCAACAAGAAATAAAAAAACGGTCTGTCAAGAATAAAAACTCAGATGAAAATTCGCAAATACAATGGCAAACCGTACCCCGGTCTGCACTATTACAAAAAACAAATACGAAAACATGTTCTTCTATTCCTATCCGGTTTAACCGTCCCGACTTTCGCATATACAGAGATGGCACGAATATCACTCCGGAATTAACGACCGACACGATAATAACAGACAAAGAATTATCCCAAGGCAACAACTATACCTATACCATTGAAGCGATCTATCCCGATGGAGCCAGTGCCCTGAGTGATCCCGAAACTTTTTTTCTGAAAACAGAGTTTCGAAGCACGAATACGTTCGTTGAAAATCAACGGTGAGGATGTAGAAATCTCTCAAGAAAATACTTTAAATATACCTCTCGATTGCGATATAAACTCCGCCCGGATCGAGATCGAAGCCCATCCCGGAGCTACGATAATAATGGGAGACCAAATATCCGGAACAGCAGAAATAAATGTCGAGGAAGGAGGCAAATTCAATCAGCCGGTAACCATAATTTCAGAAAGCAAAGAAAACACGCAAGAATTTTCTGTCAATCTGTTTAAATTACCAAACAACATACTTTTATTACGATGGAATGATGTCCTTTCCGTTATCAACAATCCTGAAAACAATAACGGATTACATTTTACCGACTTTGTCTGGTATCGGAATAATCACTATTTAAGTTCAGGAATACCCTATATCAAATTACCCGACGACCATCAAAGTTCTGACAAATACCACATTTTGGTAACTACGGACGAAGGCGTTTCTCTCTCAAGCTGTGAAAAACAAATACAAATCACAGGTGACGAAATACGTCTCTATCCGAATCCGATAAAAGCTGGAGAAGAAATCAAATTATATATCGATTCGCAAAAAGAAAATAATAAAGTCGAAATAACAATCACCGATCTTTCCGGGAAAACCAAAACCATTTCGGCGATCGGCAACTCGGTAAAATTTACACTATCCGACACTCCCGGAAGCTATATCGTTAAAATAACAACACAGGAAGGCATATCCCGAGAAATAAAAGTAATATGTATCCCATGAGAAAAACATATCTTGCCATGATCTTCTGCCTTATTTTCATAACCTCGTCGGCACAACCGGGACGTAATGAAATTTCGGTCGGAATATCAGGTGGAATATCGGCATTACATTATTCTGTATCCGAAGGGAAATTCAAACCTCAAGGAGGAGCATCTCTCAATCTCGGTTATTTATTAAAGATAACCGATCTCTGGGGAATCGGTACAGGTACCGAATTATCTCTATACCGATCAAAAGTCAACATTGACCGATACTCTGATAATTATACCGTACTTTCCAATTCAATACCGGACGGAAGTTCTGAACAAAATACATTCGATTTCAGATTTACCTATACCGATTTTCAAGAAGAGCAAAAAGCCCTCTATCTGAATATTCCCATATTTTTCCAGTTACAATCCGACAACCATTCGGGAATATACGCAAAAGCCGGTATAAAAATAGGGATACCGATAACAGCAACCCGCAATAATCGATATTCCGCATTAAAAACTTCGGCGTATTTCCCCTATGAAGATATCGAATACACAGACCTTACGAATCATGGATTCGGAAACTATCCGGCAGCCCGGAACAAATCGGACTTAAAGTTAAAATACTCGCTTTCTCCATTTGCAGAAATAGGATGGAAATGGCATCTCGGAGCACACCGTAACATATATGCAGGTATTTACGGAGAATATGGCGTCCGAAAAATCCATGACACGGCAAACGAAAAACCGTTCCTTCAATATTCCGAAAACGGTACAATAACCGGAAATCCAATCTGGGAAAGCTCTCGTCAAAACGGGAAAAGTCCTAAAGCTCTACTCTCTTCTCCCGTACATCTCATGTCGATAGGAGTTACTGTCCGATGGGCAATTTCTTTATGATAACAAGATTAGAAACAACAAATTTTACAATAAAAAATACCATCAAGCCATCTTTACGGTTTTCTCCTGTTTTTTCCCGTTTTCACTCGTCAGATAGTCCGTTATTTTCCTCATAAAAACAGAAAAATATCCTTAAAAGAAACTTCAAACTTTACTCAAATAAAATTTAAGCAGGTTCTAAAATCCCATTAAACTCTGTTCAGTATCTGTTTTAAGATTTTTTGAGCATGAGGATTATCCGACAAATAAAAAGATCAAAAAGAGATTCAAAAAGTCTGAATATATATTTCTTATCGGAAAATTTAGGTAGGCTCTTATTATTAGAAAAGAGAAATTTACCCTAAATTTGTACATGTAATTATCAACACATATTTCAATACGATCAAATTCATCATTAAATACGACCAATGAACAAAATCATCAGCAAAGAGCATTTTTCAGAAAAAGTAGTAAAACTTGTTGTTGAAGCTCCTCTTATAGCCAAAGCCCGAAAAGCCGGACATTTTGTAATCGTGAGAGTCGGAGAAAAAGGAGAACGCATCCCGTTAACCATTGCATCCGCCGATGTCGCCAAAGGCACTATCACATTAGTAGTACAAGCAGCTCTTCCCAAAAACTATGTGCGTTGAAAGAAGGCGACTATATTACGGATGTAGTCGGACCTTTGGGACAAGCCACACACATTGAAAAAGTAGGAACAGTCATATGCTGTGGCGGAGGTGTCGGAGTCGCTCCCCTGCTCCCCATTGTAGAAGCTTTTAAAAAAGCCGGGAACAAAGTCATTACGGTTTTAGCGGCAAGGACAAAAGAACTCATTATTTTGGAAGAACAGATGAGAGCCAATTCGGATGAAGTCGTAATCATGACCGACGACGGTTCTTATGGGAAAAAAGGATTGATAACAAACGGAGTAGAAGAGATTGTCAATCGTGAAAAGGTCGATCTCTGTGTAACTATAGGACCGGCAATCATGATGAAGTTCGTTTCTCTATTGACAAAAAAATACGATATACCGACGGTAGCCTCTCTAAACACGATCATGGTCGATGGGACAGGTATGTGTGGAGCATGCCGGATAACAGTGGGAGGCAAAACAAAATTTGTCTGTGTTGACGGACCTGAATTTGACGCACACCAAGTAGATTTTGACGAAATGATGATGCGACTTTCTTCTTACAAAGGAATAGAATAATATTGAAACTATGAACAATAAAGAATATATGGCAGCTCAAAGAGCTGAAAGCTGGCGGGAAGAATTACGTCGGAACAAAAAAAACAAAGATCGTATCGATATTCCCCGGGTACACATGAACGAACTCGACCCGGCTTACCGAATCACCAACACCGAAGAAGTAAACCAAGGTCTTACGAAAGAACAAGCTCTTACAGAAGCTTGCAGATGCCTCGACTGTCCAGATCCTTTATGCATTACAGGCTGTCCGGTAGGAATCAACATCCCGAAATTCATCAAAAATATCGAACGAGGAGAATTTCTCGAAGCCGCAAAAACTCTGAAAGAAACCAGTGCATTACCTGCCGTATGCGGTCGGGTATGCCCACAAGAAAAACAATGTGAATCTAAATGTTTTTACACGCAAAAACTCCACAAAGAGGCTGTTGCAATAGGATATCTCGAACGATTTGCTGCAGATTATGAACGAGAAAGCGGGCAAATGTCCATTCCCGAGATAACTTCACGAAACGGTATTAAAATTGCAGTAGTCGGATCAGGACCTGCCGGACTTTCTTTTGCCGGAGATATGATAAAAAAAGGATATTCTGTGACCGTATTCGAAGCACTCCACGAAATCGGAGGAGTATTAAAATACGGAATTCCCGAATTCCGATTACCGAATAAAATCGTCGATGTCGAAATCGACAACCTTCGTAAAATGGGTGTGGAATTCATGGCCGACTGTATCATCGGAAAAACTCTGACTTATGAAGACCTGCATGAAATGGGATTTAAAGGCATATTCGTAGCCAGCGGTGCGGGATTGCCCCGTTTCATGAACATACCGGGAGAAAATCTCATAGGTGTGATGTCCAGCAATGAATACCTAACTCGTGTCAATCTCATGGATGCCGCCAGTTCCGATTCGGACACTCCGGTCATAAAAGGTAAACGAGGCGCTATTATAGGCGGAGGAAATACTGCGATGGATTCCGTCCGCACGGCACGTCGGTTAGGGGCAGATCGAGCAATGATCGTCTATCGACGTTCTGAAGAGGAGATGCCGGCTCGTATAGAAGAAATAAAACATGCCAAACAAGAAGGCGTCGAATTTTTGACCCTCCATAATCCCATAGAATATATCGGAGACCAAACCGGACATGTCAAACAAATGCGTCTTCAAAAAATGGAATTAGGAGAACCGGATGCATCCGGAAGAAGAAGTCCCGTTCCTATTCCCGGAGCAACCGACCTAATCGATATAGATGAAGTCGTTGTTAGCGTAGGGGTATCTCCTAACCCTCTTATCCCAAATTCTATAAAAGGATTGGAAGTCAGTAAATGGGGTACGATTGTCGTAAATCAGGAAACTATGCAATCCGACATTCCCGATCTTTTTGCAGGAGGAGATATCGTTCGGGGAGGAGCAACCGTAATTCTGGCAATGGGAGACGGGCGACGAGCAGCCGCAGCAATGGACGAATACATTAAATCCCAAGCATAAACACAACAGGCTGCCTTATTTTGAAGTGACCCCCAAAAGTTGGACAAGTTAAACATTATCCCGTAATAGAAAGAG
>ERZ834798.2622-NODE-2622-length-12769-cov-36.007079_pt1 | contig 12769 bp, 8 predicted proteins | sample MGYA00519689_ERZ834798 | MGnify/ENA primary metagenome ERZ834798 (study PRJEB31850, sample SAMEA3708761) | human gut metagenome | biome: human gut; feature: human-associated habitat; material: faeces | place: China | collected 2014 ...
ATGCTGCTGCACTTAAGGCTGCAACTCCACTTGGAAAGGGTCTTGGAGCATCTCCGGGAGCTGCTTGTGGTAAGGTTGTATTCACAGCTGATGATGCTGAGGCATGGGCTGAAAGAGGAGAGAAAGTCGTACTTGTACGTCTTGAGACATCTCCAGAGGACATCACAGGAATGAAGGCTGCTCAGGGTATTCTTACAGTTCGTGGTGGTATGACATCTCACGCAGCCGTAGTTGCACGTGGTATGGGAACATGCTGTGTATCTGGTTGTGGTGATATCAATATGGACGAGGAGAACAAGAAGTTCACACTTGCAGGACAGACATTCACAGAGGGATCTGAGATTTCTATCGATGGTACAACAGGTAACATCTACGCTGGAATCATCCCAACAGTTGATGCTTCAATCGCTGGTGAGTTCGGACGTGTTATGGCATGGGCTGATGAGTTCAGAAGACTTAAGGTTCGTACAAATGCAGATACTCCTGCAGATGCTAAGAAGGCTCGTGAGCTTGGTGCAGAGGGAATCGGACTTTGCCGTACAGAGCATATGTTCTTCGATCCAGAGAGAATCGCTGCATTCCGTGAGATGATCTGCTCTGATACAGTAGAGGAGAGAGAGACAGCTCTTAACAAGATTCTTCCATATCAGCAGGGAGATTTCGAGAAATTATACGAGGCTCTTGAGGGATGCCCAGTAACAATTCGTTTCCTTGATCCACCTCTTCATGAGTTCGTTCCTACAGAGGAGGCTGACATCGAGAAGCTTGCAAAGGCTAAGAATAAGTCAGTAGAGGAAATCAAAGCTATCTGTGAGTCACTCCATGAGTTCAACCCAATGATGGGTCATAGAGGATGCCGTCTTGCAGTTACATATCCTGAGATTGCTAAGATGCAGACAAAGGCTGTTATCCGTGCAGCTATCAATGTAAAGAAAGCTCATCCAGACTGGGATATCGAGCCTGAGATCATGATCCCATTAGTATGTGAGATCAAAGAGCTTAAGTTTGTTAAGAAGATTGTAGTTGAGACAGCTGACGCTGAGATCGCTGCTGCAAATGCTGACATCAAGTACCATGTTGGTACAATGATCGAGATCCCAAGAGCTGCTCTTACAGCTGATGAGATCGCTACAGAGGCTGATTTCTTCTGCTTCGGTACAAACGACCTTACACAGATGACATTCGGATTCTCTCGTGATGATGCAGGTAAGTTCCTTAACGCTTACTATGACAACAAGATTTTCGAGAACGATCCATTTGCTAAGCTTGACCAGACAGGTGTTGGTAAATTAATGGAGACAGCTATTAAGCTTGGAAAGCCAGTTAATCCTAACCTTCACGTTGGTATCTGTGGAGAGCACGGTGGAGATCCTTCATCAGTTGAGTTCTGCCACAAGATTGGACTTGACTATGTTTCATGTTCACCATTCCGTGTACCAATCGCTCGTCTTGCTGCAGCACAGGCTGCTATCGCTGAGCAGGCAAAATAGACGAAGGTTCTAATTTAAAAGTCTATATATAATTTATGCAAGGGAAAGTATTTAATACTTTCCCTTGTTTTTTATTGCCAATCTGCATTTCACACCATAAAAACTACATTTCGCGCCGAGAGTATAGATTTTAGGCACTATATGTTGTATAATTAGTACCAGAAATACAAGTATATGTGATATGAATAGAGAATGAAGCACAGATACGATGTAGGTACTAAGGTATGGAGAGAACACATTTATGATTATAAAAAAGAAGAATATCCGTACAATTGTGATAACCTGTGCATTGCTAGGTATCATAATATTCAGCATTCATAGCTACAATGTATATATGAGCCGCCAGATATATAATGAGGGTACATCAAATGTCAAAGCCTCATACAGTCAGGTGAACCAGACCTTTAATATGTTTGCGCAACGCAACTGGAACGTTCTTTCTGACTGGAATGTTTATTTGACCAAAATACTTAATAACGACAGTGGTCTGCAGTGGAATGATTTTGTCAGGGAAAAGGAAAAGTGGCATTACAGTGATTTTTACCTGTTTAATGAGAAGAATCAGTTTATCACCATAGAAGGCAGAAGCGGAGTGGCTGATAATGCAAAAGATGCATTCAATGAGCTTTTTAAGGCAAATGAGCCTGTGATATCCAGCTATATATCTACAAAGGGCGTGAGAAAGGTGCTTTTTGCATATCCGTCTGATGGGATTACTGTGGATGGAATTTCATATACGGGGCTTGCTGTGAGCTATGATAATACGGACGTGGAAAGGATGCTCGGAGACAAGGCATATAAAGACCAAAGTGATTGTTATATTGTTGATTCGGCAGGCAATGTCATACTCTCAATCGAACCAAAGACAGAGATTGATGATATGGTTGATAATCTGATTAATTTCATAGGTGCTAATGCAACAGATTACGATATAGATGATTTTTGCGATGTAAAGACCAATATAGCTGATGGCAGTGATGGCTGTTTTGCATTTTCATACAATAAAAAAGATTATTATATGACATATCAGCCTACCGGAATAAAGGACTGGTCTATAGTAGGTATCGTTGAAGCAAAGGCTGTCAGTTCATTCATGTTTCAGGTGCAGTACAGTACAATTTTACTGATAGGCATAATGTTCATCTGCGTAATCCTGCTTATTTGTATGTATGTAATGAAGAATACCAGGCTTAAGCTTCAAAAGGAAAAGCTCACTGTCATGGCAGTATCTCATGAAAAGGAAATCTCTGATATGCTGTTGAACAGTCTGGCAAGAATTGTGGACAGATACGCACTGTGTGATATTGAAAATGATACGTACGAATATCATGAGAGACTGGCGCGAAAGCTTTATCCTGAGCGTGGCAGCTACAGTGACCTGGTGGAGACTATATCAAACAGATACACCCTGCTTTCAGAGGATGAAAATAAAAAAATCTCTGAGCTGCTTTCTCTTGAAAATATTTATAGTCAAATTAAAAATGAGCATGATTATTTTAAATTTGAATGTGCAGAGAACAACAGCAAGCTATTTCTTTCAATGACAGTTATTCCGGCAAGATGGGAGGATGGCAGACTGACGCAGTATCTGCTTGTCTCACAGAATATAGGCGAAAAGCATAAGATGGCAGATCTTGCAAACACGGATATGCTTACTGAGCTCTACAATAAGAGGTATTTTGATACCATCATGAATATGAGAGTCCAGAGAGGAAAAGCATTTGCAATGATTTTTATGGATCTTGATTTTTTCAAGCCGGTCAATGATATATATGGTCATCCGGTCGGAGATGAGGTCCTTTGTAATGTAGGAAAGCGCATTATAAACAGCATACGAACAGCTGATTATGCATTCCGTATTGGAGGCGATGAGTTTGCATGTATAATAGATGGCAATGCAGATGAAAAAAATTGCTTAGAGGGCATAGAGAGGCTTCAAAGAGTTATATGCAACCCATATAACATACATGGTCGTAAAATAAAAATAGGAGTAAGCTGTGGATATGCACTTTATCCGTCCGATGCTGACAAGGTTGAGAGCCTGCTAAAGATAGCAGACAGCCGGATGTATGCAGAGAAGGAAAAACATCATGCAGATAGAAGATAATAGATAGAAGATAATAGGATAGAAGATTATCAATCAAAAAAGCTATGAGAGCCCGGTTAAAGGCTTTCATAGCTTTTATTTTTATGAGTGAGCACGAAGCTGTTCATCGACATATGTCTGGATATAATAATTATCCTCAGGCATCTGGCAGCCGACGATATATGTTCCGTCGTTATTTGAGCAGCGGATTACATATCCATCCAACACTGAGTGGTCAGCAAGCGCAAAGTCCTCTATCGAGATAGTAACCTTCGCTCCTTTATGATCCACGAAATAAGGATCCTTGGTCAAAAATGCAAAGCCGTTTGCACTTATATTGTCAAGCGTGCCCTTGAATGTGGTGTCGGTTCCTTTAAGCTTGATAGTGCAATTGTTTGATAAATCCATGCGGGGGTATTTCCTACGGTTCAAGATTTCAGGCTGCGTATTGACTGTTATCATAAGGTCATCTGTGATTGTGAGATCCTTCCAGCAGTACATTACATTGCCAACTGTAACATACAGATTGCAAGGTCTGGATGAGTCTACAGATAAGCCGCCTGATACAAGCTTAAGACCGTTTTCGCCAACAGCCTTTACTTCGCAATGGAACTCGTTGCCGGTCTGTACATCTGTCAGGATCACTTTGGCCTTCATACCCGGGCGGATATCATCAAGTCCCATAAATCCACCAACTCCGAGCTCGTGCATGAGAGATTGGATAACAGTCTCGATATTATTGATATTTGTTGCACTTTCATCATATTTACTGAGCATCTTGCGGCTTATCGCGTCAGAAGCACCGATACATGAGGTCATGGTTTCTACGATGTCAGATACCTTTTCCATATTGTCGACAAGCTGCTGGTTAGATGCTTCAACCTCCTGCATTGCGGCATCGATTTCACGGATATGGCTTCCGAGCTTATGGGAATCCTTTGTGATCTTCTCAACATTTTCACCGGTCTGCATTACCTTTTCAAGAGTGAGTTGGATGAGACGGAGCGTTTCTTCAATGGATGAGGTCATCTTTCCGGAAATCTCGTCAAGCCGTGAGAGAGCCTCACTGATCTGACCGGATGAATTTCTCGTCTCGGTGCTCAGAGTACGGATCTGTTCGGCAACAACAGCAAAGCCCTTACCTGCTTCGCCTGCACGCGCAGCCTCGATAGAAGCGTTAAGAGCGAGGAGGTTCGTCTGGTTTGAAATATTATCAATTGTTCCGGTTTCATTTTTAACCATCTCAAATTCATCTCTAAATGTAGTCAGGATGTTTTCAACCTCTGTAGAAAGCTCAGACATAGTTTTTGCTGTCTGGGCAAGACCTTCAAGGTCCTCAGAGCTGACCTTGGCATGCTTGCCGGATTCAGTTGTCAGGGAAACCATAGCATTTATCATGGCTGCAACATTCTCAACCTGCGCGCTTATATCGGTAGTCATTTCCTGGGAAGAAGCAGTGTGGGACTGAAGCTGCTTGTTATTTCCGGTAAGCTTATTCATTCCATCAACGACAACATCTGAGCCATGCTTGTTTTCAGAAGCAAGCTCACGGACCACTGTTATACCGTCCATTATAGTGTTGCTGGCAGTTTTAACCTGCTCAACTGTCGTGACAACACGGTTTAAATCAGACTTTATGCTCTCTGTGAGTGCAGCATCGGACTCAGTCAGGTGGCGCACCGACATGATATAGCCTATGTAACAAAGCAAAAGACATGCTATCTGAAGCTGAAAGTTTTTATGATCTATAGCAGTGTTCTGACCCAGCACAAATATGTGAAATGCAATACTTGCTATAAGGCTCAGCATATTTGCAACAGCGCAGTAAATCATGAATTTCTCATCCTTAAATATTACAATAAGGCTGATTATCGGAAGAATGTAGGTGAATGCAATCGGTGAGGTTGTCGTACACAAAAGAAATACGTAAAAAATACCATATCCGATGACGAATGCTAGCCTGTACCGGTCATTATCCTTCCCTTTCTTTTTTAGAAGTATGTCACCACACACGAAAGGCAGCCAGCATAAAATAACAAAAATGATATAATTACTGACAGAATAAGCGCCATTTGCTGTGTCGGTACCATAATTTGCGGTCAGCAGAATAGCAAAAACAAGCCATAATCTGCGGGCCTTGATATTCGCCTTTGCTTTAAAAATTTTTTCATCGTAACCCATATGAATTCTCCTGATTCGTAATAATATAGCTCTATTGTACTATCATAGTATTATAATTACAAGGCATACTTAAGAATTTGAATGTATTTTGAATGTATAATTATGGTATCGTTTCTAAGTCTAAACTTTAATTGTTTTTTGCCTGTTAATCCGCTATACTAAAATTAACTATATACTTACAGGAGGGCATAAAGCATGAACATACTTCTGATTAACGGAAGTCCAAAAGGCAAACGAAGCAATTCGTTAAGGCTTGCAAACAGCTTTATAGAAGGCTTCAAAGAAGGATATAAGAGCAAAAATGAAGCTATATCCATTGATGAAATGCATGTAGCCTCAATGAATGTAGGAGCGTGTAAGGGCTGCTTTGCATGCTGGCAGAAGACACCGGGGGTGTGCTGCATAAATGACGATATGCAGACTGTTATTGGAAAAATGCTTGAAGCGGATATTGTTGTGTGGTCGTTTCCTCTGTACTATTTTAGTGTGCCGGGAATACTAAAGAACGTGATTGACAGGCAGCTTCCCATGAGCCTGCCGTTTATGAGTACAAAGGATGACGGATACGGAAGCGGCAGCCATGATTGCAGATATGACATGGAAGGCAAAAGGCATGTGCTAATCTCTACCTGTGGCTTTTATTCTGCAGAGGGAAATTATGACAGTGTACTTCGGATGTTTGACCATTTCCTTGGAAAAGGGCATTATACAACAATATTTTGTGGTCAGGGTGAGCTGTTTCGTGTAAAAGAGCTGTCAAAGAGGACTGACGAATATTTGGTTGAGGTGAAAAATGCAGGAGCAGAATATGCCGTGACAGGAAAAATATCTGAAAAAACAGAAGCAGCGCTCCATACTCTTTTATATCCAAGGGATGTGTTTGAAAGGATGGCGGATGCCAGTTGGGGCATCAGCAAAACAACCGGAGAGAAGGAAGCAGAGGACCTTGTTTTTACCAGACAGATGGCTGCATTATACAATAAAGATGCCTACGACGGAAAGGAACGCGTGCTTGAGATATGCTATACCGATTTGAAGCATACATACCAGATAAAGCTTGATGATAAAGGTAGTGAGGTGTTTACTGACCAAAGCCTTGCCGCGACTACACGCATAGATACGCCTTTTACGGTATGGTCGGCTATTTCCCGAGGCGAGATAGGCGGCGCAGAGGCATTGGGAAAGCAGATGTATACGGTAACAGGTGATTTCTCCTTGATGGTAAACTGGGATAAATATTTTTCCAGCCCATCGGCAGTAAAAGAAACAGAAAAAACATCACAAAGTGAGACAGTTCTGAAAAATCCATCCATGATGACAATGCTCATACCATGGATTACGTTTTGGATAGCAGTTTCTGTCAATACTGAAAAGGGTTCTGTGATTGCTCTTTTGGTGGCATCCGCTATACCTTTTATTATGAGAAAACATAAATTTGTAATATGGGATCAGCTCTCAATTGTTGCTGTTGCTATACTTTCTGCGATTGCAAGCCTGACAGGAGCAAGTGACATATCAACAGATATCGGATATCTGGTGTTTGGGCTGTTCTGGCTGGTTTCATGCCTGACAAAGGAGCCTTTATGCGCAACATATGTGAAATACAATTATGGCGGTGAAGCCGCACATAAAAATCCTCTCTTTATGAAGACGAATTATATACTTGCGGCGGCATGGGGAGTATTATACGTGTTGACAGCAGTGTGGACATTTCTGCTGAAAAAGGCAGGTGTTGGAGTCGCACTTATTGTCGTAAATAATCTGATGCCTGTATTGATGGGCATATTTACAGGATGGTTTGAAAAATGGTATCCCGCAAGGCTGGCAAGAGGCTCAAAAAAGCAGTAATTCGTAAGATTTCTTTAATATTTTATGTATTCTATTTACTTTAGGTGGATAGAAGAGTACTCTTTAGAAAACGTACTCATAGGAGTGCTTATCAATAAAGAAAGAGGTATATCATAATGAAGAAAAAACTGATAACAATTGTAATAGGAGCTATGCTTTGCGCATGCTTGTTTGCAGGCTGTGGACAGAGCAACACAAAGCAGGATAAGGCAGCAGGAACCGAAAATGCAAAGCAGGCTGAGACCAAGGATGAAGGTGAAAAGGGCTCACAGGAGGAGAAGGAGCTTACAGGAACGATTGATGACATAAAGGACTTCATGTTTGTAGTGACTGATGATAAGGATACACCATACAGCTTTACCTTCGACGAGAAGCCGGACGGACTTGATGGTGTTGCAAGTGGAGACAAGGTGACTGTTAAGTATACAGGTACTATTTCAGAGGTGGATCCGTTTGAGGGAAAGATAATATCTGTTGAGAAGGCAGAATAAGGTACCATAATCTTAGATTGTATTTTGACTGTTAATCCGCTATACTATAGCTAAGTATAGCGGATTATTTTTGTGGAGGCTTTTATGGCAAATACTTTGAAGTTACCGGTTGGAATTGATGATTTTAGGAAATTGCGGGAATCGCATTTTTATTATGTGGATAAGACAAGACTTATTGAGCAGCTTTTATTAAACTGGAGTGAAGTGACACTTTTTACACGTCCGCGCCGCTTTGGAAAAACTCTTAATATGAGCATGCTTAAGAGCTTTTTTGACATTGGCACAGATAAAGCTTTATTTGATGGCTTATATATTTCAGGTAATAAAGAGCTGTGTGATGAGTACATGGGAAAGTATCCGGTTATTTTTCTTTCGCTTAAGGGTGTGGAGGGATTAACGTATGAAGAAGCCTTTGAAGCATTTGTCAGGATTATGGGAAAAGAGGTAAACAGAGTTTCGTTTCTGGCTGACAGTGATAAGCTTACACAGATTGAGAGAGAACAATATAAAGGGCTTACTATTATGAAAAATGGAAGGCTTGCTTTTGACAAGGAAAAGCTTATATCTTCTTTACAGCTTCTTTCGCAGCTATTGTATAAGCACTATGGTAAAAAGGCAGTTATTCTCATAGATGAGTATGATGTACCGCTCGATAAAGCCTTTCAGAATGGTTATTATAATGAAATGGTTTCGCTTATCAGAGGTCTTTTCGGGCAGGCACTAAAGACTAATGAATTTTTACAGTTCGCGGTGCTGACAGGGTGTCTTCGCATATCAAAGGAAAGTATATTTACCGGACTCAACAATTTCAAGGTAATGTCGATTACAGATTCGCGTTTTGATGAGCAGTTCGGTTTTACTGATGAAGAGGTGAAAAAGCTGCTGTCTGATTATGACATGGATTCGCATTTTGACGAGGTAAAGGAGTGGTATGACGGATATCACTTCGGCAGGGCTGATGTCTACTGCCCTTGGGATGTTATTAATCATGTGGATCATCTGCGTGATGACAGTGATGCAAAGCCTCAGACATATTGGATAAACAGCAGTGGAAACAGCTTGGTGAGGCGTCTTATCAATAGGGCTGATTCATCGACAAAGGATGAGATTGAGCGTCTGATTGCAGGTGAGGCGATTGAAAAGGTGATCCGCCAGGATCTGACCTATGATGAGATTGAGAACAGCATTGACAATATATGGAGTGTGCTTTTTACTACAGGCTACCTTACCAAAGTCGGGGAAGTAAAGCTTCCTGATAGCGAAAGCTACGCTTATAAGCTTGTTATACCCAACAAAGAAGTACGTGAGGTATTTGTGCTACAGATTCAGGAATGGTTTAAGGCGGTTGTTGCAAATGACAATGATACTATGAGTCTTTTATCAAAGGCAATTTTAGATAAAGACGAGGCGATTCTTGCGAGGCAGCTCAATATCGTGATGGGACGCATGATAAGTATACTTGATACAAAGGCACCTGATGATATGAAGGAAAACTTTTATCATGGCCTGCTTCTTGGTTTGCTTAGAGGAAGCAATCCGGACTGGCTCATCAAGTCCAATCGTGAGTCGGGAGTTGGCTTTAGTGACATACTTATAAAGCCTGAGAATCCTGATTTGGGAATTGTTATCGAGGTAAAATATGCTAAGGAGTTTAAGAAACTTGACGCAGCTTGCGATGCTGCGATGGCTCAGATAAAGGAGAAGAGGTATGATGAGACTCTCCGCGATGAGGGCAGGTGTGATATTTTAGCTTACGGCATTGCATTTTGCAGAAAGAGATGCAGGGTGGCAGGAGAGAGGCTGTAGGAGCTAAATGATTAGGATGTGAATGTTTATAAAGAAAGGATGTTTATTAATGAATGAATCAGGTAAAGCATCACGAGCTATTTACGTAGTTCCCATAATATATGTGCTGGGCATGTACATGATGCCGGTTTTATTTTGGATAATATGCAATATGCAGGAATCAACAGACAGCTTTGATGCAGGCTGGATAATGGTCATGCCGATTGTTTTGGGACTGGTTAATCTGGCTGTGGTGCTCATCCTTGGGAAAAGAATAAGCAGAGTACAGCTTCTCATTTGCACAAGGATTATAAAATATGCGTTAATACCGTTTTATGTAGTAGGTGGGTTTTGCATCATAGTGGCACTTCTCTTAATGCTAACACCGGTTGTTATCATGATATTTGTAGGCCCGACCGTTGCGATTGTGCTATCAGTTATTGGCTGGCTTGGGCTGTTAGGAGCAGCGCCTTTTGCAATTGCCTATATTGTAAGAGCATGCAGTGAGGGAGTACAAGGAAAGGTACTGTCTGTATTTGCAGGCATATTCCAGTTCTTTTTTACTCTTGATGTAATTTTTGTGATTATACTGGCGGTGAAGGACAGGAGCTTTGTGAAAGCACAAAAGGGATATGGAAATATATTTTAAAAAATAGTACAAAATTTTTAAAAAGGGGTTAAGCATTTTGAATCTATGCCGAAATATATGGTGTAAACGGAATGAAACACATTATCCATTGTGTTTCACCATATGTGGACATGTGAACCTAGGCACATGCTCATAGTGAAAATTTCATAACATGCCGGATAAAATGGATTTTATCTGGAACAAAATAACAATACATGGAGGTACATATTATGGTAGTACAACACAATATGCAGGCAGCAAATGCCAACAGAATGCTTAACGTAACAACAGGTCAGCAGGCAAAGTCAACCGAGAAACTTTCTTCTGGTTACAGAATTAACCGTGCAGCAGATGATGCAGCTGGACTTTCTATTTCAGAGAAGATGAGAAAGCAGATTCGTGGTCTTGATAAAGCATCTTCAAATGCAGAAGATGGTGTTTCATCTGTACAGACCGCTGAGGGAGCTCTCACTGAAGTACACTCAATGCTTCAGAGAATGAACGAGCTTGCAACACAGTCAGCTAATGGAACAAACTCTACTACAGATAGAAGTGCTATTCAGGATGAGATTTCACAGCTTACAACTGAGATTGATCGTGTAGCTGAAACAACAAAATTCAATGAAACATATCTTCTTAAGGGCGGAGATGGTACAAAGCTAGAATATATGAAAGGACATGATGCTGGTCTTAAAGGTACTCTGACTGATGGAACAACAACAGCAACATTTAAAGTTGCAGCTGGTGCACTTGACGAAGGTAAATCTGTAACAATCGGTGGAAAAGATTATACAATAGGTAGTGCAGTTGCTGATGTTCAAGGTGCAGTTGATAAATTGACTACAGCTGGCGATAAGGTTACAGTTAATGATAAGACATATACTTATGTAGCTAAAGATAGTGCTGCTCCTGGAGGTCAGACTGTAACTAAAGCTGGATGGGTGTTAGATGGAGATAAAGCATCAACAGAAGGAATTACATTAACAATCGCAAATGGCGATAAAGTTACAACTACAACAAAAGCTGGTGCTTCTGCTAGTTACTTTGCTGTCAGCAAAGCCGATCCATCCATTATATCAGCTGAAAAAGCTGTTAGTTTAATGAAAGATGAACTTATAGCAGCCAATAAAGTTGGTGTAACAAATGGTACTGTAGAAATTACAGGAAATCCTGCATATGATAAGGACAATGGTGTTACTTTCAACATTAATAAAGGTTCAGCTGAGGTTGCCAACAAGCTTTCTTTCAGTCTTCATGTTGGATCAGACGCTGACATGACAAATAAGATTACTGTTGGTATTGAGACAATGAACTCTTCATATCTTGGTATCAAAGGTCTTAACGTAAATGATGACTCAGGAATCGCAGGAACATACGCTATTGATGCTATCTCTGATGCATTACAGAAGGTTTCAGACCAGAGATCTTCACTCGGTGCTGTTCAGAATCGTCTTGAGCACACAATTGACAATCTCGACAACGTTGTTGAAAATACCACATCAGCTGAGTCTCGTATCCGTGATACAGATATGGCTAAAGAGATGGTTAACTACAGCAAGAACAACATTCTTGCTCAGGCTGGACAGTCTATGCTTGCACAGGCTAATCAGTCTAACCAGGGTGTACTTTCACTCCTTCAATAATTATAATTACTATATGATTTACTTAACAAAAGGAACCTTCGGGTTCCTTTTGTTGTTATATACATCCATGCAATCCATACATGAGATAATATTTATACTTGCTAATTTATAGCTGTAAATAGTATAATAAAGTTGACATCGATTTCTCCTTAGATATTGAGACTATAATTATCAAAAGGAGTACTATATGAAATTAAATAAAAAATATAAGGATAGATTGTTCTGTCTTTTATTTGGAAATGAAGAATACAAGGAGAACATACTATCTTTGTATAACGCTTTATGTAATACAGCGCATACGGATGTAAATGATATCAAGCTTTACACAATCGATAACGTGATTTATATCGAGATGAAAAATGATGTATCGATTCTTCTGGATAGTTATTTACATCTATGGGAGCAGCAAAGCTCCTACAATCCAAACATGCCGCTTCGTGGCTTGATGTACTTTAGCAAAATGTATGACCGCTATATTGTCGAGCATTCTTATAATATCTATGGCTCGACGCTGGTAAAGCTTCCCACACCGAGATATACGGTGTTGTACAATGGCACATCAAAGCAGCCGGCATTTATGAAGCTTAAGCTGTCAGATGCGTTTATCCATGAGGATA
>ERZ834798.2623-NODE-2623-length-12762-cov-12.098607_pt1 | contig 12762 bp, 9 predicted proteins | sample MGYA00519689_ERZ834798 | MGnify/ENA primary metagenome ERZ834798 (study PRJEB31850, sample SAMEA3708761) | human gut metagenome | biome: human gut; feature: human-associated habitat; material: faeces | place: China | collected 2014 ...
CAGTGGCGCATCTACCGCACCCCCGGCTCGATGGAAAAGTACCATCTGCCCCCGTTCCAGCGGGCATTCGACCACAAGGCATCTTCCATCATGCCCGACTACTCCCGCATCGCCGCCGATGGCCGCGCCGTGCCCCAGACCTACCGGGGCGAGGTGACCAGCACCGAGGCGGTGCCCAGCGCATACAGCAAGGAGCTGCTCACCGACCTGGCCCGCAACAAGATGGGCTTTGACGGCTACATCAACTCCGACTCCGGCATCACCACCGTGCAGATCTACGGCGTGGAGGACCTGACGGTGCCCCAGCGCTACGCCAAGGCCATTTCCGCCGGTACCGATGTCATCGGCGGCAACACCGACCCGGAGAACATCGTCAAGGCGGTGGAGGACGGTCTGCTGCCCAAGGCCGACCTCGACCGCGCCAGCTACAACCGTCTGCTGAGCCTGTTCCGCACCAAGCGTGTGGACAACCCCTATCTGGACCCCGACCAGGCCGACCAGGCCCGGCAGGATAACTTCGATGGTGCCAGGAAGAAGGCCTACGAAGCCAACCAGAAGGCTGTCGTTCTGGTCAAGAACCACGGCGGTGTTCTGCCGCTGGCCAAAGAGAAGAAGGTCTGCATCGTCACCTTCAAGGGCGTGGACTCCGGCTTTGCCAAAATGGCACAGGCCATGGGTGCCGGTCTGGGCTCTGCCAATGCCGACGAGGCGCTGCGCAAGACACTGGCGGAGGCCTTCGAGAAGAAGGGATACACTGTCGTCGCCACCCCGGAGGAGGCCGATGTGCTGTACCTCCACGTGTGGCCCATCAGCAACGGCGTGGTGTTCTACCAGTTCGCCATGCCCGTCATCGAGATGGGTGAGATCGTCACGGACGAGCGCGAGACCAACAAGAGCCAGAAGAAGACCGGCAAGCAGGTCACGGTGACCACCCTGAAGAACGTCGAGAAGATCCGGGAGCTGGCCGATGCCATCCACGCGCGCGGCGGCAAGGTCGTGGGCACCTGCGTGGTGAACAACCCCTGGCTGCTGGACAAGCTGGAGCCCTACTGCGACGCGCTGACCATCCAGTACACCGTCAGCACGGTGGCGCTGAACAACGCCCTGAACGCACAGGTGGACGTCATCAGCGGCGACTTTGCCCCCACCGGCAAGCTGAGCCTGACCATGGTGTCCGACCCCGCCGTCATCGCCATCACCGAGCAGGAGATCGACGGTGTGGTGCGTGAGATCTGCGCTTCGCCCAACGATGTGCCCGGCTACGATAAGGACCCGTACATCGACCCGGCCATCCTCGCCGGGGTGCGCGGCGGCAGCTACGCTTACTGCGACGCCGACGGCAACTATTACCGCAGCGGGTTCGGTCTGAATTACTGACCCTCTCCGTCCTTGCTTCGCAATGCCACCTCTCCCAAAGGGTGAGGCAATGGCATGTCGGGTAGCTCCTGCTGGACGCTCAACGTTTTTTCGCTCACAAGTAGAATGGAGTTCCGTGCCGCTTGTCAAAGCCCGCCGGGGGTGCTACAATGGAGCCAGCGACCATGCTGAAAGGGGATAGAACTATGGAATTTCGGGACAAGCCCATGCAGAACCTCGTTCGCATCAAGGAGAAGGAGATCTGCAAGAATGTGCAGGCGCTTTTGCTGGACGGCGAGACCATCGTGGGCGCGTACAAGACCGTGCGCGACCAGGCGGTCTTTACCTCGCACCGCATCTTTCTGGTGGATATGCAGGGGGTCACCGGCACCCGGCAGGAGATCTTCGTCCTGCCGTACCGCAAGGTGCTGCACTTTGGCATCCAGACCGCAGGCTTCGGCGACCCGCTCCAGACCTCTGAGCTGACGGTCTGCTTCGCGGATGAGCACGAGGCAAAGTTCGGGTTCATCGGGCAGGACGAGCTGCTGAGTGTGGCCCGCGCCATCAGCCGCTGCATCCTGTAACACCGTACAAAAACGCAGAGCGCCCGCTCCGGCTTCTGACCCCGGAGCGGGCGCTCTGCGTTTGCTGTAATATGCGAATAACGGAGAATGGCGAACGATCAGCCGGCCACACGGTCCATCCGGCCTGCCTCCAGCATGTAGCGCAGGAAGCCGGTCACGTCGGCGGGGTCGGTCACAGTGATGTCAAAGCCCTTTCTGGGGGCGTCCATCATCCGGAGGATGGAGGATGCAGCGGCATCCTCTTTCAGGTCACAGGTCTTGCCGTTGTCCAGATGCAGCAGCACACTGCCGCGGCTGGCGGAAACCTGACGCATGAAACGGTCTTTATCAAAATATTCGATACGAAGCATAAAAATACCTCCTGTCAGAAAGTTGTTTATTTGCACGCCGTCTTCCGGGTGAGCTGCTCGTGCATGACGATCATCAGGATCAGCAGCGCCAGCAGATACACGGGGAAGAGGGCAGGGGCAACGTTGTTTGCCAGCAGGCCGAACAGCGGCGGCATGACCAGATTGCCGACATAGGCGCTTGCCATCTGGATGCCGATCACAGCCTGTGACCGGTCCGCGCCGAAGTGGTCCGGCGTGGAGTGGATGATGCTGGGGTAGATGGGCGCACAGCCCAGCCCCACGAGGACGAGGCCGGCCAGCGAGAGCGCCTGCGGCCTCGGCAGAAGCAGGGCGGCCACACCCACGGCCAGAACGGTCTGCCCCAGACGGATCATCTGGGTGTCGTTGAACCGGAGGGTGACGAAGCCGCAGAAGCCGCGCCCCACCGTGATGCCCAGATAGAACAGGCCCGCAAAGGCAGCGGCCGTGTCGGCCGGGACGCCCTTGCTCAGCGTGAGGTAGCTGCTGGCCCAGAGGCCCGCCGTCGTTTCGAGGCCGCAGTAGCAGAAGAAGCAGAGCATCACTTCCCGCGCACCGGGGATGGCCAGGATCTGGGGCAGCGTCAGCGGCCTGGCCGGGGTGCCGTCCGCGCTTACGGCGGCCGGGCTGCCTTTCCAGAGCGGCAGGCTCAGCACCAGAACGGCTGTGATGCCGACCTGGATGAGGGCTACGATGCGGTAGCCACCGTTCCAGCCCTGCCCGCCGGTCAGGGCCAGGCTCATCAGCACCGGGCTGATGATGGTGCCCACGCCCCACATGCAGTGCAGCCAGCTCATGTGGCGGCTCTCGTAGTGGAGGGCAACGTAGTTGTTCAGGGCGGCGTCCACGCTTCCGGCACCCAGCCCGTAGGGGATGGCCCAGAGGCAGAGCATCCAGAACGCGCTCGACACTGAGAATCCGAACAGCGCCGCCGCCGTCATCGCCACACTGAGGGCCGTGACCTTGCCGGTGCCCAGCGCACGGGTCAGCCGGTCGCTGCACAGGCTGGAAACGATGGTCCCACAGGAGATGATCATCGAGACGATGCCTGCGTAGGACACCGGCACCCCGAAAGCGGGGTAGAGGTTCGGCCAGGCGGAGCCGAGAAGCGAATCCGGCAGGCCGAGGCTGATGAACGCCAGATAGATGACCGGCAGAAGAAGCTGTGCCATGGGTTGTGTTCCTCCCGTTTCGGTGTTATACTGGACTTGCGGCCTCTGATGAAATAATACCACGAAATCAGCGGCTGTGGTAGGAGAAAATCTGAAATTTTGTACAACAAAACCGGCATTGATAAAAAATGTTCAAAGATTTGCGGAAAGGAACTGGTCAATATGGCATATCGAACGAGCTGTGCAACAATCGTCCATGAGGGCGGCGTCCACTGCGAACCGGACATCGTGGCTGACGCCGAAGGGCGCGAGCTGGTGCAGCACGGCAGTGCGCTGTTTCCCATCGCCTGCTACGCAGAAGACCTGGCCAGCTACTCGGTGGCGTGGCACTGGCATGAGGAATTTGAATACATCCTCACCATACAGGGCCCCCTCCATGTGGATGTGAACAAGACCCGCCTGACACTGCAGACCGGGCAGGGCGTCTTCCTCAATTCGGGGGCGCTGCACTCGGTGGAACAGGCGGAGGGCACGGCCCTGCTCCACTCCGGCGTCTTCCAGCCCCGTCTGGTGGGCGGCATGGACACCATCTTCTGGCAAAAGCTCATCCGGCCCCTGCTGCAGCCCGGTGCCCCGGCGTTTTTTCTGCTGGACGAGGCGGTGCCCTGGCAGAAACAGGTACTCGTCTTTCTGCGGGACGCCTGGAAAGAGGTGGCGGACGAGCCGTTCGACTACGAGAACCGGGTGCGGTATCATCTCTCGGCGGCGCTGCGGCTGCTGAGCACCCAGTGCGTGGGCGGCAAGACCAAGGTCTCGGAGCAGGAGCAGATCGCCTCGGAGCGGATGAAGCGGATGCTCCGCTACGTGGAGGAGCACTACGCCGAGGAGCTGACGGTGGAGAAGATCGCGGCCTGCGTGGCCCTGAGCGAGAGCGCCTGCCTGCGCAGCTTCCGGCAGCTGCTGGGCATCACGCCCATCCAGTACGTCAAGCAGTTCCGGGTGGAAAAGGCCGCCGAGCTGCTGCGCTCCACCCGGCTGAAGACCGGCGAGATCGGTCTGGAATGCGGCTTCTCGGACGGCAGCTACTTTATTAAAACGTTCCGGGAGATCAAGCACTGCACCCCCCGCGAATACCGCACAAAATTCTGTTGAGATCTGGAAAAGGAAAAAAACGGAAGACAAAGTGTGCATAACCAAACAGCCGGGAGGCGTTCCGAAACGGAAGCCTCCCGGCTGTTATGGTTCAGAGGGTCTTATTGCAAAAGGCTGCTGGAATCGGTGCCGCCGGCCGTCAGGCGGGCCTGGATCCCGTTGTGCGTCCAGAGGATGTCGGCTTCATCGACCCCAAGATTCAGAAGTGCGTCGATGGAGACCGAAGTCGGACGGTACAGCAGTGTGCAGAAACGGATGGTTTCTACCCCCTGCGCTTTGAGCGTCCGGAGGGTCTCCATGGTGAGATGTGCGGTGGCCACAATGCTGTTGACGCGAATGGTAAGGACCTTGCCTTGGGCATTCAGTGTGCAGGTGTGCGTGATCTGCTTTCCCAGTGCATTGGTGACGGAAAGCCCCTCTACGGTAACGAGATACTCTGCATCCGAGGCGGTCAGCTCTTCGGCAGGAGCGGAAGTCGAGACCGCACCCGACGGCTCAGAGGGCTGCTCCGGGTTAGGGTTGGGCTGCTCCGGGTTGGGATTAGGATTCTCCGGGTTGGGGTTAGGATTCTCCGGGTTGGGGTTAGGATTCTCCGGGTTGGGATTAGGATTCTCCGGGTTGGGGTTAGGATTGGGTTTCTCCGGGTCAGGTTTCTCCGGCTTTTCCGGTTCCGTAGGCTTGTCATCCTTTAGGGTAAGATCCACACCGGCCGAATCCCACCGTTTGATGACAGCACCTACTGGCAAACCGGCAAACTTCTGTTCTTTGAGCGGTGTATCGCCAATGGCAATGCTTCCGCCTGCGGTGGCATCAATGGTTACTTTGCCTTCAATGGTAATATCGGACTTTACCTCAGTAGCACCGTCAGCAACGCTGCCGCTGCCGATGGCCGCAGCACCGGCGAGGGGATAATTCTCGTCATTCAGAACGCCGCCGCCTGTAGCAGTAATGTTAGGAGAACCAGCTTCGGTGCTCTTGATGGAAACTTTGTTTCTGGTATCCTCGGTGTCGGGTTCTGTTTCTGCGCCGCCACCGATACCGGCAGCACCAGCGCCGCCCTGTGCGTTTTCGATGGTGACATTGCCCTCGATGGTCACGTCACCAGTTCCAAGAGCACCGCCGCCAATACCGGCACCTTCTTCGCCGCCGGCGGCGTTGCCGATTTGAGCGTTGCCTCTAATGATTACATTGCCGATGCCAATAGCGCCGCCGCCAATGCCGGAACCACCAGAACCACTTTTTGCATTTTCGATTTTGGCGTTGCCTTCAATGGTCACGTTGCCTACAGTTGGATCGATTACCATGCCATCGCCATCGGGATACAAATCGCCTTGGCCGCTGCCGATGCCAGCGCCGTTTGCGCTACTTTCTGCATTTTCAATGACTGCATCACCTCTGATGAGGATCTCGCTGTCACCATAGGTGCCACTGCCGATGCCGGCTCCAGCTTCACCGCCCTGTGCGTTTTTGATGACGGCATCACCTTCAACGGTCACTGTGCCCAGACCCTGATAGCCGCTGCCGATGCCAGCAGCCATATAGCCACCAGAGGCTTCGGTGATGGTGCCGCCGCTGATGGTGACAGTGCCATTTCCTCCAATAAGAGTGTCCTTCGGTATCGCGCCAAGACCGCCACCAATACCGGCACCATAATTGCCCGTAGCCTTTGCGGTGATATCGCCGTCGGTAACTGTGACAGTACCATTGCCGTAGGCACCGCCGCCAATACCGGCACCCAGACTGCCGCCCGTAGCGGTGATCGTACCGCCGGAAATTGTCACATCGCCGTCACCGCCGACGGCGTCCGTGTCACCGGCACCGCCGCCAATACCGGCACCCTGACTACCACCGTTGGCAGTGATCTCACCGCCCGTAATGGTCACTTGGCCGTCTTGTTTGTCACTGCCGCCGATGCCAGCACCGTGGTAACCACCCGTGGCAGTCAAACTGCCAGTAGTATCGGACGCACTTCCCTTTGCGGAGCCATCATCATTCTTTTCGTCCTGAATCGTCAGCGTGCCGCTGTCGTCGGTCTTGTTATGCTCCAGACCGGCGTGGCCATATCCGCTTGTCAGCGTGTTGTTGCCGTTCAGCTCGATGTTCGTATTGCCGCTGCCGGTCACTTCCACGGCGGTTTTGTATTGATCGGGGTCGTAGCCGTGTTCGTATTTTTCATCAACATTGATGTTCACATCTTTCAAGGTGACATTGGCCGTCTGGTCTTTGTCTGCGTCGATGGTGACCGTGTTCCCCGTGCTTGTGCCGGTGATGGTAATGTCGTTGTCCTCACGATCTTGGATGTATCCGCTGCTGTCGCTGACGTATTCTTTTTGTTCCCCATTCATAAACCACTGGCTGATGAGATTGCCGTTTTCCGTAGCGTGGATATCAATGGAGCCGCTGGCAATATCATACGTAGCGGCAAAAGCAGGAAGGGTCATGCCGGTCATCATGGCACAGGCGAGAGCGAGAGCTGCGATCCGTTGTGCGGCAACGCGGGGAGGGGGAGATGCCTTTTTCTTGCCGAAAGGCACCGGAACATGCCCCAGGACGCGCATGGCGAGTCTGCGATAAGAGACCATTGAGAATACCTCCTATTACATATATTCTATAATATATTGGAACCGGACAGGGCGGTGCGCCACCGTCCCTTCCAACTCGTACCACAACATGGATTGGGGAACCAGAAAACAGAGGTTGCCTGCTAAGCTAAATATAGCACGTGGGGGGGGGGTAAATGCAAGACTTTTCTGCGTGAATGGGTGCATTTCCTGCGTGAAACATGGAAAAATTCCAGAAATTTCCTTTTTTGCGGTGGCTCACGCAAGCAACGTTGAGCCGGATGCTTTTTTTGGAAGGGAGGGCGAGGCGGCAGAAAACGGGCCAGAACAAAACAGCAGCAGCCGGGAGGCATGAAAAAGATCTGCAAAAACGGAAAAAACCGGCCGCAGAATCTTGACGAATGAAGACAAACATGATAGAATAAAAAAGTAGTCAGGGAGCCGCACGAACGGCGGCTGGACTATGATGCAAGATCTACTGAATTGAATATTCTCGGCAAAACAGTCGAAAGGCTGTGACGCAAAGCTATAGGGCCTGTAAAATGGCAGCCAGTTGCTTCTCAAATCGGGCACGATGTGTACCCGTCTTTTGAGCGACCTTCATCTGAACAGCAGGTGTCGATTTGCCGAGTTTGTCTTGACAAATCGACACCTTTTTCATTTCATGGGGTCACGCAAAAGAGGAATGCCCGATGCAGGAAACCGGCGAGGGCGAGAACCTCGGCTGGGGCAACCAGTGGGTGCAGCTCTTCGTCTGAGCGAGAGCGCTTTCAAAATGACATCTCCGTGCTTCAAATAAATCCGGGGAAGGCCCGACACGAGCAATGCTTGTGTCGGGCTTTTTCTTTGCCCGGATTTATGGTATACTGTTTTGCAAGGAACACCACAAACAGGAGGAGTCAGCGTGGAGGATTACCGCACCATCCGGGGCACAGCCATCGGCGAATATGAGGAGAAGAAGAGCCGCTTCATTGCGCAGCTCGCGTTTGCAGACAGCGAGGAAAAGGCCGTGGCCTTTCTGGAGCAGGTGCGCGCGGCCAACCGCACCGCGCGGCACAACGTTTACGCCTACCGCCTGCGGGAGGGCAACCGGGAGCGCTACTCCGACGACGGCGAGCCTGCCAAGACCGCCGGGACCCCGGCGCTGGAAGTGTTGCAGCACAGCGGCCTGACCGACCTCATCGTGGTCGTGACCCGGTACTTTGGCGGGGTGCTGCTGGGCACGGGCGGCCTCGTCCGCGCCTACACCACCGCGACCGCCCGCGCACTGGAAAACGCCGAGGTCGTCACGGTGCGCAGCGTGGTGGAGCTGGAAGTGACGGTGGACTACGCACTCTACGAGCGGGCTGCTCTGCTCATCCATGCGGCCGGGGCCAAACTCGCCGACCCGCAGTTCACCGACCGCGTGACCCTGCGCTGGCAGATGCCGGAGGGCACCGAGCCGCCGCTGCTGGAACAGCTGCGGGAGCTGACGCGGGGCGGGGCCGAGGTGAGCGTCTCGCAGCCGTTCTATGCGCCGTTCTGATGCCCCTCTCCGTCTCGCATTCGCTCGTCCGCTCCCCCGAAGTGGGAGCCATTGGCAGTCGGATGGGCTGCATGGCCGCTGCGCTCTGGGAGCAGCAGCACGAGAGGTTTTTTATAGGATAATTTTGGACAGGACAGGAAGATTCCCCCTTCGACAGAGCAATTCTGCTACAATAGCTGCGGGCGCAGCTGCGCTGGGAAGGGGGCAGGAACCAGCATGAAAGTGAGGGATACCGGATGGATGTACGCCAGCGTACCGAAGAAATCGAGCGGCTGACCTTTGCCCCCTGGGCGACCTTCAGCGATGCAAGCCGGGGCCGGGCCCGGCCGGAGCCGCAGGACCCCATCCGCCCGGTGTTCCAGCGCGACCGGGACCGCGTGATCCACTGCAAGGCGTTCCGCCGCCTCAAGCAGAAAACGCAGGTCTTCCTCTCGCCGGAGGGCGACCTCTACCGCACCCGGCTGACCCACACGCTGGAGGTGGCGCAGATCGCCCGCACCATCGCCCGCGCCCTGCGCCTGAACGAGGACCTGACCGAGGCCATCAGTCTGGCGCATGACTTGGGCCACACGCCCTTTGGCCACGCCGGGGAGAGCGCACTGGACAAGCTCTGTCCGGATGGCTTCAAGCATTACCGCCAGAGCCTGCGGGTGGTGGACAAGCTGGAACAGAACGGCCGGGGCCTCAACCTGACCTGGGAAGTGCGGAACGGCATCATCACCCACACCAAAGGCACCTGGGCGGCGACCCCAGAGGGCCGCATCGTCCGGATGGCGGACCAGATCGCGTTCGTCAACCACGACATCGAGGATGCCGTCCGTGCCGGGGTGCTGGACCCGGCGATCCTGCCCAGAGAATGCACCGCCGTGCTGGGCGAAACGAAATCCCAGCGCATCACGACCATGATCCAGAGCATCCTCGCCCACAGCGACGGCGATGTGGCCATGGGCGCGGAGGAAGAGGAAGCCTTCCTTGCGCTGAAGGATTTCATGTATGCCAATGTCTACAATGACCGCACCGCCAAGCGCGAAGAGCAGAAAGTGGAAAAGGTCCTCACGGAACTGTACGAATACTACCTGACCCACATCGACCAGATGTCCAACTTCTATTTGCAGCTGGCCTATCAGGAGGGCCGTGACCGCGCCGTGACCGATTACATCAGCGGCATGAGCGACGAGTTCGCCATCCGGACCTTTGAGGATGTGTTCGTGCCCCGCAAGTGGCACGTGTTATAAAAGGAAGCAGGAAAAAAGAGCCATGATCCCACACGAGTACATTGAAGAGCTGAACCGCCGCACCGACATCGTCGATCTGGTGGGCAGCTATGTGCAGCTGAAACGGAAGGGCCGCCTCTATGGCGGCCTGTGTCCGTTCCACAGCGAGAAGACCCCCTCGTTCTATGTCTACCCGGACACCCAGAGCTTTTATTGCTTTGGCTGCGGGGCGGGCGGCGATGCCATCAGCTTCGCCAAAAAGATCAACAGCATCGACTACGGCGAGGCTGTGAAGATGCTGGCAGCCCGCGCCGGGATGCCGGAGCCGCAGGAGGACGACAAGACCGGGCGGATGCGCAGCCGCATCCTCTCGATGAACCGCGAAGCGGCCCGTTTCTTCCACGCCTGCCTGAATTCGACGGTCGAGGAGGCCCGGCAGGCCCGCGCCTACTGGCGCCGCCGCGGGCTGGACGACAAGACCATCGTGCGGTTCGGCCTCGGCTATGCCCCCAACGATGGGCAGGCCCTCTATCAGTTCCTGCGGGATAAGGGCTACAACCAGCAGGAGCTGGACGCCAGCGGCCTGTTCAAGCGCAGCGCTTCCGGGCGCATCTACTGCTTGTTCTGGAAGCGGGTCATGACCCCCATCTTCGATCTGCGCGGCAACATCATCGCGTTCGGCGGGCGTGTGCTGGATGACTCCAAGCCCAAATATGTCAACAGCCCCGAAACGCTGGTCTACCACAAATCCGAGACGGTGTTCGCGCTGCAGATCGCCAAAAAGAGCGCCTCCCGCCGGTTCGTCCTCTGCGAGGGCTATATGGATGTCATCAGTATGCAGCAGGCGGGCATCGACACCGCCGTCTGCGCCTGCGGCACGGCCCTGACGCCGGAGCAGGTGCGGCTCATCAGCGAGTACGCCGATGAGGTCATCCTGAGTTACGACTCCGACGAGGCGGGCCAGAAAGCCACCCTCCGCTCGCTGGAACTGTTCCGGAACAGCACGGTGCGGGTGGGGGTGCTTCAGATCCCCGGTGCAAAGGACCCGGACGAGTACATCAAGCGCTATGGTGCCGACCGCTTCCGCGCCCTGCTGGACGGCGTGGGCAACGCGCTGGATTTCCGGCTCAAGCGCCTGCGGGATCAATACGACCTGACCCAGGACGCCCAGCGGCTCGAATACATCCGCGATGCCGTGGACCTGCTGGCCGAGCGCTCCAACCCCACCGAACAGGAGGTCTACGCCGGACGGCTGGCCGAGGAGACGAACATCTCCAAGACCGCCATCCTGACCCAGCTGGGCACCGCCGTCAAAAAAGCGGGCAGCAAGCGACGACGGGAGGAGAACCGCTCCCGCCTGCACTCCGGTGAGATGGATCAGATCAATGTTCCTTACAGCGCAGGCGGCTCGCAGGCGCTGGGTGTGGCCTCGGCCGAGCAGCGGCTGCTGGCGGCACTGCTGCGGGAGCCCAGCTACATCCCCAGGGTGCGGGCCGCACTGCCGGCGGAAAAGTTCCTCCTGCCCCAGCAGAAGGAGCTGTATCAGGCCATGCTGGACTGCCAGGCGCAGGGCATCGAGGTCAGCCTTTCCACCCTGCGCGGCTTTGTGCAGAGCGAAGAGGCCCTGAATGAACTGAGCCGCCTTGCGGCACAATACAGCGATGTCAACTGTACCACCGAGGATATCAACTTTTATCTGGAACGCATCGCCCGCGGCACCCCGATCGCGAAGAAGGCGGCCCAGATGTCCAATGAAGACTTAGAGCAGTATCTCCAGTCGATGCGAGAAAAGAAACAGGGAACTCTCCCTGCAGAAGACTGAGCGCTCCCTTTCCTCCCGGCTGGAGCTGGAAGGAGAAGGAATCATGCGGAAATTGTCGCAGACGGAAGAACTGGTAAAGATCCTGGCAGGCCGGGCCCGCCGCCATACCCTGACACCCGAGCAGATCAGCCGGGCCATGGATGAACAGGAATACGATGTATCCGGGCTGGATGCGCTGTATGCGGCGCTGGAAGCCCGGGGCATCCGTGTAACCGAAGAAGAAGCGGACATGCCCATGCTGGATGAAACACAGATCGGGGAACTGGAGCACGAGCTCTCAGCCGAGGGCGTAGCGCTGGATGACCCGGTGAAGGCTTATCTGAAGGAGATCGGCCGGGTGCCGCTGCTGACAATGGAACAGGAGCTGGCGCTTGCCCGGGCCGCGCAGGCCGGGGATGCGGATGCTCGGCGGAAGCTGAGCGAAGCCAACCTGCGGCTGGTAGTCTCGGTGGCCAAGCGCTATGCCGGGCGGGGGCTGCCCTTCCTTGACCTCATTCAGGAGGGGAACCTTGGCCTGATGAAAGCGGCAGAAAAGTTTGAACCTGACCGGGGGTTCCGGTTCTCGACCTACGCGACATGGTGGATCCGGCAGTCCATCACCCGGGCCATTGCCGATCAGGGGCGGGTCATCCGCATCCCGGTGCATCTGGTGGAGAGCATCAACCGGGTAAAAAAGACGACAGGGGAGCTTTTGCGCAAAAACGGCAGGGAACCCACAGCCGAAGAGATCGCCGTCCGGCTGGACATGGAGCCTGACCGGGTGCGGGAGCTGCTGCAGCTGGCGCAGGACCCCATCAGCCTGGAAACACCGGTGGGTGAGGAAGAGGATGCCCACCTGGAGGATTTTATTCAGGATGAGGAAGCAGGCGTTCCGGTGGACGAGGCCGGGCGGGAACTGCTGCGGCGGGAGCTGGCAAACGTCCTCAAGAGCCTGACACCCCGGGAGGAGCGGGTGCTGACCCTGCGCTTCGGGCTGGAGGACGGGCAGGCCCGTACGCTGGAAGAGCTGGGAAAGGAGTTCAACGTGACCCGGGAACGCATCCGGCAGATCGAGGCCAAGGCTCTGCG
>ERZ834798.2629-NODE-2629-length-12731-cov-2.550568_pt1 | contig 12731 bp, 7 predicted proteins | sample MGYA00519689_ERZ834798 | MGnify/ENA primary metagenome ERZ834798 (study PRJEB31850, sample SAMEA3708761) | human gut metagenome | biome: human gut; feature: human-associated habitat; material: faeces | place: China | collected 2014 ...
GCCGCATTAAATGAATTCAATAATGCTTGAAAAAGAACTTTCTTTTGCTGATCTGCCTATCTCATTGTCCGAAATCTATGAGACGATGGGATATGCAGATGCTGTACCCGACGAAGCAGTAGAAAAAGAAGTCCGTGGGGTGCTTGGACGGGTTGAGGCAGTAACTTCTCCCCGTTTTTGTTTTTTCATATCCGGTGGAGATTTGGATGAAACAAAAGATTTGCTTACTGTCGGTAAAACTAGTTTCAGTATAGGTAAAATAATAACCCGGCAACTGCGTGGTTCGGAATCCTTCGCTTTCTTTGCCGCGACTGCCGGAACTGGTTTTGAAAAGTTCCAGCATACGTTGCAACAAGAAGAAGATATGGTCAAAATATACATAGCAGACTCGTTAGGGAGTATTATTGCAGAAAAGACGGCTGATTGCATGGAAGTCGCTTTGGCTGAATATATACGGGAGAAGAACTGGAAACATACCAACCGATACAGTCCAGGATACTGTGGATGGCACGTTTCGGAACAACAAAAACTGTTCCCATTGTTCCCCATAGCTGCTCCCTGTGGCATCCGGTTGACAGATTCCAGCCTCATGGTACCCATCAAATCAGTTAGTGGCGTCATCGGAACGGGCACTAATGTCCGCAAGCTTGAATACACTTGTGGACTGTGCACTTACGAAAACTGTTATCGCAAAAGAAAACACAGATAAATTTGTGATCGGGGGCTTACTAAAAGTCGGTAGTACCACCATTCTCCTCCTTCGGGAAGGAGTGGTCGAAGACCGAGGTGGTAGGTGAAGAAATAAATTAATGATAATAAACAAGTTATATAATTACCTACCACCTCCCCCTACGGGTACTCCTCCTTCCCGAAGGAGGAGACTTAAGATACTATCGACTTTTTAGTCAGCTTTATATCTTCTTTAATGGCCATTAAAGAAGATATAAAGCCCTATCATAGTTACGATAAGCAACCCCCATAAGATAAGTACAATGCGGGCAGGCTTTTCTTCGATCTTCTCCATATTCAATATTGCCGTCTGAGGAGTCTTATCCAATAGACCGACAACTACCATCCCTATCCCGATAATAACGAACAGATAGAAGGATAATAACATAAAATGAGGCCATGCAGAATATTGATCCGCAGGAAATACCCATAGATACAATACACCTACTCCTATACTGAATACCGTCCCCACTGTCAGGGCAGCGTTAGCAGCCAACGTAGTCGTACGCTTCCAGAAAACGCCAAAAAGGAAAACTGCCGCCATAGGAGGTGCAATGAATCCCAATACAGACTGGAAAACATTGAATAAATTCAGTCCGTGAATGCTGTCAATGGCAATCGTTATGATTACCGATATCAGAGCACCGGCTACCGTCACCACTTGTCCGACCCGGATGATCTCCTTCTGCTTCGCCTGCGGGCGAATCTTCTTCACATAAATATCCATTGTAAACACGGTACTCAAAGCATTCAATGCCGATCCGATAGTACTGACAAGCGCGGCAGTCAACACAGCCAACACCAGCCCCACCATCCCGACAGGAAACAAATGGGTTACCATCGTCATATACGCCTCATCGGGATTCTCCAACTGCGGAAACAAGGCCAGACAGATGATACCCGGAAGAATATAAAGAGGAACATCCAGTATTTTGAGCCATCCGGTAAAGTTCGTTCCCAACTGTCCTTCTTTCAGACTTTTGGCTGCCAACACAGGCTGTACCATCGACTGATCCGTACACCAGAACCATACTCCCATCACAGGATATCCCAAAATAATCGGCAACCAAGGGAAAGCGGTATCATCATTCGGTCTGAACAGATTCCAGAAGTCTGCCGGAACGGCATCTGTCAGAGCCGATATACCACCAACTTTATAGATTCCTACAATAGCCAACGCAGCCGAAACAAGAATCAACAGGATCATCTGATAAACATTCGTGTAGGCAACCGCTTTCAATCCTCCGAGCATCGTAAAGAATGCGGATATGATCAGCAATATCAAAGCGGATTGCCACATCGGTATATCGAATACCTGACGAATCAGAACGCCACCCGCAAACAATGTCAATGCCAGCCAGGAAATCAAGATTGTAACAATCGTATACCATGCCAAGATATTACGGGTAGACTGTCCGAACCGCTTTCCCATAAACTCCGGCAAGGTGGAAACACGAGAACCCAAGTAACGGGGAGCGAAAACAAAAGCAAGCAGGCATATAAAAACGAAGGCATACCAGGCATAATTGCCCGAAACGATGCCGGTAGTAAATCCGGCGCTGGCAGAAGCTATCAACATAGACGGCCCCACATTAGTCCCCCACATGGAGAATCCGATATGGTGCCATCTCAAAGAATGTTCCGCCAAAAAGAGACTGCTCCCCTTCTTTCGTTTGGAACTTGCCCATATACCAATGGCGATAAGAATCAGAAAATAGGCAATCAGAATGCCCCAATCCAGTGTGTCTAAGAATTTCGCGTGCATAATTCAAGTATTAACAATTAAAATATTCTTAATCTCTTTTCCCCATCAGCACTTTGGCGACCGCCACGGCAGTATTAGCATTATCACTATACCCGTCAGCACCGATTTCATCGGCAAATCCCTGACTCACGGGTGCTCCTCCGATCATCACTTTCACCTGATCGCGGATCCCCGCCTCTTCCAATGCCCGGATCACATCCTGCATATAAGTCATAGTGGTAGTCAGCAAGGCACTCATACATAAAATGTCCGCTTTGTTTTCCTTCACCGCTTCAACAAACTTGTCGCAAGTAACATCAATACCGATATTAATCACTTCGAAGCCACAACCTTCCAGCATGGAAGCCACGAGGTTCTTTCCAATGTCATGCAAATCTCCTTTTACAGTACCGATCACAATTTTCCCGATAGTAGCAGATGCATTCCCCGCCAGTAAAGGTTTCAAAAGTTCCAAAGCTCCTTTCATTGCACGCCCCGCCATGAGGAGCTGGGGGACAAAGGCCTTGCCGTCCTGAAAGCGCTGGCCGACTTCGCCCATAGCCGTAATCATATAGCCGTTGATAATATCCTGCGGAAGCACTCCGGCAGCAATGGCATCCTTTGTAACTTCAACAGCCGGTTCCAGTTTTCCGGCTACAATGGCATCATACAAAGGTTTCATCCGATCCTCTTCCTGAGACTTTTCTTCTCTGATCCGAATACTTTCCTGTGCATTATCCTGTTCTCCAACGGGTTGATTCGTGTGAACATCTGCAGACACAGACGAAGAAGAGCCGGTATATTCCTCAATGATTCTCATTGCCTGCTCCACTTCCCTCTCATTGTGGAAATCCATTTCCAGATGCACTCCGTCTGCCCCGATATGGTCCAACAAAGGTTTCAGTTCCTCCAGAGTCACCCAGCAAGCCATTACGCTCTTGCCTCCTGCCAATATCTTCTTATATAAATCGTACCACTTCGGAGAACCTCCCTGCGGCTCGCCGACACCGGGCGTCCATTGGATGGCATTCAGTTCTTCAATCTCCAGCAAGGCGGGAAGATGATGCATCGCTCCCACTCCATCAAGATGATAGAGCGTATAATCGATTTTCTGACATTGCTCACGAATAAACGGCTGCACAAAACGACGATAATCATCCTGACTGATCATGGTAGAAATATCGCTCTGCAACTTACTCATCTTGCCCGGAGCCCATGAAGAGAAATAGCAGAATGCCATTTCATCCCCTTCACGGATAATGTCGTAGAGTTCATCAAAGACTTTAAAATAGATGTCATTGATCTGCTGCATCTGTTGCTCCAGCACTTCGGGTTGCATCACCGTATCCAGCAATACCATATCCGTACCTTTCAAAGCTGCCAATACATCCAGTCCTTCCATCAGGTCGGGCATACCAACAAAGTAGTTTCCGTTGGCTTTAGCCTTACAGGCTTTCAGAAGTTCTTTATGCAAGAGCCAGTTCGGATGTTCGGGATTGAATACGATCTCATCATTAAAGTTCGGATCGGGATGTATCCAGATCGTATCTTCGCCTCCTTCAAATACTCCGCCCAGAATAGCAGCCAGCGAGCCGGGACCCAACTGAGTATTTGCAACAGGCAGCATATCCGCCATCAGACTACTGTGAGCGACATACCAATCCAGATATTCCGCCCGCCATTGAGGGTCGAACCACTTCTGCGACAAATCCCTTGCCGGAGCAGGTGGAGCAATGTCGGCGTGCGGTTTCACGCCTTCCTGAAAGTGTTCCCACATAGAAAGAATAATTCCTTTATGATTCCACCAATTTATATAACGCTGTTTCGTTTCTTCTAAGTTTGTTTTCCAAGTTTTCATCGCTATTCTTTATTTAGTCCAAAATCCTTTGTAATTATGATCTATGCGCAAGGCAATACTTTTGCTTAAATCCATCTCGTCCGTACAATTCACTTCCTCCGGATAAATCGGGATAACGGCATTCTCACGCACATAAACAGGCATCTCTTCCAAGGGCACATACACCTCTTTCAGCCAGCGTCCGCCTTGCAACCGTTCGCCGGTAAAGAAATTCACCCACTGTCCTTCGGGGAGATAAATGTCGCGACGGTTTTCGCTATTCATCACCGGAGCTACCAGGAAATCATTGCCGAAGTAATATTCGTCATCGATATGCCAGCAGAGTTTATCTTCCGGATGATGCAGGATGAGTGCCTGTAACAATGGCCAGCCACTTTCTACTGCCAGTTTACTTTGCTCTATGATGTAGGGAATCAACGAGTAGCGCAGTTTCCACCACTTCTTCACCAGCGGGGCGATAGCCGGATAATGCCAGGGTTCCCGCTTATTGGTTCCATGATAACGGATATGTGAGGTGAACACTCCAAACTGGGTCCAGCGCATATAGACGTCATCCGCTACGATTGAGTTCATAAAATTGGGCAAGGTATGGAATCCGGGGACATCATGGCTCCAGAAGGCAAAGCCCGATAAACCGAAGTGCAGGCCTCCTTTGAGTGAACCGGCCATGCCATCCCATGAACTGCAGGAGTCACCTCCCCAGTGCAACGGATAACGCTGGCAACCCGCCCAAGCGGCACGTGCCCAGACAATGCCGTCCCCTGTTACCTCCTTTGTTATTTCGTAAGCTGCTTTCTGATAGAGCAAGGCATACAGGTTATTCAACAGTTCCGGTTTCATGCCCTTGTAGACAGCATCCATGTGGATATTTTCTCCGAAATCGGTTTTAATACAGGTGACTCCCATATCCAGAAGTTGCTTTAATAGCCCCTTGTACCATTCGGTTGCCTTCGGATAAGTAAAGTCGATAGTACCCGCATAATCCAGAGCCGAGAAGTTGGAACCGTCCGTGTCCTGCTGCTTCGTCAGAGGAGCTATATACTCATTCGCCTTTGCCTCTTCGATCTGTTCCGCATCTTCAGCAACATAAGGTAACTGCCATAAGGACACACGATAACCGTTCTTCTTCAATCTCTGAATGAATCCTTTCGGGTCGGGAAAACGTTCCTCGTTAAACTTCCATTCACACAGCCAGTCGGTTCTGAACCATCCGGTATCCAGATGGATGACATCGCAGGGATAATGTTCGGCACGCATACGGTCGCAGATCTCATTTACTTCGTCGGCACTGAAATAAGTCATCCGGCTCATCCACACTCCGAAACTCCAGAGAGGAGGCATCGAAGGATATCCGGTCAGGTCACGGTAGCCGCGGAGTATCTCTTCCATCGTATCGCCGGCAATGACAAATGCATCCAGCATAGCCTGATCGCTCAGGAACTGTACGGAGCGGGTGGAATGTCCCGCCAGCGAAAGTTTGCTGTGGGCGCAGGTATGGTAAAAAGTCCCGTACATCCGGCTGGAGAGATAGAAAGGTATATTCTTATAGGTACGCCGGTTATTTACTCCCTGCCCGTCCTGATTCTTGAGGAAAAGCGTTTGTCCGCTCAAGTCCATTTTGAAGAAACGCTCTCCGGTTCCTGCAAAGCATTCGTCCGGCCGGCTCTCGAAAGAAAGGGTGGCACGTTCCTTTTTGCCCGTCCGTTTGCAGAAGGCAATGGGCAGTCCGTCATAGCGGGGAGGCGAGAAATGATCGTATGCTGCCAGGCGGATTTCGCGTTTGCCGTCAGGATACAGAGTGATGTCCAGTGTTTCCTGAGGATCGGGCAGTAACTCGCTCCATCGGTCCAAAGCCGGCTCTTCTACATTGATAGCGGCACGCTTCGTCCCGTCTTGGGTGAAAAGAATCCATTTGCCTCCCTGCTTCTCTACAGACAAAGGTACTCTGCGAATCCGTTCGCTGAATTGCAGCATTTCCGACTGATCTGTCAGTTCATATTCACCAAATCCAAGAAACAGACGGGTAATGCCGATATTATACTGGCGTATGATCAACGTATATTCTTCTCGGGGGACAGCCGTATCCGCAGCCATATCATTGGCTGACAGCTGTTTCTGAAAGGGAACCGTGACACAGATATCCCCGTCCCTTTCATAAACGGCTGTCGGTTTACAGGCTTTCCAAAGTGACTCATCCCTTGATAACTCTGTATCGAAATCAAGGAAATCGAACAAATGGTAATTAGTAGGTTTCATTTATGATCTATTATTATTAGTTTTATCTTCATGCAGACTTCACAAGTCTCTATGGCCCCACTTTTTGCACAGTCCGACACTGCGATAGGCTCAGTGTCGGACTGTACTTACTCCGGTTTTATCCTTCCGGCCTTATTCTTAATGCTTTCTGTCACTTGTGGTCCGTTATTTTTCCATACATTCCGATTGCCGGGACGATTCGAGTCGAAACGTTCAGTCGGACACCAGTTGTTTTCAATCGTATATCCGTCCGTAGCTTCATCCAAATAAATATAAAAGGCCCTGTCATTGGTGGCGTAAGATGCTTCTTCGAGATGTTCGATCCGATTATTCCGCATCACGGAGCCCGGTTGGTTGGAAAGCGTATAAAGTCCTCCGGCATCATACAGACGACGGGCAAAGTGATGTACGTAGTTGGCTTCTATCCGGTTGTTTTTCATTCCGCTTTCCAGCGATGTCCACCCCCAGCCGACACAAATACCCGAATAATTCAAGTGACAGACTTCATTATGGGAAATGTCGATACCGCTGACGTATCCCGCACCGATCCCCACGCACCCCCAGTCTTCATTGGTCACATCGGTGATCAGATTATTTTTAATGTTAATGTCCGTGCATAGGTTACGTTCTTCCGGAGGGATGAAAGGCACATGCGTCTCAAAACCTCCGTCGGGGAATGCACCAATCAGTATGCCTGTACCGCCGATATCCGAAAAGACACAATTCTCTATGCCAGAAGATGAAACAGCCCATTCATAATCCAGTCCGGTAGATGCCAGATGCCGGAACCTGCAGCGACTGAACGTAAGATGCTCAGTACCCCGTACACGTATTGCCGTTTCGGGGCGTGCAATCCACGCCTGGTTCTCCAGTTCCGCTTTCTCCGGAAGTCCCGGTTCATGCAGTTTATAAGCATCCAGCAGAGGAAAACCTCCTTGCAAAGTGACATGTCCCTGATAGGAAGGACGCATCCATGAAGTATGGGCAAAGGTGATTCCTTCCACTCGAATATGCCGCACCGGGCGTTCCAATGTGCCGTCTACAATCATCAATGTTTCCAGAGCAGGAACGATCACTTCGGCAGTCTCCATATCTTCTTCCGAGCGGGGATAATAGTAGATTGTCCCCGACGGATATTCCTGAAACCACTCTCCGGGTTGGTCCAGCAGTTCCAGAGCATTCGTCAGGCAAAAGGAAGAGTTGCCTTTCTCTCCCCCGATGATGGGCTGAGGCCACGGATGGGCAAACTCCAGATGACTCTCCGGTTCGTGAAAGCGAATGACGGCCTGTTCTCCCCTGACGTCTATACTCTTCACACGCAGAATGGCAATCGCCCAACGTTGATGAACTATCATTTCCAGTCGACGGGCATTGGGGAGGTTTCCGATCTGAGAAGCAGGGATTATTATCGTCTGTTCTTCCGGATTGAAATCAATCATCCGTTCCATCACTCCATCAGGAAACTGTGCCGCTCGCTGGGCCTTGTTGCCGTCTACCCACATCTGGCGGGTTTCTACGATTCTATTTCCAAAGGATGGCGCCTTTGCCACCCATATTTTTGATCTTAATTCCTTTGCAATCCGAGGATCATCACATCCCTTTTTCCATCCGGTCACTGCCACTCCGCCACTGATGACAGGATGCGCATTCTCCACCGCACGGATGAGTGTCGGAGAATCGGGCGTGCCGCTATCCTCCGGTCGGATAAACAAAGGAGCGGACTGTGCATAAACCCCGTCTTCCAAACAGATACAAATTCCTCCGGCCGCCTCGGGACGATTCAGCCTTCTCCATTCACGAGCCTGCTTGATGGCGCGATTCAAGGTAAGATAAGGAGCTTCTTTGGTACCTGCATTCCTGTCACTCCCATGCGGAGAAACATAAACCTCGCCTGCGACGAGAACGGAAAATAAACCTAAAGAAGCCATAAAAAGAAGAACAACGATTGTCTTTTTCATGGTACAAACTCAATGTGCTATTATAGTTAGGACGGGCATACATCAATTTAGTACTCGAATAGGATGAAAATAATAAAAATGCCATTGCTACAATTGGAGTACTTTCAGTATTCAGACTATTCAGTTTTACTCGCAAACGACTTGATAGAAGGGGATAGCGGCTGAAGGCACTATTTTGTACCCTGTCTTTAGGAGCTTCTAAACGGTGCAAGTGGCTTCAGTCCTTTCATCCTCAATAATAAATCCATAGTTAATTGGTTATAGCTCTTTGCATGCAAGTTGTAGCTACTCCGCATGCGAGGTGAATTTTATAAGCTCGGCGCTAAACGTCACTCAGTACCGAGGCGAAGGGTACTCAACACCGAGGGTAAGATTGGTGGGATACCGGCTTACTTCAAATCAATAAACTAACCAATAGTTCAGATAAAAAACAGAAGGTCTGTTTACCTCAAACAGAGCCTGTGTTTATTCCAAACAGAACCTTTGTTTGAGATAAACACAGGCTCTATTAAGTCAGTAACTACCGACGTTCGAATGGATTATTTTTCAGGCTGAAGGGACTGAAGCCACTTGCACCGTTCAGAAGCTCCTAAAGACAGGGTATAAAATGCCCCCTTCAGCCGCTATCCCCTTCTGACTGGGCATTTGCGGACAAGGCTGAAAGGACTGAATACGGAATGTCGTTTCTTTGTTGGCGAGGTCGAGTTTTGCCCCTTTTTGTTCCGAAAAGAAGCAAAAACTTATAATTCAAATCCGTACAAAACGAATTCTATGATCGAATAAACCCGACTATAAACTGATAACAGAAATAGCCACAAACTACAAATTTCAGGAATGTTCCCAGTAGAAATCCAATCAATGATCCTACCCCCGATCTAAGTGCTTGAGAAAACTCTTTATTCCCTAGCAATTCGCCAATAACTGCTCCCAAGAACGGACCGAAAATCACTCCCCAAGGCAGGAAAAGAAGGCCGATAAGGGTCCCGATGATACATCCCCAATTGCCCCATCTGCTACCACCGCTATACTTGCTGCCAAGCATAGGGGTGAAGTAGTCCAAGACTTGCACGACAAGAACAATCAGCAGCCATACAATAAGTTGTGTGGTAGTGTATTGAACCTTATCCGTAAAATGAAGAAGGACCAATCCCAAATAAGCAACGGGAGGACCGGGCAGAAAGGGAAGAATACACCCCATCAGTCCGGTAATGAGGCATAGCACCCCTAGTATAATCAGAATAATATCTAACATCGTTTTATTTCATTTGAAAGACGTACTTTATATCCGGTGGCAATTTAAGCAAATAAACCGAATCCTCCAAAAAACAATCAGTAACGCCGGGAAGGAGTATAATCAATTCTATAAATACGATCGAAGAAAGGACTCCATTCATTCTCCGCAATCCCAAGTTGCAGACCGTAGAAATGCGTATCCACTTTTCTATATTCCAGCATCTTGTCTGTCAGTTCCGGTACGGATAAAGGTATCTTAAAATCACTGATCCATAGCACATCCGCATTCATATACTCCTTTTTTGACTGAAGCAGCCGGAAAGTAGCTTGCAGCATTCGGGTAGCATCCGTATCTCCACAAGAGGTGGTGGAGAAAAATTCAAGCAGCCGCGCCCTCTCTCTCCGCACATCAATCGGATTGATGGATACAGAAAAGGCAATCAGGAAACAGTCCCGACGTTGCCTGTCAGCTATTTCCAGTATTTTAATCAGCAGCGAATATGCAATCTTTTCCGGTTTCCCGACCATGCTTCCGGAAGTGTCCAGACAGACTATCATCGGTCCTTTCTGCGTAGCAGGCTTTATTTCCAGTCGCCGTGCCGGTTGCATGATCTCGGATTTATAACGGAAGGTCTGAAGTTTTCGGGTAACGTACTTATAGACAAACAAATCTTCCAGCTCATCATCGGCACAATGCGCCAGTTCTGTAGGAAGCAATGCGTTCAGGTCATTCCCTACTGTGATACCCAAAATGTCACTTTTAGAAGAATGCTCCATCTTATATACATTCCCCTGCGCGACATGCAACTGCTCCTGTCCTTCATCGTCAGCCATACGCCCCATCTTATTGGCAACCTTGACCACTTCCGGATATTCTTTCTGAATGCGGACGATTTTGCGTATCCGCTCAAAATCCACCGTATTCCACATACCGCTCATCAAGCCCCAAGCCTGATAGAACTCGTCTTTCTCGATGTTATTTTGCCGGATATATCCGGGGATATTCCTGAGATTGGCATGAAGTCTGCGTTCGAAATCATCTTTGCGCTGTTCTATCTCCTTTTCCTTTTGCTCCTGCAAATCCCGTTGGAAAGCTTCTTTCCAGTCGTCCACCATCCTCTCCCAAACTTCCTCATCCGCATATCTCCCTTCATTGCCGAACTGCCCCTGATAAAACGCCCTGTCGAAACCATTACCTTCATGTTTGCCGGCAACCTCCTGCAGTAAAGCCTGCCATCCGTCTTTCCGCTTGGTCTCGGACCATTCCAGCACAAGTTCCATTCCTTGCTGTTCCGACTGGCTTTTCTGCATATTGTACTTTTGCTTTTCCAGATTCAGACGGATAAACTGGCTCATTGCATCGTAAAAGATTCGGGCACATAGTTCATCACTCAGGACTTGTATCTTTATCATCGGATCGTTCATAACGGAAAGCAGGTAAGCGTACAACGGTTCATTATCCGCCTCCGCACACTCTCCGGTCGCTACATACTTATCCAGCACCTGCACATAAAATGCAGCATCATATCTAAGACTCATCGCCGTATCTCAGTTTACGGACATCCACCCGTGCCCATGCAATCTCTTTACGAAGGGTCGCCACATATTGTGCCACCCCTTTTTTATCTTCTTCGGAAATAAAAATATTCTCAGACAAGTCTTTTACTAATTTCTCAATCCGGCCGTGGGCTGTCTCCAACTCCGTCTCATAATCCCGGTCGGTGAGAGTCATATTACCCAGCCACAACTGCTGTTGCTCTCCCCTCTTCAGCCGACGCATCGGAAAGCGGACACCATTGATATAAAGATTCTTCTCATCCCTGTAAAGTGTCACCCTTTCGGCACCTTGTTCCTTCATTTTGGTGGCATCCGAAAAAGTACGTATAATCGTTCGCTTCGGATTCAGCGGATCGGCATACATGACTCCTGTTGCAGGAACATCCTTCGGACTGTATTCTTTCAGATTCTTATAATCCACAATAAATATGTAGGTATTTCCCGTACCATGATTCTCTATCTGATAGTAGAAATGATCGATGATCATCAAATCATCGTCTCTGCGGTCACCTTTCTGACGGGCTTTCTCCAATGCTTCACGCACGCGGCTCACTTTCAGGTCCGACTTTAATGATAAGTTGATAGCGGCTATCTCCTTCACATAAGGAACAAACAGCGCACGGACAACGATCTGCCGGATATCCGCACACTCTTCCGGTTCATTCCACAAGCAGTGGTAAACAGGTAATAAATCTGTCAGACAGACTTCCTTCCGACCATGAATGAAAGCAGAAGCTTTCAGCAGCTTCACGATATTCTTCCAGCGACGGTCGCTCACATAGACATTCCGATGTACTTCCGAGCCTTGAATCTCGACTTTCTCCAGGTTCTTACGGATTTCTGTGATGCAGGACAGGACTTCGGCAGATACCTTGATCTGCCGTATCTCTTTCTGCCATCCAGCATATTCCTCATCCGAAATCTGCCACCGACATGCTTCCTGTTCTTCTTCGTCATCATCGTCCAGCAACATTTGATAGAACGCTTCCTCCTGTTTCACGCAAGTGCTGATAATGCGAATCAAGAAACGGTCCCACAAGGCTTCCAGTCCTTCGCCCTGCGTAGGCAGTTCATTACTGGCAGCCACCAGCAGCTTCAACGGAAGTTTCAGTTCCGTATCTCCATTCCGAAACAGCTTTTCATTGATGACCGTCAGCAACGTATTCTGAATAGCCGGACCGGCTTTCCATATTTCATCCAGAAACACGACATCCGCTGTAGGCAGATACCCGTCCACAGCACGCTCGTATTTATCCGATTCCTTCAGACGGCTGATGCTCACCGGACCAAAGATCTCATCAGGTGTGGAGAAACGAGACATCAGGTATTCAAATGCCCTTGCATCTACAAAAGCTCTCTTCAACCGACGGGCCACCATCGACTTTGCCACCCCAGG